>SCPO01001284.1_pt1:15000-37405 | contig 37405 bp, 42 predicted proteins | sample 6106821 | NCBI WGS metagenome assembly SCPO01 (sample SAMN10720448, study PRJNA508395) | human gut metagenome | isolation source: Participant 2 stool, 0 month | host: Homo sapiens | collected 2017 | reverse complement strand
GTGCAATATATGTCTGCTGTCTTGGTACCAGATCATAATATTTACTTCCTGAAGAAGAACCTGCTGTCATATAAAGGACACCTTCTGGATTGATTACAGAGCTTCCCTGTTTTTTGACAGTCTCAATTGCTTTTTCATCCATGATACTTTTAAGATATGTTAAGTATTTCTGATCTTTTTCATCTGTGCTGTCATTTTTAATATTTCCTGGTGCCACTGTTTTTGTCGTTGGATTTTCACCCGCATCCATATCTTTCTCTAATTCTGCATCAAATTCATTATCTGTATAATCATTCGCTTTTGTTCCACCTAATAACATTTTAGATCTTGAATAAGCATGATCATGACCTGTTAATACAGCATCAATATCATTTTGTTCGAAAATCGGTGTTAACTGATATCTTAAATTTGTGATCTCTGGCTCATTAGAATGTTCTGCTGATCCATAAATATCCTGATGCAGTGTTACGATTCTCCATTTACAGTCTTTATTCGCTGCAACTGTCTGCTCAATAAACTGTTTATGTTCTGCTACATTTGTATCCTGTGTATTTAACATGATAAATAATGCATTTCCATATTTGAAATAATAATCTCCACCGACTACCTTATTACTTCCAAGTTCACTTGCATTTGTTCTGTTAAAATGGTATGTATAGTTTGCATTATCTGCATCATGGTTACCTACTGTCGTTGCCACTGGAAGTGATTTTAATGCTTCTGGACTTAAATATCCTGTATACTCAATTTCACTTTTTGATGCATCTTTGTTTGGTGACTTTTTCTTTGTTGTCTGAATCTGGTCACCTGCGGATACAACAAAACTTAACTGATCATCTGTCTTTTCTAATGCTGCGTTTAAAGTAGAAGACCAGTTAAATGCATCACTCTTTACTGCATTTGACTGTGCATCGTAAAATTCTTTCGTATCTTTTCCCTTTAATTCATTTGAAGATCCGATCTGTGGGTCACCTACAAATGCAAATGAGAAATTGTTTGTAGATTTTGTCGTGTATTTAGCTGGCTTTGTATACCCATTTCCATTGTCGTAACTATAATAATATGTTTTGTTTTCTTTTAATCCTGTTGCTGTTACTTTATTAGAATTATAAGTTTCCCCATTGTTATCCTGTTCATCTTTTACTGCTGTTTGTTCTGCCTCGTACACCTTGGCATTTTTCATATTATGTCCTTCACCAATGATCAGTTTTGGAACATTTGCATTTGAATGATCATCATTTGTCTGCTTTGGTGTATACCATGCAAAATTCAACTCCGTTGCATTGCTTCCTGGTGACAATGAAATTTGTGTCCAGTCATTTTTTAAAGTTTCCCATTCTTTCTCCCAACGATTCCACTGTGCCGTTGTTCCCATTGTCTGTGCAATGTCTGCTGCATTTGTCTTGCCATCTGGAGCGGCACTTGCAAATACTGGTGCTACATTTGTTGCAGAAAGTGTCAATGCTAATGCACTGATCATCATTTGTTTTCTCCAATTAGATCTCATATATACCTCCTGATACCTTTGTCTTTTCATATCTTTCTGACTCTTAAAGGATTCTATCATATATATGTAAATTCTAATTGCATTGAATCGTAAATAATATGTAAAAAAAGATTCTGAAATATCAATCTATCTCAGAATCTTTTTGATGATGTTATATTAACTTTTGTGTTATTTACCTTGATGTTCTAGGCTGCTTCTACAAATCCTTTAAATAATGGATGTGCTTTGTTAGGTCTTGATTTAAACTAAGGATGTGCCTGTGTTGCCACAAACCATGGATGTTCTGGAATCTCTACCATCTCTACGATTCTTCCGTCTGGTGAGCATCCGGATAACATCATTCCATTCTCCTGAAGGATATCACGATATTCGTTATTTACTTCATATCTATGACGATGTCTTTCGTGAATCTCTTTCTCTCCATATAATTCATATGCTTTGGATCCTTCTGTTAATACACATGGGTAAGATCCTAAACGTAATGTTCCACCAAGATCTGTGACTCCATCCTGATCTGCCATGATATGAACCATCGGATGTGTTGTGTCTGGATTAAATTCCTGACTGTGTGCATCAGAGAATCCTAAGACATGTCTTCCGAATTCTACTAATGTAAGCTGCATTCCTAAGCATAGTCCAAGATATGGGATCTTGTTTCTCTTGCGTATTTGATCGCACAGATCATTCCTTCGATTCCACGATCTCCGAATCCACCTGGAACTAAGATTCCGTGAACTCCACCTAACATCTCATCGACATTGTAAGAGCTGATTCTCTCTGAATCTACCCAGCGGATCTTGACATCTGCTGAATTCGCGACTCCGGCATGCTCTAAGGATTCTACGACACTGATGTAAGCATCGTGTAAAGATACATATTTACCAACTAATGCGATCTCTACTTTATGTTCTGGATGTTTCCATGCATTGATCATCTTCTTCCAGTCATCAAGATCTGGATCTGGGCATGGCATGTTCAGACATTCACATACTTCATGTGCTAGATGTTCTTTCTCCATCATCAAAGGTACTTCGTATAATACCTCTGCATCTAAGTTCTGAATAACTCTTGAACGTTCAACGTTACAGAACTGTGCGATCTTTCTCTTGATTCCATCATCTAATGGATAGTCTGAACGGCATACAAGGATATCTGGCTGGATTCCCATTCCTGTAAGTCTTTGACACTTGCCTGTGTTGGTTTTGTCTTTAATTCTCCTGAACTCTTTAAGTATGGAATTAATGTTACATGAATTAAAATACAGTTTTCATGTCCTACTTCATGCTGGAACTGTCTTAATGCCTCTAAGAATGGCTGACTTTCGATATCTCCTACAGTTCCTCCGATCTCAATGATCGCTACTTCCTGATCGCTTGGCTCTTCACTTCTGTAAAAACGGCTCTTGATCTCGTTTGTTACGTGTGGGATTACCTGTACTGTGTTACCACCATAATCTCCACGACGTTCTTTGGATAAGATACTCCAATATACTTTACCTGTTGTAACGTTTGATTTCTTATTCAGTCCTTCATCGATAAATCTTTCATAATGTCCAAGGTCTAAGTCAGTCTCTGCTCCGTCATCTGTTACGAAAACTTCTCCGTGCTGGATTGGGTTCATTGTCCTGGGACAATGTTGATATACGGATCAAACTTCTGGCTTGTGACATGATAGCCTCTGGCTTTTAGTAATCGTCCCAGAGAAGCTGCTGTGATTCCTTTACCTAATCCAGATACAACTCCTCCTGTAACAAATACATACTTTACTGGCATGTTTCTTCCTCCTATATGTGAATTTCTACTACTTTCTTATATTATCCCATTCAAAATAATATCATATCATATTATTTTGATTTGTCATTGTGATTTGTTAAAAATAATGAAAAGGATTCTTATGTTTCTATATCATAGAATCATAGGAATCCTTATTTTCATATTTTAAAAATCGAAAGTGCTCACATCACAACTTAGATAGAGGATTGCAGATAAATATAAAATGATTGTTGATGATGATAATCTAAAATACAATTCTTTCGAGATTCTATGGGGTATGGGCGATGAACAATCGCAGGAAAACCGTAGTTCTCGAACTGTTTATTAAGGGGAGTTTGTGCTGTAAGCACTTTCTACCCATAATTTACCATATCATTTTATATTTGTCAATTATTTCCTTTACTTTTTTTGTAAAAATTTACATAATTATTATTTTCATTATGATTGATCAATGATATTACCTGATTTTTACTATTTCCTTTGCTGTATGTCCAGCTTCCTAACTTACCGCTCTGTGGCGTTTTCTTGATCATAAATGTATTTAACCATTCTTGTGCATCCTTGGATGAGATACCCATTTTTTCGAAACAGCCTTTTAAGAATATCTTTTCTTCTTTGTGAATCCTTTGAATGCCTCTGTTTCATCCCAGTAGATCAACATCTGTTTGATCTTGTGATCTTGCAAAAAGATCTGAACATTTTTCCTTGCATATAATTCTTCATCATTATAAGAACGAAGAATAACTTCATTCGCAGCTGATCCACTATGATCCGATATAGCTGTCCACATTTCTCTGCCACTTTGTGGAAGGTCAGATAGATTACTCCTAAACCCAATCACTTTGTTAAAATCAAATCGAATGATAAAACGTTTGTAATTATACAGACATGTTAATCCATTTTTCTTGAATGTATGCCATTTGTCTGTATTATGGAACAAGTATGTTTTATCTCCAACTTTTACTTTAATCCCTGCTGTATCTTTTTCGCATTGTTCCATCCATTTTTTGATTCCTTTGTATCCTGAATTTTCCATCGTATTGATCAATTTGGAGTTTTTCATATAATACTGGGATGTTCCATTGATACATCTCTTATGATTTTCATTTGTTGCATACAAAAGACCGTCTTTGTAATTCCAATTGAGATTCTGAATTTCTTGTTTTTCTGAATCTGTAAGCTTTTGATAATTTTCTTCGAATGTATTGTCTGGTCTTTGAATGATATCATAAAATCCGTCAGTATTGTAACTGTCGAAATCTACGTCAGAATCAATATCTTCATCCGATTGCTGTATTGAAAATCTACGAAGAACGGTGTCTTCTGCTCTTAAACGCAGCTCATACTCACCCGTTTTATCTTCCATGATACTCGTCTTCCATACTTCATAACTTCCTATGTCATCTAAAAGAGTCGAACTTTCATCGTCTGATTTCATCATCTTATAAAATTTTTTCAGCCATTGCTCATTTTTTATTTCTCTTCTGTCTTCTGAAATCTGATCGATCTTATCTTCTGTGATAAAATTGTTTTCATTTGCTGACAGACTGATCGTTGATACGAACTGTTTTTTGCTTGTCAAAGGATAGATAAGTAGTCCTGCTGCCATACAAAATCCAAGAAGAATCGCTATTTCTTTAATTTTTCTTTTCTTAAATGATACGCTATACCATTTTCTCTGTAATTTTGACGGATGACGGTAAAGTACGATTCCGATCGTTGCCAATAAAGCTAGAAGGATCAGTGGTGATAATATGATAATATAACCAGTTGCAGTTGAATAATACATTATACTGCCCTCCTTTTCTTACGCTTTTCTACTATATAATATATGATCGTTGCGATCACTGCTGCCAGAATGCCGCCTGTGTATGACTGAATCTTGAACCCTGTCACTACAATGAATAATGAAACACAGAATGGGAAGATCCATACAAACAGATGCTCCATCCATGGAAAATACATAAAATTATTCCTCTTTGCCATATCCGACTTTTGAAATACATAAAATGCAACTCCAAAAAATACTGCGATCAATACGATCTGAATCAGAAGGATCTGTGCAAAATGATCAAACGAAGCCATCGTCACCAGCTGGTTCACACCTTTATCCCATATAAACTGTTTTGTGATCGGTCCATTTTCAAAAATTGCAGCCATCCACCAGCCATGATATATTGTATCTGGGAATGATAATACTTTTGGCATCATATAATCCATAAAGTTTGGAAATAACATTGCTCCGATTCCGATCGCTCCTGCGATCCATGGTCTTTTGCAGATATTCTGAAAAAATATAGCAATGGCATAGATGAGTGTCAATGATACCCATATAAATAGAAGATACGCACACAAATGTATGATGTTATCATTTCCAAGAACTGCTCCGTTTTTACATACGGATAGATTCATCTCATACCATGACTGTGCTTTTGTTCTCATCATGATCATTCCGAATGAAAGAAATAAGCCATGGAATCGTATATGTCATCATTCCTGTGATCGTCCTTGTCAGAAAAATCTGACCTCTTTTGATCGGAAGCTGCATTAAAAATTCTCCACATTTTGATGTACTGCTTTCCCGATACTGTATTACCGCTACAAAACTAACCGGTATCATAAGAACGATAATGAACATTTCATAGTATTGATCTAATGTTCCTAAAAACAGATTGCCATAATTATTATAAATGCCTCCATAAAAATTATTGATCTGATCTGCAGTTCCTGAAATATCGTTTGCGATCACATATTGTAATATGAAACATATCACTATGGTATACACTAATGTTATGGCTAGCAGATTTCGTTTTTCATGATTAACAAGCCCTCTCATAACATTTCCTCCTTATTGTCTGAATAATCGATACAGCAAAATATGTGATCACTAATATCACTACCAAATATATAAACCAATGTACTGCATTTAATTTCTGTATGATCAGTTTATAACTATCTGATGAACACATAAATCTTTTCCCCATGCGATCAATCCATAAATTCTGGTTCGAAGTGTCTTGTCATACTTAAATATATAAACATATATCTCATGATTACTTAATGCATTAAAACACAGGATCGTGATCACTATCGTCGTGATGACTTTATTCTGCATCCCTGATAACCTTGTTAACATTCGGTTCTGTGCCTGCTCCTGCTTGATAAACTGTCGTTTTGCAAACCAGATACTAAAGACTCCTGCTGCAAATAAAACGGCAATACAGATGATCGCAGAATTTACATATTGTGCTTTCCAGATCGGATTGCTCCAAGCTATTTGTATCAAGCTGAAAATTTAATGGATATAAAAATGTTCTGCCGAATCTTCCATAGATAACCCACTCGAGTATCGCAAATCTAGAAGATCTTACCTTAAACAGCAACTGGAGTAAAAATGCCAGATTCTGAAGGATCATCGGCAATATCACATAAAATGTAACGACTGCTATGACAAGTCCTTGCCAGATATATGCTGTCACGATCAATGAAACCTGTATCAGTGCACAAAATACAAAACAAATTACTGCATTCCATAATGTGCATATGATCACATTCGTGATTGATTCCGCATTCGGAATCGTTGCGATCTTCATTGCAAAGAAAATTCCATAGATGATCTCTGCGAACAAAAGTGATATATGCAGTTTTGTAAGACTCTTTGGTAAATGTCTTTCTTTGTCCATGGAAGGCTGTAGATATATTGCTGTTTTTTATTTTGCTGCAGTTGATATACAATTCCTGCTGATAATGCTGCAAATAAAATTATGATCAAAAGCCATCCATTGACAAGATCATCCATCATCGTCTGTGGCAGTCCATCCTCCGGATATTTGATATTCCATGCGGAAATCCCATATAACAATGCTGCTGGTGGAAGTACCAGATTATATTTTCTAAAAAATTTCATCTCCAAGTTCCTCCTCTTAGCGGTTGCTGTAGACGAATACTTCTTCTAAACTTAATGGAATTTCCTCTACTACAATCGCTCCTGCTTGTTTTAATGCCTCATGAATTGGCTCTCCATACCCTTCTAATATTACTGTGTATACACTTCCAAGATTAGAATACGTGATCACTCCCGGAAGTTCTTTGAAGATCTCGCTTCTTGATTCTTCAAATACAACCTGTAATTTTGTAAATCGTTCTTTCATCTGATCCATTGTTCCATGATAAAGGATCTTTCCGTCCTTCATCATACTTGCGGAATCGCAGAAACTTTCTAAATTTAAATCGTGTGATGAGATCAGAACACTCATCCCATTCATATCGACTTCATTGACAATAAAATCTTTGATCTGTTTCTGTGCGATCACATCCAGTCCTGACATTGGTTCATCCATGATCATCACTTTTGGATGGATGGACAGATTCAACATCGAAGCTAATGACATTGCCTGTCCTTTAGATAATTCTTTTGATTCTTTTGCTTACATCTAATCCGATACTCTGATTGTAGTCCCTAAATACTTTCTCATCGAATGTTGGGTAGATCTGTTTATAAAATTCTACCATCTCATCGATATGATACCCTTCAAAATACTGGTTGCTGTCCGCAACATATCCTACCTGTGCTTTTACTTTTGGATTCTCGAAAATTTCTTCTCCACAGACCAGAATCTGTCCTTGATCCTGTTCATAAATTCCTGTTAGACATTTGATCAGTGTTGTCTTTCCACATCCATTGCGTCCTACCAGCCCATGAATGCTTCCCTCTTCTATATCCAGGCTGATTCCATGAAGAATCTCATTCTTTCCATATGATTTTTTCACGTCCTTTAGTTCGATTACTTTCATATCCTATCTCCCAGATCCTGATAGATCTCATGTATCAGGCTTGCTATCTCTCTTCATCATACCCTTCATAACGAAGCTCACTTAATATCTCTTTAAACTTGTCTTGATCTCCTGCATCTTTCCTTTGTCCACCTCTTGTGAAGCATTTTCTGCCAAAAATGCCCCTTTCCTCGTATTGTTATAATTATTTCTCTTTCTCCAACAACTGATATGCTTTCGCTACAGTGTTGGGTGTTACACTGAGACTTAATGCTAATTTACGAACGGACGGCAAAGCATCTCCAGGTTTTAGATATCCTTTCCACGCTGCTTCTTTACTTGTTCCATGATCTGTTCATAAATTGCCTTGCCACTGGCAGGGTTGATTCGAAACACACCTGTACCTCCTTATTGTTTTTGTCGTACTGTATGCCATACTGTATTAGCTGTACTAACTGTACCATTTCATATGATACAGTTAGTTTATATATTTTTTGCCCGTTTGTCAATAACTTTTTTTAAATTTCCTATGAATGAAAGAACCCCAAAGCTTCTTTCCGAAACTTTGAGGTTCTTCCTAAACAAATTGTATGAATATATAGAGGGTTCATTGCTTTCGCAATATGAATCATTCTTATAACAGGCTCTTTGCTGTGCTTCCAATGGTTGTGATGATGAAATAACAGCTGGTTGCTCCTGCATCAAGAACTCCTCGAGAACGTTCTCAAGGCGGCTTGCTCGTCCTTCTTGGCTACAAGATCTTTTGTAGACTGCCATCCTTTTTCTGCTGCTGCATTCATAGCATCCAAACATTCTGCAAAATCTTTTCCTGCTTCTTTTGCTTCTACAAATGCTTCTTTTGCTGGAATCAATGTGTCTAGCAGTGATTTATCGCCTACCTGTGCAGGGCTGATATCCTGAATTCCTTCTACAGAGGCTGTGATCATTTCTGCAAATACATCTGCTGTGATCTCTTCTTCATCTTCACATGCCTGAGCCATCTCATCAAATAACATTCCATACAGAGGTCCCATTGATCCACCGATATCTTCTAACAGTGTCTCACCTAATGTTGTCAGTCCTTCTGACAAATTATATGTAGTTCCTTCTAATTTCTTCTCGCACATCAAACCTTTGTTCATGTTGATCCCATGATCTCCGTCTCCGATCTTACCATCAATCTCACTTAAGTAATCTCTTTCTTTCTGAATTGTCTTGATCAGCTGGTCTACGATAACTCCTGCATCGGCATTTTTAAAACTTGACATAATTTCCACCTCTTTGAATTAATGTTGTACTTTCTTATCTATGTTTATTTTAACATACAATCTTTTTTACCTAAAATGATTTTCAGTTCAAATATGGCACTCATTATGGTGCTATGTTTCACTCTGAATTCAACTCTTATTAGAACTGTTTTAATCCTACAGAGTTTGCTGGCATATCGATGCATTCTTTTAATTCATCATCCAGCTTCATCACTGTTAATGTAACACCCATCATCTCTAAAGATGTAAAGTAGTTTCCTACATAAGAACGATGTACTTTGATTCCTTTTTCTGTTAAGATCTCTTCGACTCTGTTATATACGATGTACTGTTCCATGACTGGTGTAGCACCTAATCCGGATAATAATACAACGACTTCATCTCCACTTTCAAACGGAAGGTCTGGAATGATAATATCTAACATTTCTTCTGCTATATCATCAGCTGTCTTTAATGGCTGCACATTGATTCCGGTTCTCCATGATGCCCGATTCCTACTTCCATCGTTCCATCTTCAATCTGGAAATTTGGATGTCCAACTGCAGGGATCGTACATGGTGCTGTACCGATTCCTACGGAACGTATTGTCAATTGCTTTCTGTGCTACGGCGATAACTTCATCAAGACTTCCGCCCATGGAAGCTTTTGCTCCACCAACTTTCCACATCAGAACTTCACCGGCAACCCCACGTCTTTTTTCTAATTCTGTTTTTGGTGCTGAAGCACAGTCATCATTTGCTACAACTGTTTTTACTTCAATTCCAAGTTTCTTTGCTTTACGCATTGCCATCTTTACATTCATGTTGTCTCCAGCATAGTTTCCATAAAGACATGCAACACCTTTTCCAGAGTCTGCTTCTTTGATCGCATCTAAGAACGCTTTAGCTGTTGGTGAAGAAAAGATTTCTCCGACTGCAACGGCATCACAAAGATTTTCTCCGATATATCCAATAAATGCTGGTTTATGCCCGGAACCTCCTCCAGTTACGATACCAACTTTTCCTTCAACTGGTGCATTTTTATATTTTAATACCCTTGCATCTTCTGTTGTAGACACGATATCTTTGTGTGTCTTTACAAAACCTTTTAACATATCTTCCACAACAAAATCCGGATTATTTACAATTCGATTCATTTTTGATTTCCTCCTAAATTACATTGCATCTGCGATTGCTTTTAAATTTTTGAGTCCTTCAATTGCTAATTCTTCTCCTGTATCAGCAAAGTTTCTCCAGATTGCACAGTTTCCTGCTAATTCTTCAAAACTTGGGTCAAAGGATTCAATAACAAGTGGTCCATCGTATCCGATCTCATCCAATGCCTGGAAGAATTCTTTAAATGGTACAAGTCCTGTTCCTGGAATTCCTCGGTCATTTTCATTGACATGTACATATCCAAGGTATTCTTTTCCGCAAGTTTTAACTGCTCCTGAGAAGCTCTTTTCTTCACGGATCATATGGAAGCAGTCAAGATGTACTTTGACATTTCCTGTTCCAACATCTTTACAGAACTTCACTGCATCTTCTGCAATATTTAAGAAGTGTGTTTCGAAACGGTTGACACATTCGACACAGATGGTCACATCTCCTGTCTCTTTTGCATATTCAGCAACTTCTCTCATACATGCAACACCCCAGTCCCATTCCTTGGTCAGTTCTTGGCTTCTTTGTAAGGTATCCCCATCCAGCATAGTTTACTCCGCCAAGGATTGGCGCTCCCAATGTATTACAGATGTCAACGCATTTCTTCATCGCTGCAACTGCTGCCTTACGAATCTCTTCATCCGGTGAAATTGGGTTTGTTTCCAAAGTTAATGTTGTTGTGCAAACACAATCCATTCCAACTCTTGCTAATTCAGCTTTTACCTGCTCCGTTGGAAATGTATATGGATTTGCGATTGCGAAGTCCACGACTTCAAATCCTATTTCTTTTGCTTTTTCAATGATCCAGAGATCTTTTTCTTTAAAATCTTCTGCCCAGATAAAGCTGTCTACTCCAAATTTAAATTTCATAACAACACCCTCCTATTTTCCACAAAATTCTTTCTGATATTCCATGATTCTTTCTACTTTTGGTGTGGATGGTCCATTTTTGAATGTAAGTCCCATCCAGATATCTAATAAATAAAGTGCCAACTGTGGTGCAATGACTCTTGCTCCCATACACATGACATTTGCATCATTACTCAAAATCGAACGTTCTGTTGAAAATGGATCATGGCAAACTGCTGCTCGGATTCCCGGCACTTTATTGGCTGTCATTGCCATTCCGATTCCTGTTCCACATACAAGAATTCCTCGATCACAAGTACCGTCTGTTACTTTCTTACAGGTTCTTACTGCAACATCCGGGTATAATTCAACTTCCCCTTCTCCTACTCCATTATCAATGACTTCATGTCCTGCTTCCTGAAGGTGTTGTTTGATTGTTTCTTTTAACTGATAAGCTGCTTCGTCACATCCCAATGATATTTTCATGATCTTTTCCCTCCAATATCTAACGGAAATTACCGTAATAAGTTATATCAAATCCATCCAAAATGCTCACATGCATTTTTAATTCCATCATCTACATTGCTGTCTGTTACATAATTTGCGATATCTTTTAAATCCTAAGATGCATTTCCCATCGCAATGGAGAACCATTCTGGGCAAAACATATCCATGTCATTGTAGTCGTCCCCAAAGACTACAACATCTTTGATATCTGCATTTAAATGTTCCATCATTTTTATGATTCCGCCACGTTTGTTATCTGGCTGGAACATTAAATATTCTGGTTCAAATCTTAAATGTCCAACAAGTTCCTTTGTTGTCAGCTTCTCTTCATCTTCTTTTGAATTGCTACGTATACTTTATAAATGGCATCTGCTTTTTCTACTTCCAACATGTCATCAATGATATAACGTGTTGGTTCTTTTCTTTTCCGACCTGACGTAAGAATTTATCATCCGTCATGTACACATCTTTCGTATCATCTAATGCCACACACCATCCATAACCAAGTTCTTCTGCCTGATGAATGATCTTAATGCATCCGCCTTTATCTAATGGAATATTTTCTACTAACTCATTATCTATGACACAGCCATTTCCTCCACAACATACCATGTTCTTAAATCCATTGGCATCTGTGAATTTTCTTGCTTTGTAGTGAGCGCGTCCAGTTGCGATTGCAACGAAATGTCCATTTTCTTCTAATCTTGTCAATGCTTCTCTTGCACTTGGGACGATCTCGCCTGTTGATCTGTCTGTGTTCCATCAATGTCGAAAAAAAGGTATTTTTTCTCCATATTCTTATCCTTTCTTCTGCACCCACTTGTCTGTCTTTCTTCGATCAGATAAATTTCAAGATATCTTCCGGATGATCAACCACATAGGATGCATGATTTTCTTCCAGTTCTTTTCTTCCTCGAAATCCCCATGAAACACCGATGGTATCCATACCTGCATTCTGCCCTGTCTGCATATCTGTTTTTGAATCTCCAATATATAAAATTTCTTCTTTTGAAGTTTCATCAAATCTGCGATTTCTAATGCTGCGCTTGGATCTGGTTTCTTAGGAATCCCTTCACTTTCACGTTCTCCATACACTGCGGTCCATGGGAACTGTGAAAAATATTTATTTACCAGCGCACTGGTATAATCTCCTCGTTTATTGGAATTAACTGCAATTTTAATTCCTTTTCTTCTCAAGCAATTTAAGAATTCCTTCATAAGGAATTGTTTTGTTTAAATATCTCTTCTGATACGCTTTTGAAAATTGATTCACTGCCTCATCAATAAACAATTCATTTTTGTTTATCCTCTGGCAACGCCCTTTGATCAATTTACGAAAGCCATTCCCTACCATCTGTTTGCATGCTTTCGTATCATGTTCTTTCCATCCATAGATCTTCATAACATCATTGACGCTGTCTCTTAAATCTTCGATTGTATCTAATAAAGTTCCATCTAAATCAAAAATAATTCCTTTGTATGTTTTCATCTTTGTTTTCCTCTTTCTGGTTTTAGCATTGGGATGATAATAAAAATTTACTAACTGATATTTTGTTCCTGCTGGTAAGAAGAATGTATCTTCTGGTTCCAGTACAAAACTTTCTTCAGCGTCAACTAGGGTCACTGGTCCATCTACGCAATATAATGCTCCGTCACCTTTGTGAACATCTGGATCTGAACATCTTGGTCCGTATCCTCCTGCTGGAAGTACCATTTCTCCAAAGTGTCCGTAATCATTACTTGTAATGAAACGAAGTAACATTGGATGAGTTGTTCCATGAACATTATTTAACTTTTCGAAGTCACGTACTGCGTATACAGCTCCTGTTTTTCTAGCTTCTGCTGGATCTACTGGCCAGCATCCGATGTCATCTGTACATCCCTGACGAGAGATATCTTTGATCGCTCCTCTCATATCTGGCAGATTATCATTGTTTGGTCCTTTGTAGAATTTTGTTTCTTCTTCTGTTGGAATGACTGCTGGTGGAATATGCTCATCCCATGCTTTTGGTGTGATGAAATAAAGGATTCTTGTTTTCTGGTCTGAGAAGTTATGACAGCAGTGCCAAGCACCTTCTGGCATGAATAATCCTTCTCCAGTTTCCAGATAAGCAAACTGTCCGTTTCCACTTCTCTGTACTACAGGTCCGTTTAGGATGTAGTAAGATTCATCACCAGGATGGATATCTAATGGTGCGAATATCCTCCAGGCCCTAACTCGTAAATTCCTAACATAAATGTATCAGTTGTTACTAATGTAAAAGTATTGTCAGAAGTAAATGCATTGTTTGGTGGATATAATGCTGTTGAATACTCCCATTTTTTGATCAATGTAGGTTTCTTGTTATCAGGTTCACAAGGAAAACGTCCCTGAATATCAACTAATTTTGCCATTTTAACTCTCCTGTCTGTTCTTTCTATTAACTGTTTTTTATGCTTCTTCCTGAGGTTTTGTAACTAATACAATTAAAGCTGCTGAAATTGCTCCGGCAATTAATAATGTGATGAAGAATGGAAGTACTTTATTCATAGCGAATACTACGAATACACCACCATGAGGTGCACGGATCGTAATTCCCCATAAGTAAGAGATTACTGCTCCAGCTGCTGATCCAACCATGAAACATGGAATATATTTAATATTTTTGGCAGCATATGGGATCGCAAATTCTGTGATCATACATAATGCTCCAGCGAAACATCCTGATTCCGGATCTATCTTCATCTGTAAATTTCTTAGGTGCAATCAGCATTGCTAATGCCACTGCTAATGGAGGTGCACAGCAAGCTACGAAGTTTGCGGCCATTGGTGCATAGTTTCCTGTTTCCATACAAGCTAAAAGCATAAGCAACTTTGTTACATGGACCACCCATATCAAAGGCAAGCATACATCCTTGTACGATTCCGAGAAGGATTAAGTTTCCAGTTCCTAAGTCATTTAATAATTTTGTTAATGCCTGTGTTAATGCTCCTAAAGGTCCTCCAATAACATAGTGCATTAATAAACAGATAGCTGCACATCCGACAACTGGAATGATCAATGTAGGAAGTAATGATCTTATTGCATTTGGTAATGGAATTTTCTTTAATGCGTTTACTAAATATCCAGCAATAATACCTGCGATCAGTGTCCGATAAATCCTGACTGGTATCCAAGCCCCAAGGGTCCGTAGCCATCCAGCCACCGAACATACCTACACAGATACCTGGTTTATCAGCGATTGAATACGCTACATATGCACCTAATACTGGTACCATGAATGTTCCTAAACCAATTTTACCAATCCAGAAGATTGTGGATGCGAATGTGGAACCATAAGGTTCTACGCTAGGATATTATATCCTCCTAATAAGAATCCTAATGCTACTAAGATTCCTCCTGCAACTACGAATGGCAGCATGTATGAAACACCTGTCAAAAACGCTTCTTTGATATCATCAATTACATCTCTCATTTGTTTCCCGTCCTTTCATAAAATATTTTAAGGTTTCTCTTTTCTTATTTTCCGCAAAAATAATATTCGGGTCTTTGATCACTTCGTGTGGTTTTGTCTGGAAGATCTTGTCTTTGTATGGTTCGAATCTTTCTGCTTTTGTAAGCCCTACGTCATTTGCAAAAACGATCAGATCCGCTTCTTTAATATCACGATCTCTTAACTTGTCTTCCAGTCCGAGAGCCCCCTGCTTCTCGACCTTACACTTGTAACCTCTCTCTTTACATACTTTCATAATAGCTTCCGCTGCCATATAAGTATGAGCGATTCCAGTTGCGCATGATGTTACTGCTACTACTTTCATAGTTTCCACCTCCTGTAGCTTTTATAGTTGTAATTGTTTTATGCCATGAATCAGATCATCATAGCTTTCTGCCTTCTCTAACAGTTCTAAAAACTCTTCGTGTGCTAACATTCCTGCTAATGTTGCTAATACCCTTAAATGGTAATCATTCTCTTGATTTTCAGATATTGCCAATACAAAGATGTATTTAACTTCACCAGATTCCCCTGAGGACTCATAAATGAATGGCTTCTTACATCTACAAAATCCAATTCCTGGTTTCAGAACTTCTTTGCATTTTCCATGAGGTATTGCAACGAAGTTTCCCATATATGTTGGCCCTAGGGATTCTCTGTATTCCAGAGCATCTTTGTAGGCCTTTGCGTCTGACACGAATCCTGCTTCTTCGAATTTTGCAGTCATCACATCAAACATATTTTCTTTGTCCTTAAAAGGCTCACAATCAAGAATTACCATTTCATCGAGTAGTACTTCCGCTAAATTTACACCACTCATGAAATATTCTCCTTTTTATGATTTATCTTATTTTCCGTTTTTGAACGCTTTGATTACGTCTTTTGCATATCCTTTCATGAATTCATATGCTGCTTCCTGTAATTCATGATATGCAATCTTACCATCTGTCTCAGCTACTTTGTCTGCAACAAATTTTGTTGTAGCTTTTGCCATATAAGAATAGTAGTTAACTTTTGAGCATCCTGCTGTGATCGCATTCTGTACCTGGTCAAATTCTACTCCTGATGCACCATGCATTACGATTCTTGTATCATCAGGGATTGCTTCTCGAAGTTCTTTGACTCTGTCAATATCAAGTACTGGTGGTTCAGCATAGATTCCGTGCATTGTTCCGAAGCATACTGCTAAGGCATCACATTTTGTTCTTTCTGCAAATTCTTTTGCTTCTGCTGGTTCTGTGAAGAATTCTCTGATATCTTCATTTGTCAAAACTCTCTTTTCTGGATCATCATCATGTGTATCTTCATCTGTAGATGCCATGATTCCAAGTTCTGCTTCTACTGTGATTCCTGCAGCATGTGCGAATTTAACGAACTGTGCAACTTTTTCAACATTCTCTTCAAAAGGAAGTGCACTGCAATCGTACATGATAGATGGGAATCCAACTTTCACTGCTCTCATTACGAATTCATAGTCACTACCATGATCTAAATGAACACAAACAGGTACTCTTGCTTCTTTTGCATATTTTAACATGATCGGCCCGATTCTCTCGATTGGAATCAAAGAGTCATGTACCTGAGCATGGTCAATGATGATCGGAGTATTTAATTCTTCTGCTGCACCAATGACTGCACGAACTGTTTCTTCATTTGGTGTGTTGATACATGGGATAGCGTATCCTTCTGCTTCTGCAATCTCCAAGATTTTTTTCATGTTTACTAGCATTTGTTCTTCCTCCTGTAACATAAGTTTTGTTGATTATTACGTCTAATGGAATTCTTCCATTAGTAGTTCATAAATTTCTTCGGAACTATTTGCTTCTAGGATTTTTTGAATGTCTTCTTTGTTATCGATCAGTGCATATAAATATTTGAATAATTTTAAGATCTCGTTTGATTCTTCCATATTAATTGCTAAGAAAAATACTAATTTAACCTTTGATGATCTCGACCATTTCACTGGATATTTCATTCGCATGACTGCGATGCCGCTTTTCTTTACGGAATCTTTATAAACATGTGCCATTGCGATCTGACTTCCAATTGTTGTCGGTCTTTCTTCTAATTCAAATACTTTTTCTGTGACATCTTCACTAAGACATCCTTGTTCCAGTAATAACTTACTAACCTGTGCGATAGTTTCCTTTTTAGTTGTTGCCAGTGCATCAATCACAATCAATTCTTTCTGAAATGCTTTCTTCACAGTTTCTATAACTTGTTCATTCTTCATTTCCTGTGCGTACTCATCCATCTGACTGATGATCTTATTGATGTCCAGCTGCGTGACATGTTTTGTGATTTCTATGACATTATTTCTTTTTTCTTTGAGTGGAACGGTTGATATTACCAGTTTCCCTTTTGTTAATTCTGGTTTAAAATCGTGAATATGTACGATTTTTATGATTTCTAAATTACTGATTTCATTCTCAATCTTCATTGCTTCATATTTTGCTGAATAAGGATCTGTTGCCATAACAAAGATTCCTTGTTTTTCACTTCCTGTTTCCATGGATGCCTGATGGATCAGTAATGCGAGCCAGGCAATCTCATCCTGTGTCAATACAAATCCAAGTTTTTCTTCCAAATGGAAAGAGTAAGTTAAACAAACCGCATAACTGCTCTGAATCTGTTGCTGTACGTCCTTGTGAAGATCGTCCCATTCAACTAACATGTAATCATGTCTGATACTTATCTTCTTTAAAAAAGTAGCAATTTGTTTTTCCAGTTCCCGATAGTGATAGGTACTTTCTTTTTCCATCGCCATAAAAACTGTGTAGATGTAATCTTCTGCAATATTCATCAGGTAATCATCCTGAATCTCGGCTTCTACTTCACAAGTTTTTGCTACAGCAAACTTTGCTGCCAAGAACTGGTATTCAAGTTCCATCTCATCTTCATGTGGGAACATGCGGTCAAGAATCTTCTTTGCTGTTTCTACATATATATCATCGAGCTTTGTCATTGTTCTGTCTGCTTTATTTCTAATCTTGTTTCCTTCTTCCATTCTTCTCTTAGTTAATAGAAGGTATTCCGTCAATCTGCAGAAAGAAATGTCTACAAGCACAACTCCTAATTCTGCTTCACTATCCGCAAGATATTCCTGAACCATCATGATATCTTCTTTGGAATAGTAATCTGAAAAATATGTAAATGCTCTTTTACTGATCCTGTAATCTAGTTCCTGTGGAAGTTCTTCAATGTACGTGTGTTTCCAGTATTTCTTATTCTGTGTGTCAACAATTGCCTGCCTGATATCAAACTCTCTACCTACAATACTGATTCCCTGATTTTGAACTTTTGATAATTCCAGATGAAAGGTTGCCAGATATTCTTCTATCATTTTCAGATCTTTTTCTATCATCTTTCGGCTAACACATAATTCCTCGGAAAATAATTGAACTGTGTAATTTGCCGGATAATTAAATAAGATATCTAAAATGTAATTCTTTCTGTAGTAGAAAGATTCTGGGTTTCCATTTGCATAGGAATCAAGTGCTTCCAAAATATTTTCTCTCTGCTGATCTGTCACCACCATGCAGATTCCTTTTTTGGGTACTCTTAGTAGTTTTCCATCATAGTCTTCAATAAATTTTGTAATATCTTTTAAGGATCGTTTGATACTGCTTATGGAAATTTCAGTCATCTCCGATAACTCTTCGATGGAATAGAATCCATACATATCAACCATTGCACGGATTACTTTTTCCTGTAAATTATTCATGATAGGCCTCCTCAATGAATAAAACACTAAAAAGTAGCTTTTCATCTGCTGTATCTTTTTATTTGTTTTTTGCTCTCGCTACTTTATGGTCTTATTGTATCAATTGTTTTTCTACTTGTACATAGTTCAAAACTTCCGTTTTTGCACTAATTGTTCGGATAAAAGTGCAAAAAAGTTCAAAGAACACTGAGAATTTGTTTAAATATAGTTCATTACAAAAAAAGAACCCCTACATAATCTAATCTGATCATGTAAAGGTTCTCCCAATTCTTTATGTAATTATTCCACTACTCGTCTTACACAAACAATTCTACGGTAGTTTGCTCTTGGCGAAATTTTGATTCCTGTTCTTCTGTTACTTGCATGTACGATCTTTCCATTTCCAATATACATCGCTACATGTCCATTATAACAGATGATATCTCCTGGCTGTTTCTCATTATAAGAAACCTTTCTTCCTGCTCTTCTTAATTCAGAAGAAGTTCTTGGAAGATTATATCCAAATGATCTGTAAACTGATCCAATAAACCCTGAACAGTCAGCTCCTCTGTTTAAGTCTGTTCCACCCCATACGTAGGAGTTTCCAACAAAACGCTGTGCAAATTGTGCTACTGTCTGTCCTTTGTCATATGTTGTTCCTTCTAATGCAGGAGCATCTGTATTAATATAAACATATTTCTTTAAGACATATCCTGTCTTACCGTTTACAGAAACCTTTCTCCACTTTCCACTTGTCGAATAGACTGTGACAGGTGTTCCAATCTCTAATCTCTTTAAAACTTTTGATCTTTTTGATTTGCTGTCTCTTAATTTGCACCAGTGTCTGAAGATTTTCCATTATATCCATCATCAGCCTTAACCTGCTGTTTTGGTGTTGTTGTGATTGCTGTACCAAATATAAATAAAAAGACTAATGAGAAAATTGTTATTTTCTTTAATCGTGATTTCATTGATAACCCTTTCAATTGTTACACTTCTGTTACATACTTGAAGAATTTTACCATATAACGACACAAATGTAAAGGAAATAGTGTATTGTTTTGAATTTTATAATTAACAAATGAAATAATTGTAAAATTTGTATCATTGTGTTCTTTTTTTGCATACAAAAAGAGACCTGATAAATCAGATCTCTTCAGCGTGGGCGAGAAGATTCGAACTCCCGGCCTTCTGGTCCGTAGCCAGACGCTCTATCCAGCTGAGCTACGCCCACATATTCAATTGTCATATTTGACAATTCAGATGTTATTCACATCTAAATGCCGCAGACCGGAATCGAACCGGTACTCGATTTAACTCGAACAGGATTTTAAGTCCTGCGCGTCTGCCAGTTCCGCCACTGCGGCATATACATACCTTAATTATCTCATATATAAGTGGGACCAATAGGACTCGAACCTATGACCCTCTGCTTGTAAGGCAGATGCTCTCCCAGCTGAGCTATGATCCCAAACGATTGGTTTAAACACAATCTAGCGACCCGGATGGGAATCGAACCCACGACCTCCGCCGTGACAGGGCGGCGCTCTAACCAGCTGAGCCACCGGGCCAGAATGTAAATTATTTAGTTTAAATGGACCCTCGGGGACTCGAACCCCGGACCGATCGGTTATGAGCCGATTGCTCTAACCAACTGAGCTAAAGGTCCGTTTAAAGCCGTTGACCGGACTTGAACCGGTAACCTGCTGATTACAAATCAGCTGCTCTGCCAATTGAGCCACAACGGCATATTAGACGATATCACTCATTTATGAATCGTAATGACTCCAACGGATTTGAACCCGTGTTACCGCCGTGAAAGGGCGGTGTCTTAACCACTTGACCATGGAGCCTGATTGTTCGACCGCTTCACGGTCTTAATACTTTATTCAGTATTTAACCCCGAGCCGGGCTCGAACCAGCGACAGCACGGTTAACAGCCGTGTGCTCTACCAACTGAGCTATCGAGGATTATTATAAGGTCTATTCTTATTATATCATATACCTTCAAAACAACATACAAGAATCTTTCTACATCTCTTACACTTCAGCCTTCTTTGGTTAAAGCCTCGACCGATTAGTAAACAGCTCCATACGTTACCGTACTTCCACCTCTGCCCTATCTACCTCGTCGTCTTCAAGGGGTCTTACTACCTTATGGTATGGGAAATCTTATCTTTAGGGGGGCTTCACGCTTAGATGCCTTCAGCGTTTATCCCTTCCAGACTTGGCTACTCTGCTATGCACTTGGCAGTACAACAGATACACCAGCGGTCCGTCCATCCCGGTCCTCTCGTACTAAGGACAGCTCCTATCAAATTTCCTCCGCCTGCGCCGGATAGGGACCGAACTGTCTCACGACGTTCTGAACCCAGCTCGCGTACCGCTTTAATGGGCGAACAGCCCAACCCTTGGAACCTGCTACAGCTCCAGGATGCGATGAGCCGACATCGAGGTGCCAAACCACTCCGTCGATGTGAACTCTTGGGAGTGATAAGCCTGTTATCCCCAGGGTAGCTTTTATCCGTTGAGCGATGGCAATCCCACTTTATACCACCGGATCACTAAGTCCTACTTTCGTACCTGCTCCACCCGTCGGTGTCACAGTCAAGCTCCCTTCTGCCTTTGCACTCTTCGAATGGTTTCCAACCATTCTGAGGGAACCTTTGAGCGCCTCCGATACCCTTTCGGAGGCGACCGCCCCAGTCAAACTCCCCGCCTGACATTGTCCCCTGACCGGCTTACGGCCACAGGTTAGAAATCCAACATGGTAAGGGTGGTATCCCAACAGCGACTCCGGTACAACTGACGTCATACCTTCTCAGTCTCCCACCTATCCTGTACATACCATGCCGAATCCCAGTATCAAACTGGAGTAAAGCTCCATGGGGTCTTTCCGTCCTGGCGCAGGTAACCAGCATCTTCACTGGTATTTCAATTTCACCGGGTGTATCGTTGAGACAGTGCCCAAATCATTACGCCTTTCGTGCGGGTCGGAACTTACCCGACAAGGAATTTCGCTACCTTAGGACCGTTATAGTTACGGCCGCCGTTTACTGGGGCTTAAGTTCAAAGCTTCGCTTGCGCTAACCTCTCCCCTTAACCTTCCAGCACGGGCAGGCGTCAGCCCATATACTTCACCTTGCGGTTTTGCATAGACCTGTGTTTTGCTAAACAGTTGCTTGGGCCATTTCTCTGCGGCCACTCTCATGGCACTCCTTCTCCCGAAGTTACGGAGTCATTTTGCCGAGTTCCTTAACAATACTTCTCCCGTCGGCCTTAGATTCTCTCCTCATCCACCTGTGTCGGTTTTACGGGCACATATAAAACAATAGCGGCTTTTCTTGACAGCCAGGCCTGGACTTCCCTACTTATGTTCGGTACGCATCACGTCTTCAGATCGTGCTGCG
>SCPO01001284.1_pt1:0-10000 | contig 37405 bp, 42 predicted proteins | sample 6106821 | NCBI WGS metagenome assembly SCPO01 (sample SAMN10720448, study PRJNA508395) | human gut metagenome | isolation source: Participant 2 stool, 0 month | host: Homo sapiens | collected 2017 | reverse complement strand
TCCTGGCACCGCATTTAAATCCAAACCACTTCTCACACCATTTATATAATCATAGTATCCACACACACCGATCATCGCAGCGTTATCCGTACAAAAGATTGGTGATGGATGATAAAATTCAATTCCTGCTTCCTTACATCTCTCGATCATTTTTGCACGAAATGCTCCATTGGATGCAACTCCACCTGCGATTGCAAGTTTCTTGTATCCTAATTCTTTCGCCGCTTCTACTCCATGAGAACTCAAAACATCTACAACCGCTTCCTAAAGAAGCCGCGACATCCGCACGGTTTACTTCTTCCCCTTTCATCTCACATTTATTTAAATAATTTAATACAGAGGATTTTAACCCGCTAAAGCTAAAGTCCATCTTGGAATCATTTACTTTGGCTCTAGGGAATGGAATTGCATTCTTATCTCCCTCTTTTGCTAAGGCTTCAATCTTTGGACCTGGATATCCCAGTCCAATCGCACGTGCTACTTTATCGAAGGCTTCTCCTGCTGCATCATCTCTTGTACACCCAATGATCTCGTATTTTCCATAATCCTTGACATCAACAAGGTGTGTATGCCCCCCTGATACGACCAGACATAAAAATGGAGGTTCTAAATCTGGATGTTCAATATAATTAGCGCAAATATGTCCTTCAATATGATGCACTCCTACCAATGGTTTCTTCTTTGCAAACGCGAGTGCTTTCGCTTCTGCCACACCAACTAATAGTGCACCGACTAATCCTGGTCCATAAGTAACCGCGATCGCATCAATACTGTCTAATGTTTCTCCTGCTTCTTTAATGCTTCTCTTACTACAAAGTTCACTTTCTCTACATGTTTCTTGAGGCAATCTCAGGGACAACACCGCCATATAGCTTATGCAGTTCGATCTGAGATGAAATGATATTGATTTTACACATCTTCCATCCTCTACAACTGCTGCCGCTGTCTCATCGCAGGAAGATTCGATTGCCAGAATCTTAATCTTATCGCTCATCGTATTCTCCTATTCTTCCTGAAAATCTAAAGTTATCGTCTTACCGTCTTTCCAGCTTTTGCTCTAGGGAAAATCGACTTCACTTTCCCCATAAATTCTTCTGCCCGGACTAATGACGGACTATAATGAGTTAACCACATCTGTTTTACATCTGCTTCTTTTGCAAGATGCGCAGCTTCGTAAAATGTCATGTGTTTATATTCTCTTGCTTTCTTTTCTTTTCCTTCTTCTCCATACATTCCTTCACAAATAAATAAATCTGCATTCTTTGCGTGTTCAGAAATTGTCTGGACTGGTCTTGTATCCGTACAATATGTCAATTTAATTCCAGGTCTAGGACTTCCTAAGATCATATCACTTGTAAGTATACGACCATCTTCACTTGTCACAGTTTCTCCCTTTTGAAGCCTGTTCCAGTATTTCATCGGGATGTCATTTTCCTTTGCCTTTACAGGATCAAACTTCCCAGCTCTTGGGATGATCATATTATAGCCATAACAAGGCACATTATGTTTTACATAGAAAGCTTCAATTTTATAGCCATCCATCTCAATAACGTGCTCTTTCTCATTTAATTCATAAAATTCGATCGGAAATGGAAGTTCTGGTGCGATCACGCGCAGTGAATTCACAACCCTTTCTACGCCTTTTGGTCCTATGATCAAAAGAGGTTCTGTTCGTTCTGCATTTCCAAGTGTTAAAAGAAGTCCTGGAAGTCCACTGATATGATCTGCGTGAAAATGTGTAAAACAGATCGCATCTAATGGTTTAACACTCCAGCCCCTCTCTTTAATTCCTACCTGTGTTCCCTCCCCGCAGTCGATCAACAGACTATGCCCGTTGAATCTTGTCATACATGCGGTCAACTTTCTATATGGAAGCGGCATCATTCCACCGGTTCCAAGTAAACATACATCTAACATAAATCACCTTTTATGATAATATCTCACTCTCTGTTACCTTTGGAGAAATCTCAAATTGTTTTACAATACGATCGTAACATCTCTCACAAATCTTAAATTCATGAATCTGCGTATCTTTGTTTGAGAAATACCCCCATTCTTTTTTAACTTCTATATAATCTGTTTTATTGTTTAATAACTGTCCACATACATTACATTTCATCTCATTCTCCTCCTTACGCTCATCATTATAAACGGGCGTTTCTGAAGAATCCAGTGGAAATGATTGGTCATCTGTTGAAATTTCACAAAACATTAAGATCGCATCCTCGATCGGATCCTTATAATACTTTGCTCTGCGTCCATATTCTTCAAATCCATTCTTTAAATAAAACTGATACGCTGCTTCGTTTGATTCTCTGACCTCCAAATAGATCGTGTCTACCCCTATCTCCTGATACCTTCGTCTGAACTCATGAAACAACAATGTGCCAATTCCCATTTTCCTTATAAATGGAATCATTGCGATCCTATGTAATTCTGCCTGATCTAACACATGCTCAGCGATTATATATCCACTAATACGATTTCTGTCTCTCCATACATAAATATCACTAGTTTTACGATAATAGAAAGACTCAATACTATCGAAACTCCATGGTCTGTGAAAAGAAAGTTTTTCTATCTCTGCGATCATCGGAAGATCTTCTGGAAGTGCTTTCCTCACATGCCATTCTCTGGCTGTTATACTACTTTTGTCCATGAAGCCTCTCTCTCTCTCGTTCAGCCTGAGATTTTCTTAAATATTCTGGCACAAATTCGTCTGCACTTTCATATATTCCCTGTGCAAAATATACTTGTGCTAACGTTCCGACTGCTGCTGCTCTCTGGCGGTTTGCATGTGCTGGAGCAAAAATTGCCAGATCACCCATCTTCTCTAAGATTTCTTCTTTATATACTGGTACGCCATCCCCAAGGAATACAACTGATTCATTGTATTCCCTCAACTGTATCAAAGTATCTTCTACACTCTGGGCACATTGTTCCTTTAAGACTTTCATTTCACTGCCTTCAAATCGGTAAAATCCTGTATACACTTGTTTTCTTCTGGCATCCATCATTGGACAAATGATCATGGACGTTCCAAATAACTGATATGCAAGCCCATCTACAGTTGGCACAGGAATGATCGGTTTATTCAGTGCCAGCCCTAATCCTTTGGCTGTTGCTGCACCAATGCGAAGTCCCGTAAAAGAACCTGGTCCTTTTGCTACCGCAACCGCATCAATATCTTCTATCTCAAAGGATGTTCTCTTGATTACTTCATCTAACATCGGAAGTAACGTCTGAGAATGTGTTAATTTATTTCCAGTCGTATACTCTGCGATCAACTGATCATCTTCGATCAATGCCACAGAAGCTACCAGACCAGAGCTGTCCAGTACTAATAATTTCATCTATTGTTCCTCCATTTCAATCTCTCGATAGTCAAATCCTTTTCTAAATCTTTACGGATCGTAATCTTTGATAATGATCTGGCATAATCTCCTCGATCAGATTTGCCCATTCGATCAGACAGACTCCTTCTCCATAAACATAATCCTCATATCCGATCTCGTCCATCTCTTCAATATCACCAATACGATAAACATCAAAATGATATAGTGGAAGCCTTCCTCTTCATATTCTCTTACGATCGTAAAAGTCGGACTCTGAATTGGTTCTGTGATACCAAGTCCATCTGCCAACCCTTTTGTAAATACAGTCTTACCAACCCCAAGATCTCCATATAAACAGATCACTTGTCCAGGCTGTGCCTCCTGTCCGATCTTCTTTCCGATCTCATACGTATCTTCTGCACAAAAACTTTGTACGATCATTTTCTATTCTTCTCCTTCTGAATTCTCTTGAACTTCTGATCCTGATGCTTCAACCTGAGTTTCCGTTTCTACTTCTGTCTCTTCCTGCTCAGTTTCTGCTGATGCCTTGGAATATTTTGAAATATCTCCTCCATCTGTCTGTGTCTGAACAGCCTTCTTTCTTGCTTCTTTGATGTGTTCTTTCATATAATCTAACATCTTTTCTCTGTCATCACCAAGTTCATAATCTGGAAACACAAATGCCTGCTGTTTTCCTGTATACAATAATGTCAGCCCCATAAAATGTGTGATCTTATAAACTCTGTTCCACTCGATCGTTGCACTTTCTTCTCCTAACTCTACAAAAATACCATCATCTCGTAAAGTGTAGTACGTTGGATTCTTGTATACTGGATTCTCAATTGCCTGTTTCTTTGCTTTTACATATATCATCAGTGGATTAATGACAACAAATAATGCAATAACAACTACACCAAAAATAATATTCGTCTGTCCTTCTGGCTGACCGATTCCGTGGACGATCATATATGCTCCGACTCCCAGCATAAAAATCGTCAAAATCGCCTGTACTCCGGAATACGTGTATGCTAATGAAAATTTAAAAATATCTTTCGCTTTTAATTGTGTATGAAATTTCATCTTAATTCTCCTTACCTTTTCTCTGTTAATGAAATATTATACCATAATCCGGGTATAAAACCAATGATTTTACAAATACTACAAGCATACACGAAAACCAATGAATATGGAGGATCTTAAGAATGAAAGCTACAGGTATTATACGAAGGATTGATGACCTTGGCCGGATCGTTATACCAAAAGAAATACGAAAAACCATGCATATCAGAGAAAGCGATCCTTTGGAGATATTTACAGAGAGGGACGGCGATATCATTTTAAAGAAATATTCCCCGATCGGTGAACTAGGAAACAGTGCGCAGCTATATGCAGAATCGATCGCTACTCAGATTCCACATACAATCTGTATTTGTGATCAAGACTGTGTGATCGCTGCTGCCGGACCAAATGCCAAAAACTAATCGGAAAATTATTAGATGAAAAGGCTGAAGAAGCTTTGATAGATCGAAAACATATATTGATGGACCGTGAAAAAGAAGATTTCTTTCCTCTGATCTTGGACTTTCCAGAGGTATTTCGCTATGTGTGTCTTTCTACGATCATTGCAGAAAGTGAAGCCGTTGGATTTGTATGTATTCTTTCTATTGAAGATGAATTAGATGATCAGGAGTTTAAAATTGCCAAAATTGCTTCTGATTTTCTAGGAAAACAGCTCGAAGCATAACGTAAAAAAGTGAAATACAGTCGCACAAAACGGCTGTACATTTCACTTTTTTCTTCATGATACATACTTATTATGATTCAATAATAATATTTTCTAATCCACCTTCGACTGCCCAGCTTTTAAATTCCTGCATCTGTTCTTTTGTATACAGTTTGGGATTTTCTTCAAAACAATATTCTCTATCTACCAAGTGATATTTTGCTTCTGCCAGTGGATTGTAGTTTAAGATTTCATAGGAAACATACTGATAGATCCCATTTAAATATTTTGCAATTCCCTTGATGTTATCTTTCGTTGCAGTCATTTCTGGAATCATCGGTGTTCTTATGATGACCTTCTCTCTGTTTGATGTCTCTAATAAGTATCTGATATTATCTTTGATCTTTTGATTTGAAACCCCAGTGTAATACATATGGTCTTTTTCTGTTGCTAATTTGAAATCTGCAAAAATCCTGTCTAGATATGGAAGGAGTTCTTTGATCACTTCCTGATCTGCATACAAGGATGTCTCGATTGCGGTGTGAATTCCTTCTTTTTTGCATGCTTTTAACAGCTCTTTTGTAAATTTCCACTGTAATAACGGTTCCCCTCCTGAGATCGTAACTCCTCCATTTCCATAACGATAGAATGATTTATCTTTGCGGATTTCTTCCATAACCATTTCTACGCTCATCTCTCTGGAATCCATGGCGATTGCTCCCGTTGGACACCAGTCAATGATGGTATTCCAGTTTTCATTTCTGTTTGGATGAATGTGTATCTTGTCATTTTCCATCGTAACGCCCTGATTTTTTGATTTCGCAATACACGTCTTACAATGCATGCAGCGGTTTTCAAAATAAATTGGTCTTTTGCGGATCGAAATTCCTTCTGATTCTGACACCAGACACATTTTAACGGACATCCTTTTAAAAATACTGTGGTACGGATTCCGTCTCCATCGTGCGTTGAAAATCTGCGAATATCAAATACTTTTCCTGTCATCTTAAATATCTCCATAACTTGTTCTTGCGATGATCTCATTTTGCAGTTCATCGGCAAGTTCTGTAAAGTAGGCTGTATAACCCGCAACTCTGACGGTCAATCCGCGGTATTGCTCTGGATTCTTCTTTGCTGCGAGCAAGTCTTCTTTTCTTACTACGTTAAACTGGATATGTGGAATCTCAAGATCTACAAATGTTCTTAAGAAATTTGCAAACTTATCAATTCCTGTCTCTGTCTTGAAAAATTCAGGAAGGAATTTCATATTTAATAATCCGCCATTGGTTGTAAGTGTCTTATCTAGTTTGGATACGGATTTTAATACGGCTGTTGGTCCTTTGATATCTCTTCCGTAAACAGGTGACATTCCTCCATCTGCTAATGGTTCCTTCGCATATCTTCCATCTGGAGTTGCGCCTACATTTTCACCCATTGGCACATGGGCTGATACGGTATACATTCCTGTATGATATGGACCTTTTCGATAGTTTTTAAATGTTCTTAATCGATTCTTGAAGTAATCTGCCCATTTTGTTCCCTGTTTGTCAACTTCATCGATGTCATTTCCGTACTTCGGAACCTTATTAACGCACATTGCTCTTAAGATTTCATATCCTTCAAAATTGTTCTTTAATGCATCAAGCATTTCTTTTTGTGTGCACTTTTTTTCATCATACACCAGCTGCTTGATTGCGACAAGACTGTCTGCAAGATTTGCAACCTGAATCATCTGAATTCCGGATAAATTGTATTTTGCACCGCCTGCTGTGACATCCATTCCATTTTCCATACAGTTTTCAATGGATGCTGATAAGAATGGAGATGGCAAAAGATCAATATGAGCTTTCTCTACTTCGCATGCAAGAAGCATCTTATCCATGAAATAATCAATTTGTTTCTTGAATGCTGCTTCCAACTCTTCAAATGTCTCGTACGTTTCAAGGTTTCCATAATCTGGTGCGATCTTTTCTCCGGTTAAGAGACAGATTCCTCCTGTCAATGCCACTTCTAATGCTTTATTTAAGTTAAACATTGCAGAATCACTCCATCCAAGGTTATTTCCCTGCGTTGTTAATTCCACGCATCCAACGATCGCATAATCTCTTGCATCTTTTTCTTCGATTCCTAATTCCTGAATGGATGGAATGACTGCCTTGTCATTGAAGAACTGTGGCATTCCGCTTCCTTTGGCTACGACTCTGACTGCTTCTTTTAATAATTCGTCCGACGTTCCTTCGTGAAGTCTTACGGAAAGGTTTGGTTGTGGAAGTCCTAAATGTTTCTGAGCTTCTAAGAACAGGAATGATAAATCATTATATGTATCATTTCCATTCTCATCCTGACCGCCGATCGCGATATTAAATCCAATCGGGAAACCTGCAAAATATTTTGCTCCGTGAGAGTTTCTCATATATACGATCTCATTAAATTTCAACCATAAACATTCGATGATCTCTAACGCCTGCTGTTTATCTAAGTTTCCTTCTTTGATATCTTTTTCATAATAAGCTTCTAAATGTCTGTCTAATCTTCCTGGTGAAAATGAAGATGCATTGGATTCCATCTGTAAAATTACAAACAAGAACCATGTAGACTGTACTGCTTCATGAAATGTCTGTACTGGACGTTCGGAAATATTCTTACAGTTTTGGGCTACTTTGATCATGGTTTGTTTTCTTGTTTCATCTGATTCATTTTCTGCCATGTCCATGATCAAGTCATGATGACGGACCATAAAGTGTTTTGCTCCTTCCATGACGATCTTAACACTTTCATAGAAGTCTTTCTGTTCTTCTTTACATATCTTTAGTTTTTCTTCTGCCTGATCAAGCAGTCCCTGCGGTCCCATCTTTAACCATTTGACACAATCTGGGCAGATATGTCCTTGTGCGTGGTCTTTCTGGTTGATCTTTACAACTTTGGCAATCTTGTTGATCTCTTTTCCATATCTCTGGTTCAGGACATCTTCTAAGGATTTTCCTTCCCAGTATGGTTTGATGACCTTACGGAATGTCTCAATATCTTCTTGATGTACATTGAAGCGGTCCTGTGGTCTTGTTGGAAGTGTTTCAAATTCTTTATCTACCCATGTGCTTCCACTCTCTGGAAATACAACTCCATAACGAACCCCGGCTGTACGATTTCCAACGATCAGTTCTTCAGGTTCTACACGGATCTCCATCTTCTCTAGAGCTGCTTTTAATGATTTTGCTCTCTGTATGATCTTTGGATCATCTTCATTCTCCTGATATGTTTTTGTAATGATCAGTGCCTGTTCAATTGATGCGTATCTTGGCTCTGATAACATTTTATCTTTTAAATCTTTGATTCGCTGTGTCTGATATACTCCATCCATAGAATTTATCCTTTCTATTGTTTTTCGCTTTTATTATCATTTTTTATTATTATATATTGTTTTTTATTGTTATTCAAGCTATTTTTCTGTTTTTTCTTAAAATTAACCAAAAAAAGAACAAAGAATAAAAAATAATTCTTCGCTCCCATAGTTCTTTATATGATTTTCGTCTGATATGTTTCTAATTTATCCTGAATCTCTTTGGATAATCCATCCTCACAGATCACTCCATCTACATCATCAAATGTTGCATATACATAATTTGCTTTAAAATCAAATTTATGACTTTCCATCATAAGATAACACTTGCTACTCTTCTTGACAGCATTATGCTTCATAATTCCATCTTCAGGACATAGGTCATGATCGCATTATCATAAAGATCTGCTCCTACAACTCCCATAAAAGAAATATCAAATCGGAAATTCTCCATCATCTGCAACACAAGTTCCCCTAAAAATCCGTTCTGAGAACGATTAAATTCTCCTCCAAGAAGAATAAATTTTACATTCTTTGTGTAAAAAATCTGCATGCAACCCACTGTAACTCAATCTACGTTCTATGATTTCTCGTGCCAATTCGATATTTGTTGTGGATGTGTCAAGAAAGATCATATCTCCATCGTGAATTAATTCCACTGCTTTCTTTGCGATCATTCTTTTTTCTTTTATATTTTTATCTTTTCTTATTGATACAATATTAGTATGCCCCGGATGCAAAGTATCTGGAAGAACCGCTCCTCCATATGTTCGTTTTAAAAGATTCTTTGCTTCCATACTCGCTAAATCTTTTCGAATACAGTTCTTCTGTAACCTCAAATCGTTTGCTTAACTCTTTGACTTTTACTTTTTCATTTTCATTTAACAGACGTAAGATTTCCTGATGTCGTTCTTCTACAAACATTTGTATCTATCCTCCTATCATAATATGGTTATTATACCATTTTTTATGTAAAATATCTATTCTTCTGTTTCATTCATGCTGTTCATGATCACATCCATGATTTCTTCTTCTGTTTCTGCTTTTCTGATCAGAAATGTTGTATTTTTCTCCATTGTCATTTCATAGAATGATGAGAAAAATGCTCTTGTTGACTGAATATCTTGAAAATTAAGTGCTAGCAAAAAGACGATATCCACACAACCATCCTGCCATTCAGTTCTTTGTGCACATTTCATGATAACAACTGCTGGTTTTATTACCAGATTCGCCATTCCGTGTGGCAGTGCAACCCCGCCTCCGAGAACGGAGGCACTGATTTCTTCTCTTTTTAATACATCTTCATAAAATCCTTGTTTGACATATCCATTTTTATATAATAGATCACATCCTTTTTTCAGAATCTCCTCTTTACTCATAACTTCTTTTTCTACTAGAATAAATTCTTTTTTGATCAGACTACTGATCGTATATTCTTGGTTATGATTTTTCTTTGTCTCTTTCATCTGATGGCATTTTTTCTGAATCCGTAGACATCCTGCTGGCTGACGATCGGCGTTGTATACGCAACATATGGATGTGAAATCTTTAATTTTGAAATTGTTGTTATCACAAGATCATATTGATCTTCATCGATCAGATGTG
>SCPO01001106.1_pt1 | contig 37803 bp, 36 predicted proteins | sample 6106821 | NCBI WGS metagenome assembly SCPO01 (sample SAMN10720448, study PRJNA508395) | human gut metagenome | isolation source: Participant 2 stool, 0 month | host: Homo sapiens | collected 2017 | reverse complement strand
GACCCTTTATGCCGATAAGACACATATTCATCACAAGTTTCTTGCCATGGGATCACACCGCGTAAAGCGATGATTTCCATTCTATGCATTTCGTTTTTGTTTTGTGCCTCCAATGTGTTTCTGGTAAGCTATCTGAACAATACGGTGCTGTTCCTCTGTGATGTGGCCGTATGGACACTGATGAATCTTTATATCAGTAAGTTGATTTCACGACGCAATATTTCCCAAATATGATTGTTCCTTCTTTCCGCCTTTATCATTTTGCAGTAAAACTGATATGGAAACGTATGCTGGCCCTGCTGTTTTGGCTGGGGTGGCAGGAGTATACTATGCGGTAAACGATGCCTGTCTGGCAGGAATATGGTTGGTGGCTGCCATTGATGGTGGGTAGCACTTACTCTTTATGGACGTAAAATTGATGTTGATGATGATGAAACATGAAGAGAAAAAGAAGTGGAAGCGGTATCGGTTAAAAAATAAGTTCGAAGAATGAGGAATATGAAAATAGGAAGATGTTGTCTTGCCGGTTTGTTTTGTGGATAGTACAGGGGCAACGGCTCAAATAAATTATGGCACGACGGGATTGATGAATCTTCCTACTGCCGACATGCAGCGTGACAAGACTTTTATGGCAGGTGGTAACTGGCTGAATCATCATGCTACAGTACACCGTTGGGGGTATGATACATGGAACTATTATATCAATATAACTATTTTTCCTTGGCTGGAAGCCGGATATCTGTGTACTGGTCATAAGGCAGTTCCTACGGATTATGGCAATAACTCCGGCTATTGGTTGCCATCTACGTATGGCAAGTTCACCAATCAGGACCGTTCTTTTCATTTTCGCTTACGGGTGTGGAAGGAAGGTTGGTGGAAACCATGGACACCTCAAGTGGTGATAGGTGCCAATGATGCGATAGGTGATTCGGCGAATGGTGGTTCCTTATCCAATCAGCAGAATCAAGACTATGGTAATGGCTTTTGGAATCGTTATTATCTGGCAATAACCAAACATGTCAATTTTGATAATATAGGTACGTTAGGTGCGCACATATCGTGGATATACAGCAATCGTTTCGACAATAAACTGAATAATCCTGCTATGGGCGTGAACTTTGTTTCCATTTGAAAGAGGATGATTCATGGATAAGAAAAGCTGTTAATGGTGTCAATTTAATGGCTGAGGTTGTTCCTGGTTATACAGATGTGAAAGAGGACTTGACATTCAATCCCAATGGACCGAAATATCAAATGAATGTAGGTATGGAATACAGCTTTTGAAAGACTACATCAACGCTGTAATAGAATTGAACCGTTGCAAATACTTCTCCGGCGGCATTTATTTCAAGATTCATCTGAAATGATAAAATAAATTATTCTATTAGGTAAGCAGTCAAAAATTGGCTCATAATTGAAATCTCTATCTTCGCTGCGAACAAAAATTTTAGAATTTATGTATAGCAGTGAAGATCTTGAAAGATTTTACTTTCAATACCAGACCGAGGCTTTGCCTCATGGAGAATCTCTCCAATCGTTTTGTGTTAAGAACAAAGTTCCTTATAACATCTTTCAGAAATGGTACAGGGATACCCGGAAAAAGTAGTTGAAGTCCAGGTTGATGGTGCTCCTGTAATCGGTCATGAGGAAAAATCCAGTGCCATTGATCAACCTCAACCGGTATCACCAGGCAGAACTGATCACCCTGTTCGTATTTGGGTTGAGATTCGTATCAGCAATGGCTTGCATTTGTCCCAAAAGAATTTAAGCTACCCGGATTTGGTTCGTATGGTAGAGAAACTGGAGGGGTTATGTTGAGTGTTACCGGTCTGAATCATTTTTATTATGTCCGTGATTTTACCGATATGCGTTGTAAACACAGCCGTGTGCTGTCTGTCATTCGTGAACGGCTTCACCGTGAGCCCAATGATGGAGACGTCTTTATAGTCATGTCTCGCAATCGCAGAATAGTCCGTATGTTTTCATTTGATAATCGTTCATATAGTCTGTTCGAAAAGAAGTTTGTGGCAGGCTATCAGTTCATGAAGGTGGAGCGGAACGGGGCAGATACTGTTTATCGGATTGCCTGGAAGGACGTGGTTTTGATTCTTGAGAATCCTATAGTTAAAACATTACAAATCAGATAATCAATCTATTTATCCACTTGCAGTTTTGCGATTGTTTTATTACCTTTAATGTTGTAAATCAAATGTTTAAGTATGATCGATCTGCAAGATATAATTACAACAAAACGAGAGTTGTTGAGTAGGGAAACCTACTCACGCAACCCTATAAATTATAGTGCAGGTATGGCAGAGGATCAGAAAGACCGATACATACAATACCTTGCTGAGCAGAATCAGGATTTAAGGTTGACAAGTGATGCCATGAAGCTTGTTTTGGAGGATTTTATGGCTCAGATGAAAGAACTGAAGGATCAGATGTCATCCATGCAATCGAAACATGTTGACCTTGAGAATCGGTTGTCAGAAGAGCATAAACTTCGCAAATCGGCTGAGCGTAAGATAAAATCACTTCAAGAAAAACTTGATTATGCCCATCAGGAACGTTTTGGTGATAGACGTCAAAAGATCAAATCTAAAGCTAAGACGGGTGATTCAGACCGCCGGAAGGAGAAGGATGATTATGATGGAACCGATGATACGCTTCGTACGGATTCGGTTGGTCATGCTCCATCTCAAGAGGTAAAAGAGTCTTCCAAGAAAGAGCGTGATTTATCCAATCGCCCTGACGGTTAAAAGGATGGGAGTAGTTGGAGAGGCGATAGAGCATCCTTCCGATTTGACAAAGTTTCCCGGTCGCATCATTGAAAGAAGAATGGTACGGGTATTCAGTTTTCGTACTTTCTTGATGGAAGAATGCTTCGAGATGGTTCATTATGCAGAGCCTGGTAAAAGCCCAAGTGGGGTTATTTCCTTCCGAAGGTCATCCTGAGGTAGTAACCAATATTGAAGGCACTAAGGCTTCTCCTGAATTTCTGCAGGCTATTGCCTATGAAGTTTATGTAAAGAATGTGACTTTTGGTCTTCTTCACCAATGGCTGACAGATATGGGCATGACCATTTCTAAAACACGTTGCGCAACTGGCTTAAGGGCAAGACATACCTGGACGAACTGGTTTGTGTATTGAAGTCTATAGCTTTGGAAAAGATTCGATTGTGAACTGCGATGAGACCTGGTGTAAAGTGCGCAAATACGATCACTATAAGAAGTGCTACATTTGGGTTCTGGTCAACAAGGCTCAGAAAACAGCCATTTTCTTCTATGAGAATGGCCGCGTGGTCGTGATGTACTAACAGACTTTTGGGCGATGCAGAATTGAAGAGTATTATGTCCGACGGATACAATGCTTATGTATTTATCGGCAATGAGCTGAAATCAGGCCGGTTTAAAGATACTGTACACCAAGTTTGTATGTCACATGCCAAGAACAAGTTTGTCAAGGCTTCCAATCAGGGTAGTGAACCGAATGCAGAACGCTTTTCCGAAATTTTAAAGGAGTTCTTTATGAGGGATCGTAAATACGATGATGCCGGATTAACTCCAAAGAAAGGTTTCAAGAAAGGCAAAGCCTGGCAACGAAGGAACTTCTGATAGAGTTGCGCAGCTTGTTAGATAGTGAACTGACAAAGGATTCAGAATTTAGAAGTCAGTATTATAAGAAGCTCTCAATTATCTGAACCGGTTCTGGAAAGAGATCTTTGCTTACTTGGATGATGGTGAATTACCAATAGACAACAACCTGGCTGAGCGAACCATTCGAAAGCTGACTACTCAACGCAACAATTCACTTCATTATGGTAGTGATGCTGGTGCTGAGATGGCGGCAACCTATCACAGTGTGAGGAACGGTAAAGCTTCATGGCAGTTCTATCTGGAACTTCATCGGAACTTTTTCAAAAATATCTTTAACGGGTGCAGGGATTATGTTAACATGGTTCCTGACAAAATCACTTTGGCTACAAGCCAATGTTAAATTCACAAGACTAATTAATTAACAAAACTCAGTTTAGGCACTGAAAAGTGCCCTTTCGAAGGGTATATGCCCTAAATTGGAGTGCTTACATAAAAACTAAAATATAATTGCTTCATTATTGGATAAGCGGAATATAATTTGTTTCTTTGTCATACAATATATTAAGCTAATACCATTATGCAAAAAAATGAGATTATCCATTCCATTCGTGAAACGGCTCGTCAGGTGATGCCTTCAGGGAGTCGTGTCATTTTATTCGGTTCTCAGGCTCGTGGGGATGCACATCATGAGTCCGATTGGGATATTCTTATTTTATTGGACAAATCTCGCATATATAATGAAGATTTTGACCGTGTAGCTTATCCACTGGTTGAATTAGGTTGGAAAATCGGTGCGGATATCAATCCATTGATATATACTTATACAGATTGGCAAAGACGGAGTTTCACTCTTTTTTATAAGAATGTAGAACAGGAGGGAATTGAATTATGCCACTAAGTATAGAAGAAAAGAAATCTATTATTGCTTACCGTGTTCAAAAGGCTGATAGCGTTTTTATTGAAGCTTCGGACAATGCTACCATGAATCATTGGAATTTGGTTGCAAATCGTTTGTATTATGCTGTCTTCCACATGGCTTCCGCATTATTGATAGATAAAGGTTTTACATCTAAGACCCATAGCGGTGTAATTTGTTTGTTGGGGCAGGAATTTGCAACTAAAGGGGTTGGACAAAGATGAGATGCGTTTGGTCTCTCGTTTACAGAATATGCGTCATGCCGGTGATTATGATGACATGTTCGATTGGGCTGAAGAAGATGTAAAACCTCTTTTTAACCGAACTGAACTTTTAATCAAAAAGATGAAAAGTTTATTATCGTTGGTGGAATAGTATGTTTCATTTTGTTAATCTTACCCTTCTCCATAATATCGGATTGGCATGGGCCAATCGTTGAGAAATCGCTTAAATTATTAGCTCAAATGTTTTTTAGGCACTTTTCAGTGGCTAAAATCAAATATTTACAATTCAATCTTACGATACATCCTAAACCCCAGTGAATACAGGAGATAAGGACTATTGCCATAGGGTTGGATACTTATAATATGACGGTTACCGTTCGTTACCTTTATTCTTTTCCGTTTTGCGGACTTCCCGTAGTGAAGGTGGGGATAAACTTTGACTCGGAAAGTCACACTTTGAGTGATTGGATTATAGAGGGATAGACAATAATAGGTCCTGTCTGAATTCGGTGGAGGAACAGTTCATAACCGCCGATAAAATAAATTTATAAAGATAGAATATTTACTATAGGCTGTATGCGATAACGTATGCGGCCTTTCCTTGTTTTTGTTGTCGGTAGCGACCGGCATCTGTATAATGTATTGCAAGAACGATTGTCTTCGTGACTACCAGCAGGAGATGAAGCTCAGACTCTTTGAAGAGTGGGAGCTTCACCGGAGTGTGATGGTACAGATGCCTACAGGCACGGGAAAGACACACCTGCTGGCTGCCATAGTGAGGGAGTTCTTGTGTGGTTCCGGTAGCCGGGTATGGATTGTGGCGCACCGCCGGGAACTGGTGGAGCAGATTGAAGACACCGTTTCCCGCTACGGAATGGGAAAAGAGGACGGACGGGTGAAGGTGATGTCTATCCAATGGTTGTCTCGTCACCGGAGGGAGATGGAGGTTTCTCCGGGACTGATTGTTATTGACGAGGCACATCATGCCCTGGCAGAAACTTATCGGGAGCTTTGGAAGAGTTATCCGGAGGTGAGGAAACTGGGTATGACCGCTACCCCCTGCCGGCTGAACCGCAAAGGATTCACGGATTTGTTTGATACCCTGATTACCTCATGGGGTATTGCAGAATTCATCGGAAAGGGCTGGTTGTCGTCATTTGACTATGTGTCCATCCGTGCGAACAGCAGCGAACAGCGACTGATTGACTCGTTGAAGAAACGGGGTGCGGACGGGGATTATCAGGTAAAGGAAATGAATGCGGTGTTAAATCGGGAAACCGGCATTAGACAATTGTACGAGAGTGTCCGAAGATATGCTGCCGGGAAGAAAGGAATTGTCTATGCCGTAAGTATTGCACACGCCCGACAGATTGCAGCCTATTACAGCTTACATGGTGTGGAGTCTGTTGCTATTGACAGCAAGACTCCCGCTTTGGAACGTGGAAGACTGGTAGAGGATTTCAGGCGGGGAAAGATCAGCGTGTTGGTCAATGTGGATATTTTTTCTGAAGGGTTTGACTGTCCCGATGTGGAGTTCGTGCAGCTGGCACGTCCCACGCTTTCGTTGGCGAAATACCTGCAACAGGTGGGACGGGGGCTGCGGAAGTCGGATAATAAGGAATCATGTGTGCTGATAGATAATGTGGGCTTGCACCGGATATTCGGTCTGCCTGTCCGTGACCGTGACTGGGAGGCGATGTTCGAAGGACGGATGGCGGGAAATGCTCAGCCCCGGACACGGATGGAGAACAGCGGGCTGTCTGTGTCTTGCTCTCTATCGGAAGATAGCAAACAGAATGAAGGACTGGAAATTGTGATGACACACAACTGTCTGCTGGATGCTATTCGGAACGGGGATTTGATTTATTTGGGAGGAGGTGGTCCGGTCGGTGGGGAGCAACGGACTGCTTTGAAAGCCTGTCATGACCGGCAGAGTTGTTTGTGGGGCTTGAGGTGCGGGAACAAAATCACAGTGATTCCTCAATACCGGGAAGTATTTGATATTTGTGCAAACCGGGCTGCTGTCCGTTTTGAGGACGGCCGGACAGGAGTGGTGGATGATTCCGGAACTCCCCTGATGGTAACAGACCGCTGCCGGAGATTGAGATTCCTGAAGGGAGAACTTCTTTCTGTCACCAAAGAGGATGGGAGTGACTGTTATACCGATTTGAAGACAAACAGAACTTATCAGGAGAGGCCGGTGGTTTTTCATACGGCGGCATAGAGCTGCTGCGGGTGGGGAGACTTTCCATAGCCGCACGCGGAAGGCGTATACCTCTATGCATGGTTTGCACAAAGACAGTCTTTGTTTTATGGTTTCTACTTGAAGATACCGGATTACCGTGTTCCGAAGTCTTGCCGGCTAGTTGATCCTGTGTGGTCTACTATATTTGATGTCTTCGCCTGCGTGCTGGAAGGGGATGATGAAGAGGTGTATTGGTGTTGTGGTTGTTTGGCGGATCGGAGCATTGTGGTGATGGACGGGGAAGGAAACTATTATCATGTGGAGAAAGGAAAGGGGAAGCGGTATATAGCTTGTAATGCTCCTAAGGCGGGCGAGGCGGATTTTGCCTCCGTGGTGGAAGGTCTGAGGAAGGAAGCCGGTCGGCGTGCGGAGAGCGTACAGCGGGAACGGCAACAGAATGAGGAAGAGAAAAGGCGGAAGAGGCTGGAGGAAATAAAAGATGTCCTTCCTTTCCGGATGGGGCTGAAGTGGGGGCTGAAATGGGGAGATCGTATCGTAGTGCCTCCTTGTTACCGGAATATCTGTATTCCTGTAGGCGGTTATTGTGCTTTTGAAGGGAATGCCTGCCAGTGGGGGGTGATGGCGCTGGATGGAAAAGTGGTGGTGGAGGCCAGATATCAGAAGGTGGAGATAGAAAAGGATGGAACGGTGCATCTGACCATCATTCCGGGTAAGATAAAGACCATCAAACTTTGACGGATATTGAATTGTTTGGGTATGGAGTGGGTAAATTTCAGTATATCACGGGTATTTGATGAGGAGAGCAATTAGTGTAAAATAGTTTTTACGCCTTGATGTTATAATCTTTACATAAAAGAAAACAATTCTACCGTTGAAGCTCTTACGTGGGATACCGCTTTCAAGAACATAAACGAACCAAGCGGATGGGCCATGAAAGGGATACATGAAGAAGCCTACCAATAAATCCGGCATCAATTGACATAACAAAAGCGGATAACTGAAAAATTATCCGCTTTTAGTTTCTTTATTTCGAAAGAAAGATATATATTTGCAACGCTTTTTCAGAAAAGCACCCGATATTGCAGAAAAAACAGTTGCCGAAATGGCTCAGTTGGTAGAGCAATTCATTCGTAATGAATAGGTCCCGGGTTCGAGTCCCGGTTTCGGCTCAAGAAGCGGTAGAATACCGCTTCTTTTTATTTTATATAGTTCTCTTTTTCCATATAATAAAGTCCTTCTCCACGGTCACCATTTTCTAAATCAGTTAACTCTACTTTAAATATTCGGTAGGGGAGAATATTTTTCTGGTGTTTGGGCATATCCACGGTCAGCAGATAGGCATTACCGTATTCAGTAGCATCGAAGTACTCTTTTATCTCTTGTTTCATCAGAACAGGTACTTCTTCTCCATCTATCCAAACGATAGCTTTTAATTTGTCAGCCGATGGTGCCAGCAAAACGCCTTTGGCTTGTTTGCTTAAACCTGTTTGCTCAATCTTGCTAAGATCCTGTGCATGTACAAGTGAGGATTTTTCTTCTTTTTGCCATTGCAGGGTGCGGGTCAGACTCATGGGTCGAACATATATCTGATAGGTGGGCATGCCTCCAGGGATGTGGAAAATACGTAGTCCATAGACTTCCATACGATGATAGCGAATGTTGAGAGTGGTATCACGATCGGCAATGAAATTCCATGCCCAAAATTCGAGACGTTGGTCTTTTTCCGCTAGTCCGGGTTTTACGGTATGTGGGTAGGTAGACATATTGATAGCTCCCATACTTTGATACTTTCCTTTAGGAATACGGGTGGTGTAGTATCCGTTTTTGTCAGTGATGGCTTGTTTAATGTCATCAAAAGAGGGGCTCTGCCAAAAGATGGAACAACTGTCAATGGGTTGTCCGTTATAATCTGTTACTTGTCCGCGTATGGTTACTGAATCCCGTTGTTGTGCATATCCAGCAGAATAAAGAAAAAATAGGATAAAAAGGAGAATCAATTTAGGAATAAAAGGTGTTTTCATTATTTTATCTGTTAATTGTGTTTTTAATGTGTATCTTTTTCACTTCTCACCACTTCCCATCCTTTGAACTGTATCAGGACTTTATGTAACGTGGTTCCTTGAGCCAGATACAGCACTTTTCTTCAAAATTATCATAATAAAAAGAAGCGTAATCCTTTATGAACAGGTAGAGGACAACATTGCAATAAGTCTCAAAACATTTTTCCAGTCTTTCCAATGAAACCCCTGCCTTTGAGAAATCAAAATAAATCATCTGGAAACGGTTGCGCTGGTCGGTGGAATTCTTACCTATTCATAGTCCGCTGAATAACTTTCGAAACGGTCTTTTTGCAAAATGTCATAGTAGGCTTTCATTATGCTTAGGAAAAGGCTTTTTCCGAAACGGCGCGGACGTATCATAAAGATATAGCTGGCTGTATCTTCAATCAGGGGTAAATACATGGTCTTGTCCACATAATAATTTTCAGTCCGCATCCGCACAAAGTCCGAGATGCCGTAAGGGATTTGAGGCGCTTTTTGTTTTCATCTTCTTCTCTTTTTTATAGCTATACAAAGTTACATCATTTTTTTCTGATACCCGGCATGGAAAGGGCTGTTTTTTCCACTCTATTTCGAAAACGTTGGCAAAAGGCACCGCGCAGCCTTCCTCTTTTCGAAGGCAAGGCCGCGCAAGATTTCGGGGTGCAAAGCATCTCTTCTTTGTATGCATGAAATTGTTGGAATCAGACTCACGTTGCCATATTATGAATCATATGCTTCTTCGTGCACTCCCTTCACGGCCCGTCCGCTTGGTTCGTTCATGTTCTTGAAGGCGGCGTCCCACGCAAGGGCTTCGGCTGTAGAACATGCCACACTGGGCACGCTTGGCACGCTGCGGGCTGCGCTTTCACTGGGAAAGTGCTCCTGGAAGATGCTGCGATAGTAGTATTCTTCCTTGTTTTGCGGCGTATTGATAGGAAACCGTTCGGCTGCGTGCGCCATTTGCTCGTCACTGACGGCTTCGGCGGTAAGGGCTTTCAGTGTATCAATCCAACTATAGCCCACGCCGTCGCTGAACTGCTCTTTCTGTCGCCATGCTACACTGTCGGGCAACATGTCTGCAAAGGCTTTGCGGACGATTTTCTTTTCAATGGTGCTTCCGGGGCACATCTTTGCCTCGGGATTGAGGCGCATGGCTATGTCCAGAAAATCTTTGTCCAGGAAAGGCACTCGGCCTTCCACTCCCCATGCTGCGAGGGATTTATTGGCACGGAGGCAGTCATAGAGGTGGAGCTTGCCTAGTTTACGCACGGTTTCTTCATGAAAGGCTTGGGCTGTAGGGGCTTTGTGGAAATAGAGATAGCCGCCGAACACTTCATCAGCCCCTTCACCACTCAGCACCATTTTGATTCCCATGCTTTTAATGACGCGTGCCAGCAAATACATCGGGGTAGAGGCACGAACGGTGGTGACATCGTAAGTCTCGATGTAGTAAATGACGTCGCGGATAGCGTCCAATCCTTCTTGGATGGTATAGTGGATTTCATGATGCACGGTTCCGATAAAGCGGGCCACTTCGCGGGCTTTTATCAGGTCGGGCGCACCTTCCAGACCGATAGCAAAGGAATGGAGCTGAGGCCACCAGGCATCTTTTTTATTGTCGGTTTCTACCCGTTTGCCTGCATATTTCTTGGCAATGGCAGAGATGACGGAACTGTCCAGACCGCCGGAAAGAAGTACGCTGTAGGGCACATCACTCATCAGTTGGCGTTTAACGGCCTCTTCCAGTCCGTCGTGTATGTCCAGGGAATAGGCATTGTTGTTTTTCACGGCTTCGTATTCAAACCAGTCGCGGACGTACCAGCGGGTCATCTTGCCTTCTTTTCCCCAATAGTAATGGCCGGGAAGGAAGGGTTCGTATTCATCACAGAACCCTTCGAGGGCTTTCAACTCGCTGGCGCAGTATATTTTGCCGTCCTTATCCTTACCTATATATAAAGGTATGACTCCGATGGGGTCGCGGGCAATGAGGAAATCGTCTTTCTCCTCATCATAAAGGGCGAAGGCGAAGATGCCGTTCAGGTTTTCGAGGAAGTGAATACCTTTGTCACGGTAAAGGGCAAGGATGACTTCGCAGTCGCTTCCGGTTTGGAAATCATATTTTCCGGCGTACTTTGCACGAACATCCCGATGGTTGTAGATTTCTCCGTTCACGGCGAGGATTTGTTTCCGGTCGGGACTATATAGGGGTTGCCCTCCGCTTTGAGGGTCTACGATGGAGAGGCGTTCATGGGCCAGGATGGCAGAGTCGCCTACGTAGATGCCGCTCCAGTCCGGCCCGCGGTGGCGGAGCTTTTGTGACATTTTCAATGCCTTCTGACGCAGTTCCTGCGTTTGTTGCTTTATCTTGAATATTCCTACGATTCCACACATAATTGTATTTGTTGATTTATTTATTGAGATAACTGTCTATGTCCGTTGCCGCTTTCCGTCCGCTGGCAATGGCGCGTACCACCAGGCTGGCTCCGCTTGCTGCATCGCCGGCTACGAATACGTTTTCGGCGAATTGGGGATGTTCGGGCTTTAGGAATCCCATTGCCAGAAGAACCAGGTCGGCTTCAATCACTTCCACCTTTCCGGTGGGCTTCATGACAGGGCGGCCGCCGTCGGGATCGGGAGTCCATTCCACCTGTTCCACTTCCACACCGCACACTTTACCGTTTTTGCCTAAAAACTTACGGGTGGCGAGAGACCATAGGCGGCTGCACCCTTCTTCGTGAGAAGAGGTGGTTTTCAGTACGACGGGGAATTGAGGCCATGGAGTGGCAGGATTCTGTCCTACGGGCGGCTGGGGCATGATTTCTATTTGGGTGACGCTTAGGGCACCTTGCCGGTTGCTGGTCCCTATGCAGTCGCTGCCGGTATCCCCTCCGCCGATGACCAGTACTTTTTTCCCTTTGGCAGTAACCAGTTGTTCTTTCGGGAACGTCATGCCGGCAAGGATACGGTTTTGTTGCGCCAGCATGTCCAGTGCCGGGTGGATGCCTTTCAGTTCGCGTCCGGGGACAGGGAGGTCACGGGCGGTCGGAGCTCCGGTGCAGATGCAGTAGGCGTCAAAACCTTCGGGGAGTTGCCGCACATCCACATCGTTGTTCATTTTGAAGTGGATGCCTTCTTCTTCCATCACCCGGATACGGCGGTCGATGATGGGCTTGTGCAGCTTGAAGTTGGGGATGCCGTAACGTAGCAGGCCGCCGGGAGCCTCATTCTTGTCGAAGACGGTCACTGTGTACCCTTTTCCGTTGAGCTGGTTGGCGGCGGCCAGTCCGGCGGGCCCGGCGCCGATAATGGCTACTTTCCGTCCGTTGCGTTCAATGTTCCGGGGCTTGATGTAACCTTCGCGGAAGGCTGCTTCGGCAATGGCCGCTTCGTTCTCGCGGATGGTGACGGGAGAGTCCATGCTCAGTTTCAGCACGCAACTCTTTTCGCAGAGGGCGGGGCAGATGCGGCCGGTGAACTCAGGAAAATCGTTGGTTTCGTTCAATATCTTGTAGGCTTCCTCCCATTTGCCTTTGTAAAGGGCATCTTGAAATTCGGGCTGCTTGTTGCCCAGCGGACAAGCCCAGTGGCAGAAGGGAACGCCGCAGTCCATGCAGCGTGAGGCTTGAAGTTTCCGGTCACGGCTGTTCAGAGTCTGTTCTACCTCGCTATAATCTGATATCCGGTCGTGGATGGGACGGTAGCCCGCTTCCTGACGCGGTATAGTTAAAAATGCTTTTGGATTTCCCATATCTTTGTTGTATTTCTTTGTTGATAATTTGTGTGATGTATTAATAATCTCTTTGTACATCAGCTATTTTTTGCTGTAGCTTGCGCATTTGTTCTTCTTGCAATACTCGTTTATATTCGATAGGTACTATCTGGATAAATTCATCCACATAGTGATTCCAGTCATCTAACATTGTTCGTGCCAGTTTGGAACCGGTATAGAGGTAATGCTGACGGATCAGTTCATGCAGCTCCTTCCGGTAAGATGCCTCCTCGATAAGTGAGAGCTCCACCATCTCCATGTTGCAGAAATAATCGAAGTTGTGGTTCTTGTTCCACACGTAAGCCACGCCGCCACTCATTCCGGCAGCGAAATTCCGTCCGGTTTCCCCCAGTACCACGACCCGTCCTCCGGTCATGTATTCGCAACAGTGGTCGCCTACACCCTCTACCACGGCCGTCACACCGGAATTGCGGACGGCGAAGCGTTCGCCCACCCGTCCGTTGATATACACCTCGCCGTCAGTAGCGCCATACAGCAGGGTGTTTCCGGCGATGGTATTCTTTTCCGCATCGAAATTGCTGCGCACGGGGGGCAGTACCGCAATGCGTCCGCCGCTCAGTCCTTTTCCCAGATAGTCATTCGCTTCGCCTTCCAGCTTGAAACTGATGCCGTGGGTCAGGAACGCACCGAAACTTTGGCCTGCCGAACCTTTGAATTTGATGTGGATGGTCTGTTCCGGAAGTCCTGCCTGCCCGTATTTCTTGGCAACCGCTCCTGCAAGCATGGCGCCTACCGAACGGTCCGTATTGGCGATGGTGTATTCCAGGGAAATTTCTTTTCCGTTTTCTATGGCATCCCTGGCGGCGGCCAGTATGGTCACATCCTTCACATGGGCAATGTCGTGCTTCTGTTCCATGACATGGTGTATGGCAGCTCCGTTGTCCACCCGGTGTAGCAGTCTGCTGAAATCCAATAGTGAGGATTTCTTCTCACTTGGCGCTTGTTGTATTTCAATCAGGTCTGTCCGTCCAATGATATCCTCCAACCGGGTGAATCCCATTTCGGCCAAATATTCGCGTACTTCCTGTGCTAGGAAAGTGAAATAATTCACTACATATTCATAGTGTCCGCGGAAATGTTTGCGGAGTTCGGGGTCTTGGGTGGCCACGCCTACGGGACAGGTGTTGGTGTGGCACTTGCGCATCATGACGCATCCCAGTACAATCAATGCGGTGGTACCGAAACCGAATTCTTCCGCACCCAGCAAGGCCATGTTGATAATATCCCGTCCGGTTTTCAACTGTCCGTCCACTTGCAGTTTCACTTGTCCGCGGAGTCCGTTCAACACCAAGGTCTGTTGCGTCTCGCTCAGTCCTATTTCGGGCGAGATACCTGCATACCGCATACTCGATGCAGGCGACGCGCCGGTTCCTCCTTCCGCTCCCGAAATGACAATCAAGTCGGCTTTCGCTTTGGCCACTCCGGCGGCAATGGTTCCCACGCCGCTTTCGGCTACCAGTTTCACACTGATTCGTGCCTGTGGGTTTACGTTTTTCAGGTCGAATATCAACTGGGCCAAATCTTCGATGGAATAAATGTCATGGTGGGGTGGAGGGGAAATGAGCGAGATGCCCGGAATGGAGTGGCGGGTTTTGGCAATCACCTCATCTACCTTGAATCCCGGCAGTTGTCCTCCTTCTCCCGGCTTGGCGCCTTGGGCCACCTTTATCTGGATCTCTTCGGCATGGACCAGGTATTCGGCGGTGACTCCGAAGCGTCCCGATGCTATCTGCTTGGTCTTGCTGCAAAGTGAGATACCCTGGTAGGTGCCGGTAATGCGGTCGCTGTCCTCACCTCCTTCACCCGTATTGCTGCGTGCGCCCAGTTTGTTCATGGCCAGTGCCAGCGCCTCATGTGCCTCCTTGCTGATAGCGCCGAAGGACATGGCTCCTGTCACGAAATGTTTCACGATGTTTTCTACCGGCTCCACCTTTTCAATATCGATAGGGTTTCGTTTGTGCCCGAAGAAGTCGCGCAGGAAGAGGGGTGACTCTTTTCCATCTACCATGGAGGTGAATTCCTTGAACTTCTTATAGCTACCCAGCCGGGTGGCCAGTTGCAGGGTGGAGATGGTTTCCGGATTCCAAGCGTGCCGTTCTCCGTCTTTGCGGAAAGAGAACAGTCCGTTGTGCGGTAAAATGTCGCTCACTTCTTTTGCAGCGAATCCGGCATCGTGCAGGGCGATGGCGTCTCTGGCGACTTCTTCCAGACGGATGCCTCCGATGCTGGATGTCTGTGTGCCGAAATAGCTTCTCAACAATTCCTCGCTGACCCCTACGGCTTCAAAAATCTTTGCGCCCCGGTAGGAACGGATAGTCGAAATGCCCATCTTGCTCATAATCTTGAACAAGCCCTTGCGGATGGCCTTGATATAATTCTTCTCGGCCGTTTCGTAATTCATCTGCACATCGCCTTTCCTCACCAGTTCATCCAGTACGGCGAAGGCCATGTAGGGATTGATGGCACTGGCGCCATATCCCAGCAACAGGGCGGCGTGCATCACCTCGCGAATCTCGCCACTTTCTACAATCAATGCGGTTTGCACGCGTTTCTGAACGGAGATGAGGTGATGATGGACAGTGCTAACTGCCAGTAGCGACGGGATGGCGGCATGGGTGTCGTCCACGAAACGGTCGCTCAGAATGATATAGTTCACTCCGTCCGTAACGGATTGCTCGGCTTTTTTGCACAGGTCGTTCAGGGCCTCTTGCAATCCGGCTTTTCCCTTGCTCACCTCGAATACGATAGGGAGTTTCACGGTATTGAATCCTTTATACCGGATGTTGCAGAGGATGTCCAGTTGGGTGTTGTTCAGCACGGGATGGGGCAGGCGTACCATTTTGCAATGGCTTTCGCTGGGCACCAGTATATTCATTCCCACGGCCCCGATGTACTCGGTGAGCGACATGACTAACTCTTCACGGATAGGGTCGATGGCGGGATTGGTCACTTGGGCAAACTGTTGCCGGAAATAGTTGAACAGCAACTGCGGCCTGTCCGAAAGGACGGCCAGCGGCGTGTCGTTACCCATAGAGGCGATGGGCTCGGCCCCTGTGTTGCACATCGGCATGAGGGTGCGTTCTATATCCTCGCGCGAGAAGCCGAAAGTACGCAGCATACGGTCATAGCCGTCTATCCGGTTGTCTATCTTGCGTCCGCTTTTTAAGGTATCGAGCTCGATGCGGTTGGCAGACAGCCATGCGCGATAGGGGCGGGCCGACGCCAGTTGTTCTTTCAGTTCACCGTCATAATATATTTTACCTTGTTCGGTATCAATCATCAGTATTTTGCCCGGTTGCAGACGCCCTTTCTCTTTAATCTCTCCCGGTTCGAAATCCATCACGCCTACTTCACTGGCCACTACCATCATGTCATTATTGGTAATGAGGTAACGGGCAGGGCGCAGGCCGTTGCGGTCCAACATTCCTCCGGCAAACCGTCCGTCACTGAACAGCAGCGCGGCAGGCCCGTCCCAAGGTTCCATCAGGATGGAATGGTATTCGTAAAACGCTTTCAACTCTTCACTGATAGGGTTTTTGTCGTTGAACGATTCGGGTACCAGCATCGCCATGGCATGGGGCAGGCTCAGTCCCGACATTACAAAAAATTCCAGCACATTGTCCAGTGAGGCGCTGTCGCTCATGCCCGGCTGGATAATGGGACGGATGTCTTTGACATCCCCCAATGCCGGAGAGGAAAGGACACTTTCGCGCGCCTCCATCCAACCCCGGTTACCGCGGATGGTATTGATTTCGCCGTTGTGCGCTAACAAACGGAACGGTTGGGCGAGGCTCCATGTAGGAAATGTGTTGGTGCTGAAACGGGAGTGTACCAATGCCAATCCACTGGTAAAATAGGGTTGCGTCAGGTCCGGGAAGTACTCGCGCACTTGCATGGACGAGAGCATACCTTTATATATAATGTTTTTTGCCGATAGCGAAACGATGTAGAAGTCCGTGTGCCGCACGCGCTTTTCTATCTTCTTGCGGATGATGTAGAGGGTGCGTTCCAGGCTGTCCGCATCTGTCACTCCGGTGATGAATACCTGTTTGATGTCCGGTTCGGTGGCCCGTGCGTCCTTGCCCAGGCAGGCGGGGTTGGTGGGCACATTGCGCAGGTGCATCAAGGTAAGTCCTTCGCGTTCTATTTCTTCAATCATAATGCTCAGGATGCTGGCTTGCTCTTTTTCGTCTTTGGGCAGAAATACGAGTCCGGTTCCGTATTTTCCTTTTTCGGGTACGGGGATGCCTTGCAGGAGGATGAATTCGTGGGGAATCTGTAGCATGATTCCGGCTCCGTCGCCGGTTTTGTTATCGGCTCCTTCTGCGCCTCGGTGGCGCATGTTTTCCAATACCTTTAATGCGGAGTCTACCAATTCATGCGATTTGTTGCCATGAATGTTGACTACCATGCCTACGCCGCAAGCGTCATGTTCGTTGGTTGCGTCATAAAGACCTGTTTGCTCTGTTTTTGCCATTATTGCTGTCTTTGGTTTATAATAATGTTGGTTTGTATTTCATATTGTTCTGCAAAAGTAGGTAATTTATTTCTTTTTGATGAAGAGCTGATGCTTTCTTTTGATAAAAAGATGCAGTCTTGCGTCCTTGTCTTACAGTTTGTTGTGTATATGACGTGTTTATTTAATATTTGAAAGATATATTGTGAAAAATACTTTTAAATTGTAAGTTTGGGCATTTCTTTTATTCATATAGATTGTATTTAGGACGGCATCCCCCCTTTATAGTCAATCAACCGGAGTATAATAATAGGAATATTACATCCCTCAACCATATAACGACCTATTGACTTATAATTCAAAACTATCTTCCCTTGTTCTGATGTAATTTGAAAGATAAAACAAACATTTCGGTTTCTATTTGTTATTAGAGTGAAAATAAATAAGAAAATAGAAACGATTATATCTTATAAAATATCAAAAAGACATATATTTGCATATAATTAAAAGCAAAAGGAAACAACAATAAATAAGTATTAATCAAAATGGCAACAACTATCAAGTTCACCAAGATGCAAGGAACCGGCAATGATTATATCTATGTAAATACCTTGTCTTCTCCGCTGCAAGATCCGATAAAAGCCGCCAGAAAATGGAGCGCTTATCATACCGGTATCGGTGCAGACGGTCTGGTACTGATTGGAGTATCCGAAAAAGCGGATTTCAGTATGCGTATATTCAATGCAGACGGCTCCGAAGCCATGATGTGTGGAAACGCCTCGCGCTGCATAGGCAAATATGTATACGAGAAAGGATTGACGGATAAGGAGGTGATCACACTGGAAACCCTTTCGGGAATCAAAATCCTGAAACTTCATACAGGCAACGGGGTGGTGAAGGATGTAACCGTAGATATGGGTACGCCCCTGCTATCAAACCCCGGACAGATAGCTACGAAAACCGGCGGAATGCTGGCAGAAACTATCTTGGCCGATGGAAAAGAATACAAAGGAACATTCGTCTGCATGGGAAATCCGCATGTTGTCATTTTCGTAGATGATATAAAAGAGGTGGATTTGCCGGCGGTTGGTCCGAAACTGGAAAATCATCCGCTTTTTCCTGAGCGGACCAATGTGGAATTTGTAGAAATATTGCCGGACCAATCCTTACGGATGAGAGTGTGGGAAAGAGGTTCAGGCATCACAATGGCTTGTGGAACAGGGGCTTGCGCCACCGCCGTGGCGGCCGTACTGAACCATAAAGCCGGACGAAAATCGTGGGTAAGGATGGACGGAGGCGATCTCCACATCCACTGGGACGAGAAAGACGGACATGTATACATGACCGGTCCGGCCGGAAAGGTTTTCGAAGGCGAAATAGAGATGTGATAATGATTTTGAAAAACTTAAAACAACGATAAAAACAATAACAACGATGGCACTAGTAAACGAACATTTTTAAAACTACCAAACAATTACTTGTTTTCGGACATTGCCAAAAAGGTAAATGCATTCAAAGTCTCTCATCCCAAAACGGACCTTATCCGCCTGGGTATCGGAGATGTAACCCGCCCGCTGCCTCAAGCTTCCATCGAAGCCATGCATAAGGCAGTAGACGAGCTGGCAAACAAAGAGACATTCCACGGTTACGGTCCCGAACAAGGTTATGATTTCCTGATAGATGCCGTCATCAGGAACGATTACGCTCCGCGCGGCGTCTATCTGGAACCCGGCGAAGTCTTTATCAGTGACGGCGCCAAGAGCGATACGGGAAATATCGGAGACATCCTTCGCCACGACAACAGCATCGGCGTGACAGACCCCATCTACCCCGTATACATCGATTCGAACGTAATGTGCGGCCGTGCCGGGATACTGGAAGACGGGCGATGGAGCAACGTGGTATACTTGCCTTGCCTGAGCGAGAATAATTTCGTGCCCGAAATTCCCGACCGCAGGATAGATATCCTATACCTCTGCTATCCCAATAACCCTACGGGGACGGTCATTAGCAAGGCCGAACTGAAAAAATGGGTGAACTATGCATTGGAAAATGATACCCTCATCCTTTACGATGCTGCCTACGAGGCCTACATACAAGACCCGGACATTCCTCACTCCATTTATGAGATAAAAGGAGCGAAGAAAGTAGCGATAGAATTTCGCAGTTTCTCGAAGACGGCCGGATTCACCGGGGTGCGTTGCGGATACACCGTCGTACCGAAAGAACTCACAGCCGCCACGCTGGAAGGAGAGCGCATTCCGCTGAACCGGATGTGGAACCGCCGCCAGTGCACCAAGTTCAACGGCACATCCTATATCACCCAGCGTGGTGCCGAAGCGATCTATACCCCCGAGGGCAAAAAGCAAGTGAAAGCCATCATACAGTATTATATGGCTAACGCCCGCATCATGAAAGAAGCGTTGGAAAGTACAGGACTCAAAGTTTTCGGCGGAGAGAACGCCCCCTACCTGTGGGTGAAGACACCGGGTGAGGTAAACTCGTGGAAATTCTTTGAACAGATGCTGTATGAAGCCAATGTAGTGGGCACGCCGGGAGTAGGCTTCGGCCCCAGTGGTGAAGGATATATCCGCTTGACCGCTTTCGGAGAGCGGGCGGATTGCGAAGAAGCCATGAAACGGATCAGAAAATGGTTGCTCTGAGCACAGTACATGACAACACCTTGAAGCACTTTGTGCTTGCATCGGACTTACATCAATCAAGCCAATAGGTATATAAAATATGACATACTCACTATTATTAATTAAAAGGTAAAAAGCTATGAAGATGAATTTTAAGGAAACGGCATTGCTATTAGGCCTGTCCATGACAGTGCCGGCAACGAGCATCGCTCAAGACAAGGTGGAAGCCAGCGTAGGAGCTGACTTGGTAAGCGGCTATATTTGGCGCGGACAGGATTTGGGAGGCGTAAGCATACAGCCGTCATTGTCCGTTGCCTACAAAGGATTTTCGCTCGGCGCATGGGGATCCGCAGGCATTGAGTCCGCTGATACGAAAGAACTGGACCTGACGCTGGGCTACAGCACCGGCGGTTTCAGCATTTCGGTGACAGACTACTGGTTCAATGGCGGCCCCGGCTATTTCCACTATGGCACGCACCATACCAGCCATGTATTCGAAGCGCAGATAGGTTACGATTTCGGTCCGCTGGCAGTGAACTGGTACACCAACTTTGCAGGTGCCGACGGGGTGAACAAGGACGGCGACCGGGCTTACTCCTCTTACATATCACTCGCCGCCCCCTTCAAACTGGCAGGCCTGGACTGGACGGCAGAAATAGGAGCCACGCCATGGGCCAATGACTTCTATAACGTGTCCGCAGATCCGGAATGCAGCGGTTCGGACGGGTTCGCCGTATGCGACATCAGCCTTGGGGTATCCAAGGAAATCAAGATTACAGACTCATTCTCAGTCCCCGCCTTCGCCAAGGTGACGGTGAATCCGCGCACCGAAGGGGCCTATTTCGTATTCGGACTGAGTTTCTGACAGGAAGTGCTGAAAATGCAGATACAATAACAAATTCAGACATAACGACAAAGTAGAGAGAGGTATCAGTTTTTAAAAAGGTAAAAAGATTGGAACATATAAATTACAAGTACAACAATGAAGAAAATTGAGGCTATTATCCGTAAGACCAAGTTCGAGGACGTAAAGGACGCGTTGCTCGAAGCCGACATCGAATGGTTTTCCTACTACGATGTAAGAGGCATTGGTAAAGCACGCCAGGGACGTATCTACCGTGGTGTGGTGTATGATACCAGTTCGATTGAAAGAATCCTGGTTTCCATCGTGGTGCGCGAAAAGAATGTGGAGAAAACAGTGCAAGCCATCATCAAGGCGGCGCACACCGGCGAGATAGGCGACGGACGTATTTTCGTCATCCCCATTGAAGACGCCGTCCGCATACGCACGGGCGAGCGGGGTGACATAGCCCTGTATAATGCAGAACAGGAAAAATAAGCGCAAGCTACTTCCCTTTACCGGCAAAAGTAAAGTCGGGAATAAAACAATACTACAACGTAAACGAGAAAAATTATGGATACTATACTCTTATTTATGCTCCCCGCCGGCCTTTGGGCGCAAGATGCAGGCGTGGCAGCCACCACCGCGGCGCCCGATGCAACCGCCGGGGCCCTAGGCGAACTTGCTACCGGACTCAACACCGTATGGATGCTACTTGCCGCCATGCTGGTATTCTTCATGCAACCGGGATTCGCACTGGTAGAAGCCGGGTTCATCCGTACCAAGAACACGGCCAACGTGCTGATGAAAAATCTGGTAGACTTCATGTTCGGCTCCATCCTGTTCTGGTTCATCGGCTTCGGGCTGATGTTCGGCATAGGCGGTTTTGTGGGTGCCCCCCATTTTTTCAACTTGGAGGCGATGGACAAAATCATCGACAACGGATTGCCCATCGAAGGCTTCCTGATTTTCCAGACTGTATTCTGCGCCACGGCGGCCACCATCGTGTCCGGAGCCATGGCGGAACGTACCAAGTTCTCCATGTATCTGGTCTATACTGTCTTTATCAGCGTACTCATTTATCCGGTTTCCGGCCACTGGACCTGGGGCGGCGGATGGCTGATGAACGGAGACGAAGGCTCCTTTATGATGAGGACGTTCGGCACTACTTTTCATGACTTTGCCGGTTCTACGGTGGTTCACTCCGTAGGCGGATGGATTGCCTTGGTGGGCGCCGCCATTCTGGGGCCGCGTATTGGCAAATACGGGAAAGACGGCAAATCAAGGGCCATCCCCGGTCATAGTTTGACGCTTGCCTGCCTGGGCGTGTTTATCCTTTGGTTCGGCTGGTTCGGGTTCAACCCCGGTTCGCAGTTGGCAGCGGCGACAAGTGGAGACCAGACGACCATTTCGCATGTGTTCCTCACTACCAACCTGGCAGCTTGTGCAGGAGGTTTCTTCGCACTGGTGGCGAGTTGGATGAAGTATGGCAAACCTTCCTTGTCCCTCACACTGAACGGTGTGCTGGCAGGACTGGTGGGCATCACGGCGGGATGTGACCTGGTATCGCCTTTCGGGTCTGTACTTATCGGTGCCATTTGCGGCGTGGTAATGATATTTGCAGTCGACTTTATCGACCATGTGCTGAAAATTGACGACCCCGTAGGCGCATCGTCCGTACACGGCGTTTGCGGTTGCCTGGGAACGATTCTTACAGGACTCTTCGCTACAGAAGAGGGGCTGTTCTATGGCGGCGGAAGCAGCTTCCTGCTGGCACAGCTCTTCGGCGCGGCCGTAGTAGGAGTGTGGGCGGCAGGCATGGGCTTCATTGTTTTTAAAGTGCTGGACAAGATACATGGCTTGCGTGTTCCGAAACGCATTGAAGAGGAAGGACTCGATATCTACGAGCATGGCGAGTCGGCATACAATTAATCACAAAAGTTTTTCCATTCATTCTACTAATCAACAACTAAACAAATTTAGGTATTATGTCAAAATCCAATCCGCAACTAAGCCCTTGAACGTCCTTATTGCGTTTACACGTCCTCTCATTACTGAATTTGCAGATAATTTGAACTTGAAGCACCCACTTCTGCCTACAATATCCCCTTACCCAATGTGACTTGAGGCAATACACAATATCATTCCCATAAGTTGTAGGCATTATCCAAAATCAGTCTGGAAAACATCTGCGTAAGCATTATTACAGGTATAGATGTTCAGCACATACCGCCTTGATGTCCTGATCCACTTGGCTGGTACAGAGATAAACCTGAAGACAAACGCTTTTATGCGACTTGTTGCATTGAGCCCGAACTTCTTTACGTCAAGTCTTTGAATAATGGCCTTGTAAAAGTTACGGATAAGTGCTGTAAGAAGAAGGAACACTGTGTTCTCTGCCATGAAGGATTTGGGCAATCTGTCCCACCGAAACCATTGTTCATATCATCGAAGATACGTTCCTTTCCTCCACGAAGGTTATAGAACTCGACAATTTCTCTTACGGAAGAATCATAGTCGTTAGTCAGGATACAACGGTATGTGTATTCTCCTTCCAAAAATCCTGCACACCATCCATCCGTTTCTGTCTTTGAATCACAAGTCGATATGCCTTACCTTTCCACTTCTCAACAAGGATAGAGTTCAATTCAAACTCAATGCCATTGATTTCCTCAGTTTTCCAGCCTTTGAGAGCAAAGGTGTCATTGTAGATCGAACTGCAGCGGTTAGCACGGATATAGAAGGACTTGCAGTGTTTTCTATTTCCTCCACGATTTCCCCTCGGAACATGATCCACAATCAGCTCTGAAGCGATTGATAGTGAGCCCATTCTGTTCAAATCTCGCAAAGAACCTCTTCAGCGTGTCCTTCTGATGGAAACGAACATTTGGTTACCATCGCTATTCTCTATACCGCTATCAAATCGCTAATAACCGCCACGCCAGGGCGATAACCAAGGAACTTCTTGTATGTAGGCTTTGCATCATACTTCTCTCTCTGTCTCTATGAACTGATGGTCGAAATCAACATCATACATCTCACCCTCTTTCGCTGGCCAGATGCAAATATACAATTGAGCAATAAAGTCTTGAGAGTGTCAGCCGTATTGAAATCGTAGGTCTTGCCCATATCTGATGTGTATGAAATGTTTTCTTGCGTCAACTCCTTTATCGCCCTGAGGATAGTATCAGAGCTACAAGTGCGAAGTGTCGGATGAAGCGAGAGGTGGTTCATCAAATGAGTAGTGACATCCTCAATACATGAACCACTACAGAAGTAGATACTCATGAGAGAACGGATGATTTCGCTGTACTGATAACCGAACGATCTACACCTTAGACCGAGGGTTGAGTCGATTACAGATGATAATGTGGAGTCAAAGCTCCATGATTGAAAATAATCCCCAAAAGGAGGGCGGCAGGCTCAGATTTCATTGTATCTTCATGTCTACGTGGATTCTCTTGTTTTTGCAACACTAAGATAAGTGAAAAATTCGATATCAAAATCCTGAGCAACTTTTGCATGCTCAATTATCAAAAAGTTTAATTCTATAATCAACAACTACAAATTTAGGTATTATGTCAAAATTAAGATTCAGAGTAGTCGAAACGGCTTTCAAGAAGAAAGCAGCAACGGTGGAGACACCAGCCGAAAGGCCCAGTGAATATTTCGCCAAATACGTTTTCAACCGCGAGAAAATGTTCAAGTATCTGCCCGGCGCCGTCTATGCCAAACTGACGGACGCCATGGACAACGGCGCCCCTGGAGCGTGCCATAGCCGACGAAGTGGCGGCAGGCATGAAACGCTGGGCAACCGAGCTAGGTGTAACCCACTACACCCACTGGTTCCAACCCTGACGGAAGGCACAGCCGAAAGCACGACGCCTTTGTGGAACACGACGGCAAGGGTGGAATGATGGAGGAATTTTCGGGCAAGCTCCTCGTACAGCAGGAGCCTGATGCTTCCAGCTTCCCCAACGGCGGCATCCGAAACACCTTCGAGGCACGCGGCTACAGTGCATGGGACCCCTCATCGCCTGTCTTCGTGGTGGACGACACCCTGTGCATCCCTACCGTTTTCATTGCTTACACCGGCGAGTCGCTGGACTACAAAACGCCACTGCTGAAAGCCTTGAGTGCTGTGGGCAAAGCCGCCGTGGACGTGTGCCGTTACTTCAACCCGGAAGTGAAGAAAGTGGTGGCCTACCTGGGCTGGGAACAGGAATACTTCTTGGTAGACGAAGGACTGTATGCCGCCCGTCCCGACCTGCTGCTGACCGGGCGCACCCTGATGGGACACGAAGCCAGCAAGAACCAGCAATTGGAAGACCATTACTTCGGAGCCATCCCCACGCGTGTGGCTGCCTTTATGAAAGACCTTGAAATACAGGCGCTGGAACTGGGCATACCCGTCAAGACCCGCCATAACGAAGTGGCTCCCAACCAATTTGAGCTGGCTCCCATTTTCGAAGAATGCAACCTGGCGGTAGACCATAACATGCTTCTCATGTCGCTCATGCGCAAGGTGGCGCGGAGCCACGGCTTCCGCCTGTTGCTGCACGAAAAACCCTTCAAAGGCGTCAACGGCTCGGGGAAGCATAACAACTGGTCACTGGGTACAGACACCGGCGTCCTGCTGATGGCTCCGGGCAAGACCGCCGAAGATAATCTGCGCTTCATTACCTTCATAGTCAACACCCTGATGGCGGTATACCACCACAACGGTTTGCGGAAAGCTTCTATCATGAGTGCCACCAACGCCCATCGCCTGGGAGCCAACGAAGCGCCGCCCGCCATCATTTCTTCTTTCCTGGGCAAACAGCTCACGCAAGTGCTGGACCATATAGAAGAAAGCGGTAACGACGACCTTGTCTCACTGGCAGGCAAACAGGGAATGAAGCTGGACATCCCGCAAATCCCCGAACTGCTGATTGACAATACCGACCGCAACCGCACCTCGCCGTTCGCCTTCACCGGCAATCGCTTCGAATTCCGCGCCGTAGGCTCGGAGGCAAACTGTGCCAGTGCCATGATTGCGCTCAACGCGGCCGTTGCCGAACAACTTGCCCGGTTCAAGCAGGACGTGGATGCGCTCATCGAAAAGGGTGAACCGAAAATCTCCGCCATCATTGAAATTATCCGCCGCTACATCAAGGAGTGCAAGCCTGTCCGTTTTGACGGCAACGGCTACTCGGACGAATGGAAGGCGGAGGCCGCCCACCGGGGTCTGGACTGCGAAACGAGCTGCCCGCTCATTTTCGACAACTACTTGAAGCCCGCGAGCATCGCCATGTTCGAATCCACCGGCGTGATGACCCGCAAGGAGCTGGAGGCGCGCAATGAAGTGAAATGGGAAACTTACACAAAGAAAATCCAGATCGAGGCGCGCGTGCTGGGCGACCTGGCGATGAACCACATCATCCCCGTAGCCACCGAATACCAAAGCAAGCTGATAGACAATGTGTATAAAATGAAAGAGCTCTTCCCGGCGGAAAAGCATCCCAACTGTCGGCTGAGAACATGAAACTCATCGAAGAGATTGCCCGGCGAACCATTTTCATCACCGAGCATGTAAATGCCATGGTGGAGGCGCGAAAAGTGGCGAACAAAATAGAGAGCGAGCGCGAAAAGGCCATTGCCTATCACGATACCATCGCCCCGATGCTGGAAGAGATACGTTATCATATCGACAAGCTGGAGCTGATCGTAGACAACCAGATGTGGACATTACCTAAATATCGTGAATTGCTTTTTATTAGATAATCACTGCATAAAGGTTATCTATTTCTTTTGTTGGTTGTTTTAAGTTTGCGGAGAGGGGCGTCGGGATGACGGTCCTCTTTACACATTACCCTTCTTGCTTGCTTACTGTCTTTCAAATCGTAACTAAAACCACAACAGACAATATCATACTGTAAGTTTTCATATTTATTAAAAAAACGAATAAAATATTTCTTTTCGATTTTATTCTTACTTTTTTATCGCTTTCGTCAATTATTTATGGTTTTTTATTGCATTTATGTTAATTGATATTTGTATCTTTGCAGTCGAATCAGAACATATACTTAGTAGATTATGTGTGGAATAGTAGGCTATATTGGAAAACGAGATGCTTACCCTGTTCTCATAAAAGGCCTGAAGCGGTTGGAATACCGGGGCTATGATAGCGCAGGAGTCGCATTGATAGACAAAAAAAGGAGGTTGAACGTTTATAAAACGAAAGGAAAGGTTTCAGACCTAGAGGCTTTTGTTTCCCAAAAAGACGTTTCCGGTACAATTGGTATTGCCCACACCCGATGGGCCACCCACGGAGAGCCTTGTCAGGCTAACGCTCATCCTCATTTTTCTTCTTCAAAGAATCTAGCTCTTATCCACAATGGTATTATTGAAAACTACGCTACCCTGAAAGAAAAGCTACAAAAAAAAGGGTTCATCTTTAAAAGTAGTACAGATACCGAAGTTCTCGTACAGTTAATTGAATTTTTCCAACTTTCCAACCATTTAGATTTACTTACTGCCGTTCAGTTGGCTCTGCATGAGGTGATTGGCGCATACGCTATAGCGGTGCTCGACAAGAATAATCCCGATGAGATTATTGCAGCACGCAAAAGCAGTCCGCTGGTGGTAGGGATAGGGAAGGATGAATTCTTTCTGGCTTCGGATGCTACTCCGATTGTAGAGTATACGGATAAAGTGGTGTATCTGCAAGATGGGGAGATAGCGGTGATTCGCAGAGACAAGACATTGGAAGTCGTCAATCTGGACAACGTGCTTCAAAATCCCGAAGTACGTACGGTGGAAATGAATCTGGGACAACTGGAGAAAGGGGGATACCCGCATTTCATGTTGAAGGAGATATTCGAACAACCCGATTGTATTAACGACTGTATGCGTGGACGCATCAATGCGGACGGTGATAAAGTAGTACTGTCGGCGGTTATTGATCATAAGGAACGTTTGCTCAAGGCCCGTCGCTTTGTAATTGTGGCTTGCGGAACTTCGTGGCATGCCGGATTGATAGGGAAACAACTGATAGAAAGTTTCTGCCGTATTCCGGTAGAAGTGGAATATGCCTCCGAGTTCCGCTATCGTGATCCGGTGATTCATGAAGACGATGTGGTAATAGCTATCTCGCAATCGGGTGAAACGGCCGATACATTGGCTGCCATAGAACTGGCGAAAGAGAAAGGAGCTTTTATCTATGGTATATGCAATGCGGTAGGTTCATCCATTCCGCGCATTACAGATACCGGTTCTTATATTCATGTAGGACCGGAGATAGGAGTGGCGTCCACCAAGGCATTTACCGGACAGGTAACCGTGCTTACCATGCTGGCGCTGACACTGGCAAAAGAGAAAGGGAGTATGGCAGATGAGAAATACCTGGAAGTGATCCGGGAATTGACTGTGATTCCGGCTAAAATAAAAAAGATATTGATCAGTAATCCTAAAATAGCGGAACTGTCGCGTATTTTCACCTATGCACATAATTTCCTCTATTTGGGGCGGGGGTACAGTTTCCCGGTAGCTTTGGAAGGCGCGTTAAAGTTGAAGGAGATATCTTATATTCACGCTGAAGGCTATCCCGCCGCTGAGATGAAACATGGACCTATCGCATTGATTGATGCCGAAATGCCTGTTGTGGTGGTAGCTACGCATAATGCGATGTATGAAAAGATAATGAGTAACATACAGGAAATCAAGGCGCGGAAGGGAAAAGTAATCGCTTTGGTCACAGAAGGAGATACGGTAATCAGTAAGTTGGCCGATGATTGCATTGAGTTGCCCGAAACATTAGAGTGCCTCGAACCGTTGATAGCTACGGTCCCCTTACAGTTATTGGCCTATCATGTAGCCATTTGCAAAGGGAAGAATGTGGATCAGCCACGAAATCTGGCGAAGTCGGTAACAGTAGAATAGAAGGCAATGCTGCCGGAGATTATGCAGGAAGTTTCCGGCATAATTCTTGAAAGATGTACCGTAAGTAAGTTTGGAAAAATGACAGAAGGTCTTGTCATACCTTTGGGATGTTTTTATAAGAATCTGAAAATGAACTATTAATTTAAGTAGTAAAGAGAGAGCATGGAACCGTTAAAGCATGAATGTGGAGTCGCTATGATACGACTGCTGAAACCGCTGGAATATTATCAGGAAAAGTATGGAACCTGGATGTATGGCTTGAACAAGCTGTATCTGCTGATGGAAAAACAACATAACCGCGGAGGAAGGCGCCGGGCTGGCCTGTGTCAAACTGGAGGCCAATCCCGGTGAAGAATATATGTTCCGTGAAAGAGCTTTAGGTTCAGGGGCGATAACAGAGATATTCGGTACGGTGCAAAATCATTTCAAGGATTTGGCGCCTGAACAATTGCATGATGCCGGATACGCCAAGAAATGCCTTCCCTTTGCCGGAGAGGTATATATGGGGCATTTGCGTTATTCCACTACCGGAAAAAGCGGTATCTCCTACGTGCATCCGTTCTTGCGCCGTAACAACTGGCGTGCCAAGAATTTGGCGTTGTGTGGCAATTTCAACATGACCAATGTGGATGAGATTTTCGCATGTATCACTGCCGACGGCCAGCATCCGCGTAAATATGCCGACACATATATTATGCTGGAACAAGTGGGGCACCGTTTGGATCGCGAGGTGGAGCGCCTCTATGTGGAATGTGAGAAGGAAGGTCTGAAAGGCATGGATATCACTCACGCTATAGAAGACCGCATTGATCTGGGCAATGTCCTCAAGACTTCGAGCAAGGAGTGGGATGGAGGCTATGTGATCTTCGGTATGACCGGTAGCGGTGAGCATTTGCGGTACGCGCTCCGTGGGGCAGGCGTCCGGCTTTCTGGTACATGGACGATGAAATCATGGTATTGGCATCCGAGCGCCCTGTCATTCAGACTGCCTTGAATGTATCTGCCGGAAGCATCAATGAATTGCAACCGGGACAGGCTATCCTTATAAGCAAGACTGGAAAGATGCGTCTGGCACAGATCAACCGGGCGAAAGAGAAGAAAGCCTGTTCCTTCGAACGTATCTATTTCAGCCGGGGAAGTGACATGGATATTTATAAGGAAAGAAAACAGCTGGGCGAAAAACTGGTGAATCCTATTTTGAAAGCGGTAGACTATGATGTGGAGCATACCGTATTCTCTTTATACCCAATACGGCGGAAGTGGCTTTCTATGGACTGCTGGAAGGATTCGACAATTATCTGAATGAACTGAAAGTAAAGAAGATAGAGGCTTTGGGGCATCATCCCAATCACGAGGAACTGGAAAAAATCCTGTCCAGGCGTATCCGTAGCGAGAAAGTAGCCATCAAGGATATCAAGTTGCGTACCTTTATCGCCGAAGGCAACAGTCGGAATGATTTGGCTGCCCATGTGTATGATATCACTTATGGAAGCCTTGTGCCTCATGTGGATAATCTGGTGATTATTGACGACAGCATCGTCCGGGGAACTACGTTAAGACAGAGCATTATCGGCATCCTCGACCGCCTGCATCCGAAGAAAATCGTCATTGTTTCTTCTTCGCCACAGGTGCGTTATCCTGATTATTATGGTATTGATATGGCCAGTATGGATCAGTTTATCGCTTTCAAGGCTGCTATCGATTTATTGAAAGAACGGGATATGAAAGATGTGATAGCCCGTGCTTACAACAAATCGAAAGACGAGGTGGGTTACCCAAAGAGCAGATGGTGAATTATGTGAAAGAAATTTATGCCCCTTTCACTAATGAGGAGATTGCGGCAAAATGGTGGAACTCTCACTCCGAAGGGTACGCAGGCGAAAGTGGAAATCGTTTATCAGACACTGGAAGGATTGCATGAAGCGTGTCCCAACCATACGGGCGACTGGTATTTCAGTGGGGATTATCCTACTCCGGGTGGAGTGAAGCTGGTGAACCAGGCGTTTATAGACTATATAGAAAAAGTTTATCAATTCTAAAGAACAACCATTCAAGATAGATTAGATGAGAAATGTAACATTGATCCTCGACGACGGAGCCGTTTCCCGGGCAAGTCGTTCGGTTATGAGAAACCGGTAGCCGGCGAAGTGGTGTTTAATACCGCTATGACCGGTTATCCTGAGAGTTTGACAGACCCTTCATACGCGGGGCAGCTGATGACCTTAACTTATCCGTTGGTCGGTAACTACGGGGTACCTCCCTTTACTATCGAACCCAATGGCTTGGCTACTTTTATGGAAAGTGAACGTATCCATGCCGAAGCGATTATTGTAAGTGATTACAGTGAAGAATACAGTCACTGGAATGCGAAAGAAAGTCTGGCCGACTGGCTGAAGCGTGAGCAAGTGCCGGGCATTACAGGCATCGATACCCGTGAACTGACCAAAGTTCTTCGCGAACATGGGGTAATGATGGGGAAAATCGTATTTGATGATGAACCCGGCAATGTGCCCGAAGCAACGTATGCAGGTATCAATTATGTAGATAAAGTATCGTGTAAGGAAGTCATTCGTTATAATGAAGGTGCAGGTAAGAAAAAAGTGGTGTTGGTGGATTGTGGTGTAAAGACAAATATTATCCGTTGCTTACTGAAACGGGATGTGGAAGTGATCCGTGTTCCTTGGAACCATGACTTTACAGGGATGGAGTATGACGGATTGTTTATTTCGAACGGTCCGGGTGATCCGGATACTTGCGATGAGGCGGTACAGCATATCCGCAAGGCGATGAGCCTGAGCGACAAGCCTATCTTCGGCATTTGTATGGGGAATCAGTTGCTTTCCAAAGCAGGAGGCGCTACCATCTATAAATTGAAATACGGTCATCGCAGCCATAACCAACCGGTGCGCATGATAGGAACGGAACGTTGTTTCATTACCAGTCAGAACCACGGTTATGCGGTAGATAATAATACATTGGGAACCGATTGGGAACCGCTGTTCATCAATATGAATGACGGTTCCAACGAGGGTATCAGGCATAAAACCAAACCTTGGTTCTCGGCACAGTTCCATCCGGAAGCTGCATCGGGACCTACGGATACCGAGTTCCTGTTTGATGAGTTTGTGAAGTTGTTATAAACCGTGTATTAAAAAGAACAAGTATGAAAGACGAAATAAAGAAAGTATTGTTATTAGGTTCCGGTGCCTTGAAGATTGGCGAGGCCGGAGAGTTCGACTATTCGGGTTCGCAAGCATTGAAAGCCTTGAAGGAGGAAGGGATTGAAACGGTTCTGATCAACCCGAACATCGCTACCGTGCAGACCAGCGAAGGGGTGGCAGACCAGATTTATTTCCTGCCCGTTACTCCTTATTTTGTAGAGAAGGTGATAGAAAAGGAACGTCCGGACGGCGTGCTCCTGTCTTTCGGCGGACAGACTGCCTTGAACTGTGGGGTGGCACTGTACAAAGCAGGTATCTTCGAAAAATACAATGTCCGTGTGTTGGGTACTCCCGTGCAGGCCATCATGGATACTGAAGACCGTGAATTGTTTGTAGAAAACTGAATGAAATCAATGTCAAGACCATCAAGAGCGAAGCGGTGGAAAACCTGGAAGATGCCCGTCGCGCCGCTAAAGAATTAGGTTATCCGGTCATTATCCGTGCCGCCTATGCATTGGGTGGTTTGGGCTCAGGTTTCTGTGACAATGAAGAGGAACTGAATGTTCTGGCTGAAAAGGCCTTCTCTTTCTCGCCGCAGGTATTGGTGGAAAAGAGTTTGAAAGGCTGGAAGGAGGTGGAGTATGAAGTGGTCCGTGACCGTTATGATAACTGCATCACTGTATGTAACATGGAGAACTTCGACCCGCTGGGTATCCATACCGGCGAGTCTATCGTGATCGCCCCTTCGCAGACACTGACCAATGCCGAGTATCATAAACTTCGTGAACTGGCTATCCGTATCATCCGCCATATCGGCATTGTGGGCGAATGCAATGTACAGTATGCCTTCGATCCCGAATCGGAAGATTACCGTGTCATTGAGGTCAACGCCCGTCTTTCGCGTTCGTCTGCATTGGCTTCCAAGGCTACCGGCTATCCGTTGGCTTTCGTTGCCGCCAAATTAGGCTTGGGATATGGGTTGTTCGACTTGAAAAACTCGGTGACAAAGACCACCAGTGCCTTCTTCGAGCCTGCACTGGACTATGTGGTGTGCAAGATTCCCCGTTGGGACTTGGGCAAGTTCCACGGTGTGGACTGTGAACTGGGCTCGTCCATGAAATCGGTGGGCGAGGTGATGGCTATCGGACGTACTTTCGAAGAAGCCATTCAGAAAGGTTTGCGCATGATTGGTCAGGGAATGCATGGTTTCGTAGAGAATAAGGAATTGGTTATAGAAGACGTGGACAAAGCCCTTCGTGAGCCGACGGACAAACGTATTTTCGTGATCAGCAAAGCCATGCGTGCAGGTTACACGGTAGACCAGATTCATGAGCTGACCAAGATTGACAAATGGTTCTTGCAGAAATTGCAGCACATCATGGACACTTCTAAAGAGATGCACGAATGGGGCAATAACCACAAGCAGATTACCGATATGCCGGACGAATTGCTCCGCAAGGCGAAAGTGCAGGGATTCTCCGATTTCCAGATAGCCCGTGCCATTGGCTACGAAGGAGATATGGAAGACGGTATTCTGTATGTGCGTAATCATCGCAAGCAGGTGGGAATCCTTCCGGTGGTGAAACAAATCGATACCTTGGCGGCCGAGTACCCTGCACAGACCAACTATCTGTATTTGACGTATAGCGGTGTGGCCAATGACGTAAAGTACTTAGGCGACCATAAATCCATCGTGGTACTGGGTTCAGGCGCTTACCGCATCGGTTCGTCGGTGGAATTTGACTGGTGTGGTGTGCAGGCTTTGCAGACTATCCGTAAGGAGGGTTACCGCAGTGTCATGATTAATTATAATCCCGAAACGGTTTCTACCGACTATGATATGTGCGACCGTCTGTACTTTGACGAGCTGACTTTCGAGCGTGTGATGGATATTCTCGAACTGGAGAATCCTCACGGAGTCATTGTATCTACCGGTGGCCAGATTCCTAACAATCTGGCTCTCCGTCTGGATGCGCAAAATGTAAATATCCTCGGTACCAGTGCCAAGAGCATTGACAATGCCGAAGACCGGGATAAATTCTCGGCCATGCTGGACCGCATCGGAGTGGATCAGCCCGAATGGAGCGCATTGACTTCTATGGAAGACATCCATGCCTTTATTGACAAGGTAGGCTTCCCTGTTTTGGTACGTCCCTCGTATGTGCTGAGTGGTGCGGCCATGAATGTCTGCTCCAATCAAGAAGAGTTGGAACGCTTCCTGAAACTGGCTGCCAATGTATCGAAAAAGCATCCGGTAGTGGTGAGCCAGTTCATCGAGCACGCCAAGGAAGTGGAAATGGACGCTGTGGCTCAGAATGGTGAGATTGTGGCATATGCTATCAGTGAGCACATTGAGTATGCCGGAGTGCATTCAGGCGATGCCACTATCCAGTTCCCACCGCAAAAGTTGTATGTGGAAACGGTGCGCCGCATCAAGCGCATCTCCCGTCAGATAGCCAAGGAATTGAATATCTCCGGTCCGTTCAATATCCAATATCTGGCAAAGGATAACGATATCAAGGTGATTGAATGTAACCTTCGTGCTTCACGCAGCTTCCCCTTTGTCAGCAAGGTGCTGAAAATCAATTTTATTGAACTGGCTACCAAAGTGATGCTCGGACTGCCGGTTGAGAAACCGAACAAGAATCTTTTCGAGTTGGATTATGTGGGTATTAAGGCCAGCCAGTTCTCTTTCAACCGTTTGCAGAAAGCCGATCCGGTATTGGGGGTAGACATGGCCTCTACCGGTGAAGTAGGCTGCATCGGTACGGATACTTCGTGTGCCGTATTGAAGGCGATGCTGTCTGTGGGGTATCGTATTCCGGAAAAGAGCGTGTTGCTTTCTACAGGTAATGCCAAGCAGAAAGCGGATACCTTGGAAGCGGCCCGTATGTTGCAGAAGAAAGGTTATAAACTTTATGCCACCGGAGGCTCATCCCACTTCCTGACCGAGAACGGGGTGGAAAATACCCGCGTGTATTGGCCCAGTGAGGAAGGGAAACCTCAGGCACTGGATATGTTGCACCGGAAAGAGATAGACATGGTAGTCAATATCCCGAAGAACCTGACAGCCGGGGAGTTGGACAATGGATACAAGATCCGTCGTGCCGCTATCGACCTGAATGTGCCCTTGATTACCAATGCTCGTCTGGCAAGTGCGTTTATCAATGCTTTCTGTACCATGACGATAAACGATATCGCTATCAAAAGCTGGTCGGAATACTAGTTATTAGATTAGTGGTTAGTGGTTAATGACCTTGCGGGATGATAGCGCAACTCATTAACTACTAACTATTAATCGCTAATCACTCATCATTCACTACTCACCACTAATCCCCCTCCTTCTTCTCATTATTAAAAAATAATTCACTATTCTTTCTTGATTCACAAAAAGTTTCTTAAATTTGTAAGATTAGGAATCCTAAAGATTTTCAATAAATATGGATTGTGAACACAAGCTTAAAATAGTGGAGCAAGAACTTGCCTCTTTGAGAGAGGAGAACAGGTTGTTGAAAGAAAAATTGTCCGCTTTGGAGCATGGCTCTGATAACATTAGTTTCAAAGAAAAATATGCAGTAAAGATCCTTGATTCGTTACCGGATATGTTGACGGTTTTCAATCATGAAGAAACGGGCATTGAGGTTGTTTCTAATGAGGAAACCAATCATGTAGGTGTTTCAAATGAAACCTTTAAAGGAATGTCCATGCGTGAGATGGTTCCTAAAGAGGCCTATCATAATATTCATAATAATCTTCTGAAAGTAATTACTACCGGTAGAGGATCTACGGCCCATCATGAACTGGATGTAAACGGAGAACATCATTATTATGAAAACCGTATTTTCCCATTGGATGATGAATATGTGCTGATAATGTGTCGTGATATTAGTGAAAGAGTTGCCACACAGCAGAACCTGGAAATATTTAAACGGGTACTGGATAAGGTCAGTGATAGTATTCTGGCTGTATCGGCTGACGGAACCTTAGTTTATGCCAACCGGCAGTTTATTGAGGAATATGGAGTGAAAGAGGAGCTGGGAACACAGAAGGTTTATGATTTATCTGTTTCTCTGAATACCAAAGAAATATTTGATAAACGTGTTCAAGAGATTCGTGATAATGGAGGTAATTTTGCTTATCGTGCCAAATATACCCGTGTGGGAGAAACAAAACTTCGTGTTCATCAGGTTTCGGCCTTTATGATTCAAAATCAGGGCGAGGAAATGATTTGGTTTTTTACACAGGATATAACGGATGTTATCAAGAACCGTGACGAATTGCGTGAACTGAATTATCTGATGGATGCCATACTGAATAATATTCCTGTTTATTTGTTTGTGAAGGACCCTGAAGATGATTTCCGATATCTTTATTGGAACAAGGCGTTTGCCAGCCACTCTAAAATTCCTGCTTCCAAAGCATTGGGCCATACTGATTTTGAAGTGTTTCCCGAACATGAGAATGCGGAGAAGTTTCATCGGGATGATTTGGAATTGATCCGTACCCGCGAGCGCATGGAAATGCAGGAAACGTATGTGACGGCTACAGGCGAGACCCGTATCGTGCAGACTTTAAAAACATTAGTTCCTCTGGAAGGGCGTGCACCGCTTATTATCGGCATTTCGTGGGATATTACCAATATGCAGAACATAGAGCAAGAACTGGTTCAGGCCCGTATCAAGGCTGAGCAGTCCGATAGGCTGAAAACAGCCTTTCTAGCCAATATGAGTCATGAAATCCGTACTCCTCTGAATGCAATAGTAGGTTTCTCCCGTTTGATGACTATAGCGGATAATGCAGAGGATGAAAAACTTTATTCGGACATCATCAACCAGAATTCGGAAATATTGTTGCAATTAATCAATGACATTCTTGATTTGGCAAAAATAGAGGCGGGTACATTGGAATACATCAGATATCCAATGGATTTGGGAGAATTGTGCCGTAATGTGTATGAGATGCATAAGGATCGGGTGCAGACTGGGGTTGTTTTGATATTAGACAATAAAGACACCAGTTTGATAATCAATGAAGATCAGAACCGAATTATGCAAGTTGTTACAAATTTGATAACCAATGCTATAAAATTTACTTTCAAAGGGGAAATCCGTTTTGGTTTTGAAGTGAGGGAGGAGTATATTGATTTTTATGTAAAAGATACGGGAATGGGTATCTCCGAGGAGAAGATTAAAATGATTTTTGAGCGTTTCGTGAAACTGAATACTTTTGTTCAGGGAACAGGTTTGGGGCTTGCGATTTGTAGGGTGATTGTAGAAAAATTAGGTGGAGAGATTACTGCGGAATCCAAACTGAATGAAGGTTCTACTTTTCGTTTTACGATTCCTTATAAGGCGGGTAAAAAATGTCCGGAATCCGAAAAGGCTACGAAGTGTCCGGAATCAGGGAGTACGGAACCGAGAAAAGTATTGCAAAGAAGAACAGTACTGGTGGCGGAAGATGTAGACAGCAACTTTTTGCTGTTAAAGACATTGTTAGGGAAAAGATGTAATCTGCTATGGGCTAAGAATGGAGAGGATGCGGTGAATCAATTTAAAGAACATCAGCCCGACTTGATTTTGATGGATATCAAGATGCCCCATATGGATGGGCTGGAGGCTACGCGCCTGATTCGTTCTTATTCAAAAGAAGTGCCTATTGTCGCTTTGACTGCCTTTGCTTTTGAGTCCGACAAAGACAGGGCTATAGAAGCCGGATGCGATGATTGCCTGACTAAGCCGGTTTCACAAAATGCCTTGGAAAAAGTGTTGGATAAATATGTTAAGTAGACATTGGCGAGGTATAGTGCGTAAAGAGAACAGGCAATATGGAACAGAACAGGGAAGGGAGGATGCAATGCGAAGATTATAGATCTTACAGGTGAAAGATTTATATCTTTGGGTTGTAAGATTACGATGGACTCATAGGGAATAGAAACGGACTTTTATAAAAACAAAAGAGGAACTGCCTCTGCGGCAATCCCTCTTCTGAATTTGAGAGCATGTTATTTA
>SCPO01001300.1_pt1 | contig 38221 bp, 53 predicted proteins | sample 6106821 | NCBI WGS metagenome assembly SCPO01 (sample SAMN10720448, study PRJNA508395) | human gut metagenome | isolation source: Participant 2 stool, 0 month | host: Homo sapiens | collected 2017 | reverse complement strand
TGTGGTATCTTTAACTACAGGAAACTCTACAACAATATTTCACTTCTTGCTTAATAAAGTTCTAATGAATCTTCTGTATCCACCCACATCTGTAAATTGCCATCAAGATATAATCTTGCATATTCCAAAGGCTCATCCACAGCCAATGAAGTAAGCGCACATTCTGATCCATATGTGGTTTTTAAATTTTTTTCAGCTTCCCAGCAATCAATGCGAAGCATATATCCAGCACTTGTGTAAACATCAATACTATCGTGGTTTATATTATATTCTGCATAAATTGTTCTCATCGTATCTTATCTCCATTTTCTTTTGATAATCAGTTACAGAGTTAAATATCGAAAACATTTCAATCAGTTCACCATGTCGTTATTGTTATATGTTATATTGTGTTATGAAATTTTCTTTCCCTTAATTTTTCCCATATTAAGGTTCATGAAAAGCAATGGGAAAATGTAACACAAGGGAAAGAGTAAGGAAAGTTCACTTGCTACAAACTTAGTATTTTCAAGGGTTTGCGAAGAATTTGATAATCAAATATAACAGTTATTAAATTTCCTAAAATATGTGAAATATCAACTGGAAGTTATCGCTTTACTTTTGTTGTATCTTAGCCAAAATACTTTCTATTACAAGTGTTACTGTTATAAAGGCTCCTACAAGAGTATAGTAGTTTAAGCCATACATCAATGGCAAAAGAGAAATAACTACCGTAATAATGGAAAGGACAAACAATGCTTTGAGAACACCTTTCTTCTTCAATGAAAACAATGAAAGTAAGAAGATGGCAACAGTAAGTGTGGCTGTAATAAGTGGAGCAAAATTTGCATAGCCAAACGGTGTAAGGCTAAAGTATGAGAATGTTTCTTTTACTCTTTCTGTTGGAGATGTTGCAAAAATACAAACTGCTCCAAAGGGTAATAATTCTAACACTATTGTTAAAGCTGGCAAAACCGCTAAGCAGACTTTCTTCATGTTGTATATCTCCTTTACAAATTCCAGTTGATATTCCACTTATTTTAGGAAATTTAATAACTGTTATATTTGATTATCAAATTCTTCGCAAACCCTTGAAAACACTAAGTTTGTAGCAAGTGTACTTTCCCTTACTCTTTCCCTTGTGTTACATTCTCCAATTAGCTTTCATGAACCTTAATATGGGAAAAATTAAGGGAAAGAAAATTTCATAACACAGTATAACATATAACAATAGCAACATGGTGAACTGATTGAAATGTTTTCGATATTTAACTCTATAACTGATTATTAAAAAAATGGAGATAAGATACGATGAGAACAATATTTGCAGAATACAATCCATACAGAAACAGCATTGATGTTTATACCAATGCCGGTTATATGCTCCGCATTGACTGTTGGGAAGCTGAGAAGAACTTAAAAACCACTCCTGGATCAGACTGCGCATTAAATACACTTGCTATTGATGAGCCACTTGAATATGCACGATTATATCTTGATGGTAATATGCAAATGTGGGTAGATGCAGAAGATTCTTTGGAATTGTAAACCACAAGTAGCCTGTATGCTTTATTTTACATACAGGCTACTTAATCAAAATCACCATAATTGATCAAGCAAGTTTTTTTAATATACCTCGGAGTCATTTTCGTTCGATCTTTCATCGCTAATAAAATTTCTCTGAAGTGATAGCAGATAACAGATTGGCAGGTTTTTCTAAAAAATAATCTGCTTTTATGTGCTTATTATGACTGCCCCATACTGCTAAAGCAAAATCAATTCCCGCATTTTCCGCACATTTACTGTCATATTTGCTATCTCCGATATAAAGTACTTTCCTATGGTCTGTTTTGATAATTCCACATATTTCAAAATCGGTGCGGCATTGGGTTTATGTTCCTGTGTATCGTCTGCACATATGATTGTTTTGAAATAATGACTGATACCAAACGAACAAAAATCATGTGTAAATTCTTCCCTTGTCTTTGATGTGACAATCCCCATTTCATAATCCAGACTTAGAAGATTTTTCAATAATTCAACGATTCCGTCAAATACTTTAATGTTATTTGTATAGTTACGCATATTTTTATCCCATAATTCTATCGCATAGGAAGTGTCTTTTATCTCAAGTTTTTTCAAAGCGTCTGTTCCTGTAATACCTAACGCAAATCTTAGTTCAGAACATGGTATCTTTCTCCCGGACAATTCCTTTATAGTTTCCTGTAAAGAATGTAATACAGCATATTCCGTATCAATCAGAGTACCGTCAATGTCAAAAACAATATGCTTATACTTCATGCTGCCACCTTTCCCTGCCTGTATCAAAATAACGTATTACCCTGCATGGATTTCCTACTGCAACACAATTAGGCGGGATAGGGCGGGTAACTACACTTCCAGCCCCTATCACGCTGTTTTTTCCTATTCCGCCCAACAGCTCCCGAAGAATGGAAGTGCGTTTTTCTGTATCTCCATAATCAGAAAAATAATATTTCCGTGTTAATTCCCTTGTGCGGGCAATCTGCTTTAACGTATCGCTGTCCGCTGTTTCCAAAAAATCACTGGATTCGTAATACACAATATCCCCCCTTAACGAAAACTGTTTTCCATAACGCCCGGAAGCAGAGAATAGATAGAACAGCCGATCTGATTTTCAAACTGTTCTTTAATCTCTAAAATCTTTTTCCATCTGTCTATTGTCGCTGGGTGAACGCCGTATCGCATTGTCACGTCTACAAATCTCTTTTCCAAAAGACAGAACCCTGAAGGCATAGCCAATGCGTCACATAACTGTACAAGACGGTCATAATCATCATATACCGCATTTGCAACAAATTCTTTCATAAACAGGTAATCCTGATCGCTGACATCAAACTCACCGATAGATGTAGCAATATCCTGTATCATAAATGCGTGGGATATACATATTTGTGCAGCTTTTTCCCATCCGCGCTCCATACAGTACCGATAGCCGTCTATCAGATGCCTTTCCGAACTCACTCCGGCATAGCGTCCAATATCATGCAACAGCCCGAAAATATATGCCTGTTCAGAAGATAAATCTTTACAATGTGATGCGATGTTTTTACAGGCTTCGGCTACAAACCGGGAATGATCTGCCCATGCTCCCGGATTGATTCTGACGCTTCCCTTAATGCCAATTCTGCGGTCTGAATATTCAACTCCATTTTAACTCCTTTCAAAGGGCGGGGCCGAAAAATAAAACGCCCGGCCCTTTATGATGAAATATTTGCAGATAAATCAGCAATCCCCTGCATAGTACGAAACAATGTTCATATAGTCCGTTGGATTCGGAATTTCTAAAATAAGACACAGACAGTTTTTGTTTTGGAAGTATTGTCGCCACAAACTGTCCTGTATCTTTTCTTCCCCATTAATGTTTTGTTTTTTACCGTTCGGGCAGAGCATATATACCTTGCCAATGCAGGCATTGACAGTATCTAAAAAATTTTTCATGTTCAGAATGTTTAGTTTTATCACTTTGCGTTCACCTCCTGTAAATTGCTGATTTACTTTACATGTATCATTATAATGCAAAAGACATAGGAAAAATATTTCTTTTCCGCCATTACATATCACTATTCTGCCATTTTTTTCTATATTCTGTAGGTGAACAATATGCATATTCCCGAAAAACTTTTCCAAAATAACTGCTGCTCCCTAAACCGCACTCATGGCTGATAACGGTAATAGGTTCCTGCCCCTTTGCCAACATCTGACAGGCAATTTGTAGACGATAAGTTGTTATATACTCTACGGGTGTCATGTGTAGACAGTCATGGAACACTCTATAACACTCCCTTTCGCTTAGATATGCTGCCGCAGCAAGTTCCGGAATAGATATTTTTTCTCTGTAATGTTCATGAATGTATATCATCATCAGCTTTATTTTATCGTTGCTTTTGTTATGTTCCCCTTTCTTTTCACGCATAGAACGAGAAAGTTCAAAAAGCATGAGCCATATTTCAGTTAGGGCTTCCCGCAGTTTTATTTCATATCCAAATTCATCACTGGATAAACGAAATGAGGCAGCAAGCAGTTTCAAAATCCTTTCTTCTTCTGCATTGCCCGGAAAAAGCGGGATTACCTCGATCTGCGGGGCTGTTATGACAGGCGCAATATATTTTTGTTCAATCCTGCTTCCCTGTTCTCCGGCAAGTAAGGAAACATCGAAAATATGAAGTAGCTGTATATTCTTTTCTCTCTGCGATATTGCTTTTGTCATATGGAGTACATTGGGATTTATCATGCCGCCGCTTCCAGCCGGAAACAATATTTTTCCTCCCGGCGTATCATATTCAATGCTGCCACTTTCCATATAAAAAAGTTCCACTGTCCTGTGCCAGTGCCACGGTACATAACCCCCTATATACTTGTCAAGTTCTGCCCTCGAAGCGATATAGGGAAAATCTTTTTCAAAATCTGGAAGCAATTCTTCCTTGCTTCCGGTATAAAATTCAATGCTATGGATATTTTTCATGTCTGTTCACCTGCACATCTGCGATTTTGTACCTGCTTTATGGATTAAATATACTAGAATAGCTCGGTAATTGTCAATCAATCAAAACAGATTCATTTGGAAGATTATAAAAAATAGTGTTAAAAATCAAAGAACAGTTTTCACAGACTCTAAAAATCTGGATAACTAAAAATAAGTATATTTGTTTTGGAAAAACAGGCAGTTTTACCTGCCCATTTTACTTTAAAAATATCCTCGTTTTTCTCGCCAGTTTTCACATAACATCGGATTCCGATATAAACCGCATGTACCAGAAGTAGCAACATAATGAGGTTTATCGGAATAATTGATTTTATCCATTTTCCGAAATAGATTATGATAGCTGTACTCATTATCACCACCATGATGCTGATAATATCCCAGCAATATTTCCGGTAGATTTTACCCACCTGATAGCCAGTCCCGATTATCAGCAATCCCGTTATGATAAATAAAATTCCCATAACAATACTTACAATCAGCCAGTACACAATCCCTGAAATGATACTATTTGAGATTCCACTGCTTAACTGTCCGAAAGAATCTGCACCTGCAACAAATTTTTGAAACAGGCTTACCACAATGAACGTCTATGCTCACTCCACAAGAGATGCGAAACGAAAATCGGTTCGGCTTCTTGATAAAGTGGTAGGCAATGACTAAAAATTTCCTTATTTTCCTTGTGATTATCTCATAAGGGCAAAAATAAGGGAACTACATATCATTTCACTAATGGACAGGCGGGAAAGCCTATAAAATGGGGAAAATTAGAGAGATAATTATATAAATTCCAGTTTGCAAAACTGACCAAAAATACAAACAGTTCGTAAAAGTATAATTGAACAAAATCGCTGCGCGATGGCCTGCCAAGGCTGTGACGCAGTTTTTCTTTTCCTAAATAAAAGCAGTGGAAACCAAGTCCTAATAGTAAGTCACCACAACCAACAATCAAACAGGATCGACATTACCACTGCCTATGAAAAGATTAACACCTAACCGTTCTTTTAGCAAGCGGTTTTATTATTCCAATGCACCTCCATGTAAGCAGTGATACCCGAAATTACTGACTTTACATGGAGGAATTATTATGTACGAAAATATTTACTACAGCTTGAGGAAGCTGGAAAATCCGTAACCTTAAAGAGCGTTCCATTAACTGATACAAAACTATGTTTCTTATTTCCTTAATTACATGGAAAAGCACCCGGAAGAGCTTACCTGTCAGGATGTCAGGGACTTTCTTCTTGCCAAGAAGGACAATGGTCTGAAAGCGACCACCCTCAACCTTTATAATTCAGCCATCCGTTTTTTCTATCGGAATGTACTTCACGTTCTGTGGGATGATATCACTGTTCCACGCATGATAATAGAGCACAAACTCCCAACCGTACTTTCTACTGATGAAATTGACCGGCTTCTTGATGCTACGGATGACTCAAATATAAAGCCATGTTCGCCACAATGTATTCTTCCGGAATGCGTGTCTCGGAAGTGATTCATCTTCATTATGATGATATTTCCCGCACAAACATGCAGATTCATGTCCGGGATACCAAGAACCGGATGGACCGTTATACCATTCTGTCTGAAAGAAACCTTGCACTTCTTACGGAATACTGGTTCCGGAAAGGCAGACCAAAGGGCATTCTGTTTCCGAATCAGTTTACAGGGCAGTATCTTACCGTAAGTACACTGGAACAGGTTATCCGACGTTCTGCATCGGCTGCCGGGTTATCCGGTGTTACTCCTCACTGCCTCCGTCACAGTTTTGCCACCCACCTTATGGAGCAGGGAGTGGAACAGCGGAATATTCAGGCATTGCTTGGACACCGCGATCCGAAATCCACGGAAGTTTATCTTCATGTCAGCAACAAATCCATTATGGGCATCCGCAGTCCTTTTGACAGAAAGGATGGTACAGCCAATGGATAAGCCCACAGTACAGGATATTTTTCATCGTTTTTATCCGGCATATCTTGATCAATATTCACCTTCCCCTGTACAGGCAAAGGTTGCACATAACATCATGAACTGCAAGACCGGTGCCTATGGTGCAAATGTATGTGTATGTGAGGATTGTGGCTTCGTACAGATTCATTACAATTCCTGCCGTAACCGTTGCTACCCAATGTGTCGCTGTTCCGAAAGAAATGTGGATGGATGCACGCAGAGAGGATGTCCTTGATGCTCCTTATTTCCATCTGGTTTTTACGGTTCCTGATATTTTAAACCCTGTCATTTACAGCAACCAGAGACTTCTTTATGATTCCTTATACCATGCAGCTTCTTCCACAATCAGCGAACTGACTGCCGACCCAAAACATCTCGGCGCAAAGGTGGGATACATCTGCATTTTACATACATGGGGTTCTGAAATGAACTTTCATCCCCACATTCATACCATCCTGCTGGGGAGGACTGGCTTCCAACAACCAGTGGAAGGACAATGGTGAAAATTTCTTTCTTCCCATCCGGGTCATCTCCAAAATGTTCCGCGGAAAATATCTGGAGGAACTAAAGAGGCTGTGGGAAGAGGATAAGCTGGTATTTCATGGTACTGCAGAAAAATTTCGCAACCATTATACGTTCAAGGAGGTTTTAGATTCCTGTTATGGTATGGACTGGATTCCTCATTGTAAAAGACATTCAATGGTGCTCAAACAGTAATTAAATACCTTGGTAAGTATACTCATCGCATTGCCGTCAGCAATCACCGCATCGTCCGTATGGATGATGATACCGTTACATTCTTAGTAAAGGATTACCGTAATGAGGGACAGTGGAAGGAACTGACTATTTCGGGTGTAGAGTTTGTCCGGCGGTTTCTCATGCATGTACCACCACGGCGTTTTGTCCGCATCAGGCACTACGGACTGCTATGTTCCCGTACTAAAAGCCAGAAGCTCACCCTTTGCAGAAATTTACTTGGATGTAAGAAGTATCTTTCAAAGCTTCGTGACATGGAAATGCCTGAAATATTGGAACATCTTTATGGCATCAAAGTTTGTGTGTGTAAGGCATGTGGTGGGCATCTCGGAAAGCCACAGATGAGAATGCCACTGCGCTGCTAAAGAGCAACATCTAATACTTTCAAAAGCCTCAGTTTCTGAGGTTTTATCGTCATGCCCATTTGCCTGTTTTTATAAAATGTTGTAGCTTTCATACCGAGAATCATATATAATCATGGACAGGAACAAAGAATTGAAAGTCCATAGGTTGCGGCTACCCGGACGCTCACTTTGTTCAATTTGGTCAAATCGAAAATGGTGTAAACGAAGGGCAGTTCACTGGAATGCCAAAACTGCTTTTTCGTTTACCCCATCATCGATTCTAACCTAAAGAATTTTACGAACTGTTTTTGAAAAACAAATAACTACAACTGTACCGATATATCGGAGACGTAAACTATAGTATTAAATAAGGGGATGGTCAGCTCATTTGTGGCAGAATGATATGGTCGAAGCGCGGAGCGGCATCATGAATGAAGGGTGATGTCGCTCGAAATTATATGCAATGAAATAAGCGCGGTTCAGCAGGAATTGCTATTGAAGTTTGAAATAAAATCAATCGCCATACTAGAATATTCACCAAAACAAGATTCCGAGGCCTGCTGAAAACAGGATCATCAGAATTGGCGATGGAGCTGTATTTCTGATTATTTTACAAATCAGATGTTGCTCCGAGCATAGCAAATACTGCGATAGAGCGCAAATCGGGCGCAAATCCGGCTTGTAAATCTGTGAGGCCAAACAGCGTAGACAGCGCCATGCTGAGCGCGGTCGCAAGGATCATCGCTACAACGCACGGACGAACTCCCGATAAAAAGGCGTTGACGGGTGCATATTTCATCAGATTCTTTAGTGCGGATGCAATTAAGAGAATAATCAAAATGACGGCAACACCACGCCCAGCGTTGCAACAAATGAACCGAGGATTCCGCCCTGTGTTGAGCCGATAAAGGTTGCCATATTCACGGCAAGGGGTCCCGGTGTGGATTCAGATACGGCAATAAAATTCAGAAACTCGTTCTCTGTCAGCCAGCCGTTGAAAGCACCCTTTCGCGTACCAGCGAAACCATTCCATAGCCGCCGCCGAAAGACGAGGCACCGATCATCAAAAGTTCAGAAAGAGACGCAGATATATCATGACGTTTTCCCATCTCCTTTCCGGATTTTTCGCAGAAAGAAAACAACAAGCCCGACCGCGCCGCAGATCGATGTAAAACACAGAGGAAAACGAAACTGCTGTGATCGAGCAGCAGAGCATGGAAGCCATGACCAACGTGAGAAGCGTCAAGTTTAGTGTGTTTTTGTCAATACTTTTAAACATTTTCAGCCCTGCGGTAAGGATCAGATAGATCACACATACCTGAATCCCGCGGAATGCGCAGGAAACCCAGCGCAAACTGAGAAACTGATCAAAGAACAGCGAGATACCATAAATTACAAAGAAAGATGGAATGCAGACAGCAAGTGTGGACATGGTTGCACCCGCAAATCCTGCAATTTTGTAACCAATGTAAGTCGCACTGTTGACGGCGACTGGTCCTGGCGTGGATTCGGCTACCGCAACCATGTCCAGAAACTCGCTTTTTCAAGCCATTTTTCTTTTCAACGAACTCATTTTCAAGCAGCGCAATCATAGCGTATCCGCCGCCAAAGGTGAACGCACCGATTTTAAGAATGTGATAAATAAAGAGCAAATTAGTTTCATGCCTGTATATCCTTCCTTCTGCAAATAATACCTACAAGTAAAACACCCAATAAGATAGTTTACTAATATACAGATTCTAATCATACTTTAATTTTAATCCGTTGTAAAACTCTATAGCCGCCGCAATATCCTTCTCATCCGATGCCCCTTTGATACCCGCCAATCAGCTTGAACGGTCCGAACGTATCAAATCCCTTGCACGAAAACCTTCCGACAGGTCTTTCTCTACCGTCTGTGTCGCATCTATCAGCTCGACATCGTTTGTCTTTGCTATCTCGTCAATTATCTTTTTGTGTTTCCGTGATGCACTGATGCATATACTATTGCTGTCTTCATCTGTAATGCTCCATTAAAGGATTTTGTTTGCCGGTTTTATCTCCGGTTCATCGTTCTTCATATCCTCTTATCCTCTGTTTTATTCCGCATTCATATTTTAAAACTTCTACGCTGTTTGTATGTATAAATATATGATACTGATTTATTGAATTTACTGCAACATAATCTTGAAGTTTATGTAATGTATTTCGGTAACAAAGGTATTCAGCAAAGACCGTTTACGCTATATCATTTTTGAGTAATTCCAATGCCCTGTCCATTGGTACGCAGTCTGCATATCGTTCGGGCCAGAGAAATTCATTATAGTAATGGTAAGCCTGTTCCTAGTCATGTACTCATTGTCCTGCGTAGAATTTGCATAGGCAGGAACAATCATGTGTAAGCCATGCTCAAAACCAGCCTCTACCGTGGCATTGATACAGAAATCCGTCATAATACCACAAATCATCACATCTTTTCTTCCTTTGCCGTCAGATACTCAAGCAGACCACTCTTTTTGAACGCACTGCATACGGACTTGATAAATCGTTTTTCATCAGGCATCGGTTGAAACTCGGAATAAACCTCAAACTCATCATCCCCGATAGAGAATCCGGTATCAGTCCATCATCATGCTGTACATAAATAACTTCTATGCCTTGTTCTCGAGCTGCTCCAATCAGCTTTTTGATATTACCAACAAACTTTCTGAACTCATATAAGCGTTCATCCACGATACCTTTCTGTACATCTACAACCAATAAAACCATGAATAATCTCTCCTTTTGAGTTTTTTGCTTTGATTCAAATAAACTAAATTCGTATATTATAATAGAGCGTAACTTCTGCTTCATACACCGATTCTGTATGAGAATCAAATAGCACCCATTCCACTAAATCAAACTGCCCCGGATTCTCCTGCAGAAATCTAGCAACTGTACGTACCGCAATCTTTGCCGCAAGTACCACCGGAAAACTATATGCTCCCGTTGATATGGAAGGAAATGCAATAGACTGATTCCATTATCCCTAGCCAGCTTCATAGAATTAAAATAGCAGTTAGCAAGAAGCTCCTCTTCTCTATTCCTTCCACCATTCCATATCGGTCCCACAGTATGTATCACATAATCACATGGCAGATTATAGGCTTTTGTTATCTTTGCTCCTCCAGTCTCACATCCGTGAAGTGTCCTGCACTCTGTCAGAAGTTCGGTCCCGCTGCTCTGTGAATCGCACCATCTACACCACCTCCGCCCCAAATGGCATCAGAGACAATTTTGCGATTTTGAAAAACTGCTTTCCAAAAGGAATTCCGATAATTGTTATACAACATATCAGACCTGCCACAGCATTTCCAACCGCCATAGGTATTCCTATTATAGAAATGCACCACAAGCAACCTGCCAAGACCCACGACAGTCCACTCAACAATCCACCACATATAAACCAAAGTATATTTCCTAATATTCCCATATCAATATTCCTTCTCTATCTATTCCATGTATGCCATTCATGTACTGTACATCAATAGCATTTGTCAATCTACCTTTGTCTAAAACTTGATAGAATAAATTAAGGTATCCTATTCCCAATATCCTTTGACGTGTATTTACCAATTCCTCATATGTCATTATAGTAGTGTGTGCCGATAATCTTCTGATATTTGTATTGAGTTCTCTCATAATTGGCACTGCTACGGAAAAACATATTTGAATTCAAAACTATATTATCAATGTATTGCTTAAGTTCAATCATAGGATAATTTCTATGTGTACATTTGGAATACTTATTTTTGCTTACTTCAAAATGCCGTTTTCAGTAACTTAAATCCGCCTGTAATAATCCCATGTCTCTAACCTCGCTTTCTTATAATGAAAGCCCGCCGGGAACTTCACCCTGCGGGCTGTGTTCCCGACCTTGCGGTCAGATACATATGAATAGTTGTGTTTATCCTGCTAACACTAATGGTATATCCATTGACTCCATAACAAAATTTGTGTATAATTTTGTTATCAAATAGGAGGTGTTTTATGCCAGCAATCAAATCAAGTGCTGATTTAAGGAATAATTCCAATGAAATTTCTACATTTTGTCATAATTATCCTGAACCAGTTTTCATCACGAAGAATGGAAAAGGCGACCTTGCCGTTATGAGCATTGAAGCCTACGAAGGACTGACCAGCCGCTTTGAACTTTACAGCCAGATCAAGGAAGGAATGGACGATATTGCCACAGGTAACACCAGACCATTCTCCGAAGCTATGGCAGATATCGAGTCGCCGCACACGATGAGTTATCAGCTTCATTTCACTTCCACCGCAGAACACGATATTATGCGTGCTGCGGATTACATCGAATTTAGCCTCAAAAATCCTGATGCCGCAGATAATCTGTTAGATGCTGCGACTGAGCAGATAGACTCACTAGCCGACCTGCCACAGAAGTTTCGTCTGGTAGATGATCCGGTACTGGCAAGCTGGGGCATTCGTTTTGTAATCATCAATAATTACCTTGCCTTTTATACTATTGATGAAGAAAAGCAGACCGTTATTGTAGTCCGTTTTCTCTATCAAAAAAGTAACTGGACTTCCATTCTTCGACAGGGATTTTCCCTCATTTAAGGAATCTGTTTTTATGCAGGTTCCTTTTTAGTGCATTGCTTTATAAGCAGCCACACCCGCTACCGCCAGCACAAACACGGCTGCCAGTCCAAACATCACGTTTCTTGTCTTTTTCTTCATTTCTTCAAATTTCTCCCGTTTCTTTACTGCTGACTCAGATGTTGTAATCTCTGATTGAGTTTTTACCTTTCTTCTTTGCGATACTTGTAATGCTCGGATTCGGAACAACTGTTGCCTGCTGTGTCATGTCTCGTAATATGGGGCATGAGGGTGTATTAACATCCAGTGTTGTTATGCTGACAACATTGTTTAGTTCCTTTACCGTAACCGGATGGCTGTATATTTTAAGAACACTTGATTAATTTGAAAAACTACCGGCAGAATCTGTTCAAACGATTCTGCCGGTGATTTTTTTAAATATCTAATTTACTCAATGCTGCTTTATCTGCAATCACTGTTACATCATGATGTAATTGAAGTATTGATGCCGGCACATGTGGCGATATCTCCTCTCCAAACGATTTTTTCACTGCCTCTGCTTTATCTTCTCCACTAATAATAATGAGAATTTTTCTAGCTGACATAATTGTTCCTATTCCCATGGTATATGCCTGTTTCGGCACCTGTTTTTTTGATTCAAAAAAACGTTGATTTGCTTGAATTGTTTTCTCTGATAAGGAAACACAGTGTGTTTGTTTTACAAAAACTTCAGCTGGTTCATTAAAACCAATATGACCATTGTGTCCCAACCCTAATAACTGAAGATCAACACCACCCAGACCTGCAATTAGTTTCTCATATCTTTGACACTCCTCATCTTGATTCTCATTCATTCCGTCTGGCACAAATGTATTCTGTAGTTCAATATTTACTCTCGAAAATAAATGCTGATTCATAAAGTAATGATAACTCTGCTTATTTTCTGCATCAATCCCCTTATATTCATCCAAATTTACTGTATGTATTTTCGAAAAATCTAAATCTCCTTTTTTATACCATTCTGTCAATTGGTCATAAACTCCTATCGGAGTAGATCCTGTTGCTAATCCGATGACTGATTCCGGCTTTAATATCATTTGTGCAGAAATAATATTTGCCGCTTTTCTACTCATATCTTTATAATCCTGTGCTTCTATAATCCTCATATTTGGTTTCCTTTATTTTCATGCGATTTCTTTCCAAAAATGTTTTACGGCCTCAGCAACACCATCTTGATCATTCGAAAGTGTAACAAAATCAGATTTTTCTTTTAGCACTGGTTGTGCATTATCCATTGCCACACCTATTCCTGCATATTCAATCATCGTAAGATCATTTAGCCCATCTCCACATGCTACCATCTCTTTTCGAGAACAATCCAGATATCGCAAGAGCTTTTCTAAAGATTTTGCTTTATCAATTAAAGGTGGCATAATTTCCAGGAAAAATGGTTCGGATCGATATATACTTAACTCATCTTTAAAATACTCTTGTAATTTTTTCTCTAGTCTTTCTAAATATGTTCCATCACCTGTAATAAGACATTTTGTAATTGGGAAGGAAATATATTGTATAAAATCTTCTACCCTTTTATTTTCATCTTATTAATAAAAGATTCTTTTCTACATAAAAATCTTTCGGCGTTTCTGTTATCAATGAATCATTTTCATATGTGAGAAGTGCTACTTTTTATCCTTTACCTGCTCATAAATTTCCTGAACATACGAATATTCTATTGTTCGTTCAAATATTGTTTTTGTACTACACTCTACAATCTTTCCTCCATTAAACGCAAGAATATAGCCACCATATTTTTCTAATTCCAACTCTCTTGCTATCGGCCAGATTCCATATTCTGGACGACTGATGCAATATGTACTCCTTTTTTTGTAAATTTAATAATATTTTCTTAGTATAATCTGTAATTTTTTTCTTTGAATTTGTTAATGTTCCGTCTAAATCAAGAACAAGAACTTTATATTTCATTCTATATCTCTCCAAAATTCAATTTATTATGTTTCTTAAAAGCTAATTTCCATCATCATATTATATAAATCCATATCCAATGGTTTCTTCATCTTCAGAGCTTCTTGGATATCATAATCTACTAGATTTCCCTGTTGCAAAGCAACTACACGATTGGTTTTGCCCTCTTCAAGAAGCTTTACTGCATAATATCCCATGCGAGTTGCATTTACCCTATCTTTCAATGTCGGATTTCCACCTCTTTGAACATGCCCTAATATTGTGGCACGACTATCAATTCCTGTTTTTTCCTGAATCTGCGTGGCTATTTCTACAGGGTTTCCGTACCCTTCTGAAACAATAACAATAAAATGATCTTTTCCTGACTCACGAATCTTTTTAATATTTTCTACAACATCATCAATTGGGGTAGGAATCTCTTCCGTAATAATCTGGACAGCTCCTGTTGCAATACCTGTATTTAATGCAATATGTCCTGCATGTCTTCCCATTACTTCGACTACACTACACCGCTCATGTGACTGACACGTATCATTTAATTTATCTACACATTCTACTACAGTATTCATTGCTGTATCATATCCAATTGTATATTCTGTTGAAGCAATATCATTGTCTATTGTTCCCGGAACACCAATACAAGGCAAACCTAATTCTGACAAATATCCTGCTCCTCGATATGAACCATCTCCCCCTATTACAACCAAGCCATCTAATCCGATTTCTTTTGCATTATGAAATGCTTTTTCACGATATGAAGCTTCATAAAACTCCATACATCTTGCTGTCTTTAAAATGGTTCCACCCGAATGGATTATTCCTGAAACACTTTCTCGATCCATAACATGATAATTTTTTTCAAGAATCCCATTATATCCTTTAATAAAGCCTATCGGTTGAATTCCATTTGCAATTGCTGTTTTTACAACTGCGCGAATTGCTGCATTCATTCCCGGAGCGTCTCCACCACTAGTAAGTACTCCTATTTTTTTCATTTTGTTCACCTCGTATTATATAGTAGTAATTTTTATAGACCCTCTCCAAGGTCTTTACAACTATTAGGTCATAGTCCATTCTTTACCTCTTCTGTAGGTTTGACTATGATATATAAGATGCTGTGGATTGGTTTTATTTCTCCTACCACTTGATGGTTTTAGGAAGGCTCAACCACAGTCTCTTTGTTCATTTGTTAATCAGTTAGATACCACATGACGGTTTATTTAGAACGAGGTTACAATCACAAGGAGCACCCTGTGGTTCTAAAACAGCATTAATACATTTCAAAGGAGATTTATTATGATTTACATAGGAATTGATGTTGCAAAAGATAAGCATGACTGCTTTATCACTAACTCTGATGGAGAAGTGTTATTTAAAGCATTTACCATTGCTAACAACCTAGATGGTTTCAATGAGCTTTATCAAAAGATTGCATCCGTTACGGAAGATATAACCAATGTAAAAGTAGGACTGGAAGCCACCGGACACTATAATTACAATCTCTTAGGATATCTCATTGATAAAGGTTTGCCCGCCTATGTTATCAATCCGTTACATACTAATCTGTACAGAAAAAGTCTAAGCCTTAGACAGACGAAAACGGATAAAGTAGATGCCCGCACGATTGCTTCCATGCTCATGTCTGATGTGAACTTAAAGTCCTACTCAGACACATCTTACCACAATGAGGAATTAAAGTCATTAACCCGTTATCGTTTTGATAAAGTAAAAGAACGTGCTAAGTTAAAAACTTCCGTTTCAAGACTTGTCTGTATCTTATTTCCTGAATTAGAAAAACTTGTACCAACACTTCATATGGCATCTGTTTATGCATTGCTTTCTGAATTTCCCAGTGCTAAACATGTAGCTACTGCACACCTTACCAGACTTACCAATCTTCTTTCTGAATCCTCAAAAGGTCGATATGGTAAAGAAACAGCTATTACTTTTAGAAATGCTGCAAGAACCTCAATAGGTTCAAATATGCCAGCAAAATCTCTTGAATTGAAGCACACCATCAAACTTATTCGGAACTTGATTCAGAGATTGATGAAATCGAAAATGAGATTAAAATCATCATGGATGAAATCAACTCTCCAATTCTTAGCATTCCTGGAATCAACTATCGCATGGGAGCTATGATCATTGCCGAAATCGGCGATTTCAACCGCTTTGATTCTCCTGATAAAATCTTAGCTTATGCTGGTTTTCACCATCTACATACCAATCCGGACAATTGGATGGTGCCTACGCACATATGGAAAAACGTGGCTCCAGATACCTGCGATACGCTTTGTATAATGCCACCAAATATGTCTGCCACTGGGATCAACATTTGCAGCCTATCTTGCTAAAAACGAGCGGAAGGTAAACATTACAATGTTGCCATATCACACGCTGTAAAAATTGGTTCGAGTGATTTATCATCTTGAAAAACAAAGCAGCAATACATAAAAGCAGCTTAAATCTTTCTAATTCAATACTCCTTTTGAGCACCTATCACGATGCTCTTTTTGTCATACAGTTTTCAAGGTTCAAGGAACTCTAACTGAGTTCCAAATATATCTAAAATACATTTCTGTACTTTATTCAAAAAATATCATTTTAAGGCTTGACTTTTAATAGTTAGTCTTCCATATATCAAAAATTAAAATAGTACTTTAATATCATTTATTATATCATAAAAGTATATAAATGTGGGGATTAAATACATATTTTACGAACGGTTTGTGGTTTAATCAATTGGACAAACTCTGAAGTTGTTACAGTACATAGTAATACAGACAAATATTCTGATAGGTTCCGTCTCTCATCAAAACCATTGGGAATGGTCCCCAACATCACAAAGCCAAGTCGTTCATATAGATGCCGGGCATGAACATTATTTTCTACCACGGCATTGAATTGCATCAGTTTGAACCCATGTTCTTTTGCCTGGTTCAAACAGTCGGAAACCAGCTGTTCTCCAATGTGTTTTCCCCGGCAGACAGAATCAATAGCATAGCTTGCATTTGCAATGTGACCGCAACGACCAATATTGTTCGGGTGAAGTATATAAAGTCCAACGACTGTTCCGTTGTCGTCCGCGACAGCACAGTATGTTTGTGTAGCAAAAAATGCCTTTCCGCTTTCTTCATCGAAAATCTAACTGTGGAAAAGCAACTCCTTCCTCAATGACCTCGTTCCAAATGCGCACCATAGTCGGCACATCGGTTTCACAATAGTTTCTGATTTGCATAAGATACTTCTCCTTCACAACTTTCGATTGAGATTTCACCTGTTTTAAGAAATTTAATAACTGTTATATTTTGTTATTAAATTCTTTGCAAACCCTTGAAAACACTGGATTTATCGCAGGTGAGCTTTCCCTTATTGTTTCCCTTGTGTTATATCGTTCCACCAGTGTTTACGAACTCTGATAAGGGCAAATACAAGGGCAAGAAAAATCTATAAAACAGTATAACACAAAATAAAAGTGACATGGTGAACTGATTGAAATGCTTCTGATTTTTGTAACAAATGACTGATTGAATGATAAGGAGATTCTATACGATGAGAACAATATTTGCAGAATACAATCCACAACGCAACAGTATTGATGTTTACACCTCTGCTGGCTATATGCTCCGCATTGACTGTTGGGAAGCAGAAAAGAATTTAAAAACCACACCCGGATCAGACTGTGCATTGAACGCACTTGCCATTGATGAACCACTTGAATATGTACGATTATATTTGGACGGGAATATGCAGATATGGGTAGATGCAGAAGATTCATTAGAACTATGGTGATTTTTCGACGGTGTGAAATTTTTCTGTAAATTCAGATCTTCGATAATTGATGCGGCTTAACAGCAGTTTTCTGGCCCTGTATCTGGCAACTTTCGAAGCCACTAAAAAATGGACTATGAGCATTCGGAACTGAGCACAGGTCTATGGTGAACTAAGCATTATGTATGAGGGACGACTCCCAGAATAACAGAATCTATATGCATGATGAGAAGGACGTTTTGACGTCTGCTCTTGACATGCCCGAAATCATGTCGTATATATATATCAAGAGCTGGAAGCTCCAATTTAGCGCTTCCAGCTCAATCATTATCATAGAAGATTTTATTTACAGACTTTTCTTCATAGTCTCGACACATAACGCTCTCATACTCTGCTCCATATTTGCAAGGTATATCCGCTGTAATAAGAGATTCACCTCTATCAATTTCTACAAATACATTCCTGTTTTCTTTAAGGCACTCCAGCTTGTGTCATTCTTTCGCACAATGCACATAAAATGTCAGTTTTGAGTTATATTTTGATATATATCACAAAATAATTATTGTATATTTATGCATAAATCAAGTTCGAAATGCAAAAAAATAAAATAATTTTACATAATCATAACTAGCACTTCTTTTTTCACTTTTTTATTTGAATTTTTACAAGTAACTTAGATGTCAAAGCCGAAGCTAATAAAAAAGCAGTACATCCTGCTGTAAGTTTTCCAACGATCACCGGAACAATCATCTTTGGATTAACTCCTGCTGTAAAAGCAAGGTGATCTCCAAACGTAAATGATGCTGAAACAGCAAATGCAATATTTATGATTTTTGACTTTTCATTCATATCACCAATCATATTAAACATTGCTATATTGTTTGCCAAAGTTGCTATTAATCCTGCTGAGCCTACTTCATTCATTCCAAATGTTTTTCCTACTTTTGATAAAATACTTCCAAATGTTTTTGTCATCCATTTCACCATTGGAAAAGCACCTATTAAAATAGTTCCGATCTGTCCACAAATTAAAAAAGAATTTTCAAGCGGGATTGTACCATTAGAATCTTCTTCTACCATAACCCGAAACAGAGGAAAATGAATTCCTGTTTGATATTCAAACACTGCAATTGCTATAAAAATTGTAATTAATATCTTCAAACCTGTTCCAAATTTTTGAAATCCTTTCAGCATTTTTTCTGGCCAGTTCCAAAGACCAATTACAATCAGCGCTGCCATCAAAATTACCGGAAGCATATTCCTGATGATCGATAAAAGACTCATCTTATAAGACGTAAAATTCATTACAATTCCTCCGACCAAACATCCGATGGGTATTGTTATTATTCCTGCCAAAACACCTGCACCAAGATAAGGATAATCTTTTTCTTTCATCAAGGACATTCCTACTGGCAATGTAAAAACCAACGTTGCCCCTAACATATTTGCTACTAATAATCCCGAGAAGTTTCCTACTGCATTATTCCCTGCGAGTTCCATTGCCAAAGGATATCCCCCTGTATCACTTGCAAGTAACGTTCCTGCAAACATAGACGCATCAGCTCCTATCAGCTGATATATAGGTACGACAATCGGTTTTAGCACTATTGCTAAGACTGGTGCCGCCGCAATTACCCCTGCCATTGCCAGCATCATCGGTCCTATTGCATGAAATCCTTCCTCAAATTGTTCTCCATACCCCCATCGGTTTCCCCGGATTCTATCAACTGCTCCGATAAGCATAAAGATCATCATTATGAAAATAATTATTGAGTTCACAGACAAATTGCTTCCCCATATCTGTATACATTCTACAAATTCACTCATATCGTCTCCTCTGCTACACTTTATAAGGTTTCTTCTTCACATTTTACCATTTAAAAAGGAGGTTCGGACTAAGCCGTTCCTCCCCTTATTGAAACAATTTTATCAATTATTCTCGACAGCTCTAATGCCGTCTCGACACTATATTTACATTCTCTTAATTCTTCTGGTTTTCCATATCCATACTTACAACCAACAAATGGAATTTGATTATATCTGGCAGCCTCATTATCGTAACTTCGATCTCCCACCATAACTGCAAGTTCCGGTTTTTCTCTCAGTAACAACTCTTCTAGACTATATTTTTTGTTATTTTTTGATGTAACCCCCTTGGATTACATCAAAATAATCCTTCACTTCTAATTTTTTTAAAATAACATCTAATTCCCAGTTTGATGCATTAGAACAGACTGCCAGTTTATATCCTTTTTCTTTTAATTCTTCTAACATTTGATGAATTCCTTCAAATGTTTTTGCTGAATCTTTTATTCCATTAATCCAATATTTCTGAATTAACTTTCGGAATAACTCCACTTGTTCAGATTCATTCTCTCCAAAGAAATATCTTACATCCTGCTCAAATGGAGCTCCGATCCGTTCTATAAGTTCTTGATCTGAAAATCCAGTTTTTCCCGTTTCTTCTAAAGCTTTTCTATATGCCTTTACCGCATATACTTCTGTCTGATTGATTGTACCATCTACATCAAAGATGACAAATACTTTAGAAGATACCAATCATACACCCCAGAATACATAAGACAAATATACCAAGTATAATATGAATTGTCTTAACATTTTTATTAAACAGGGCTACACAAAGGAATGTAGCTCCTAACGGAAGAATTCCCGGGAAAATCTGATCGAAAATTGACTGTAATGTTGTTTCAGTTCCTGCCAATGTAAAACTTAGGGTTGTTTGTAACGAGACCATCGTTCCTATCATCGCACCTATTACTGTCATACCAAGAATGGATGCACCCATGGAAAGCTTGTCCATCAAATGATTTTCTTCTGAATTCTCAAGGAATTTTGTTCCCATCTTATATCCATACTTTCCACCAAGAATTTTTGTAATAAAATGGATTGCTGTATATAACAGGAAGTAAATCACTGCGCCAAGAATGTTTCCGCTTTTTGCAAGTCCAATTCCAATACCTGCGGCAATTACTCTAAATGTTCCCCAAAAGAAGGAATCTCCTATTCCGGACATAGGTCCCATCAGACCAACCTTTACATTATTAATAGAAGATGTATCAAAAGCATCTGATTTTGCATTTTCTTCTTCCATTGCCACACCAAGTGTCATAAGGAATGGAGAAACATGTGGAGTTATATTAAATGTTTCTGTATGTCTTTTCAGTGCTGCATAAAAATCATCATCATTCGGATATATTTTACGCAATGGCTTTTCAATTGCATACATGTATCCATACGCCATCATTTTGTCAAAAGACCATGATCCCTGAATTGTAAAGGATCTCCAGAAAATACTTCTATAATCCTTAGGAGTCATGATTTCCTTTTTTTCATTCATTTCGTCTAATTCTGTTCTTTTATTTTCTTCCATCAGAAATCATCCTCCTCTTCAAATTGCATATTATTTACTGCAAGAAATGCAATACATAATCCTACAACGGCAACACCAATCACATCCATTCCAAGGTACATAACTGCTACAAATCCGAGGAAAAGGTATGGAAGTATTTTGTTGTTAGACATAATTTTAATCAAAAGCGCAAGTCCTACACAAGAAAGTACTCCTGCTGCAACATTAAATCCATTCAGTACCACCTCAGGAATCATATTCAGTACACTATTAATTCCATCAGCACCGAAGAATAATGCGATGAAAACCAAAAGTGCTGAAGGGATTCCAATTGACAGTGGCACAACTGTTAAATGTAACAGATTCGCTTTTTTCAGATTTCTCTCATCAAGTGCTTTTTCTATCTGTTTTCCTGCCCAACTTCCAGGAATCGCATAACAGAAGTTTCTCCACAGCTGCAGGAATACAGACAGTGGTAACGCAAGTGCTACAGCTGTTCTAGCTCCAGCTCCTGTCTTAATTGCAATTGCAATACTTAAAATACTAGAAGCATATACTTCCGGTGGAACAGCACTTCCAACCATAATAGATCCCATGAACATTGATTCCAATGTTGCTCCTATAATTACACCTGTTTGAAGATCTCCCATGATCAGACCTATAATAGGACCTGTGAATAACGGTCTAGCCATCATAGATGCTCCAAACAACTGCTCATCCATTGCTGCAAGAAGAGCGACAATAGACACAAGAATTGCCGGTATTAACATGATATTCCCTCCTTATTACTACTATAACGGTTTAGATTAAACTTTCTGCCATGACTTTTTTATCTGTAGGAACAGCTCTACATTCAACTTCTGCACCCTCTGCAACCATCTCATGAATCTGTTCTTTTTCTTTTTCAGATACTGCAAGAGAAGGAGTAATCATTGTTCTTTCACTTGTCAGTTTCATGTTACCAAGATTAACGTGATTAACATCTTTTACATTTTTTACAAGTTCTAATGCATCTGCTGTATTATCAACAATCAGAAATATTTTATATTTATCTGTCTTTGTTCCATTCAACAACGGAATTGCATCTTTCAGTGTTTTTACAACAAATTTCACACCTGCCGGAGCAGCCATTTTCAATGAAGTGCTCCGGAGTTTATCTGCTGCCACTGCATCATTTACTATCAGAATACAATCTGCTTTCAATGAATTTGTCCATGCAAAAGCAACCTGTCCATGTATCAATCTCTCATCTACTCTTAATAATTTAATCATTAGAAATCCTCCTCTATATCGCTATTTTCTTCAATCATTTTTTTCAGATCCACAATTCCTTCTCTTCCCATCTGAATTGCATTTTCTATCAATTCATCTGTTGAAACATCCGAATCCAAATCCTGTGCCAAGCCAATCAGTAAAGGAAGATTCAACCCTGTTATAATATGTATCTTCTCAGATTGAATGTATGAGGAAAACGTATTAGCAATACTGCCACCCATAATATCTGCAACAATAATCAGTTCATCTTCTTCATTCAATTCATGAATTTTCTTTTCTGCTTCTTTCTGCATATCAAACCCTGGTTCAACATATGCACTGATTTCTGAAATATCTTCATTTTCACCCATGATTAATTTGAATGTCTCCATAATCCCTGATGCAAATCTTCCATGAGTTGCTACTAATAATTTCCTCATACTATTCCACTTCCTTATTTCATCTTAATTTTAGTACTCTACTGTTCTGTAATATCTTCTGATTTCCAGACTATGATTTCTTACATGCTCAAAATGTGCGCTAACTCTTTCAAGCTGTGCAGCCATAACGAGTGGTGAAACAAGTCCTCTTACGCTTGGATCAACTCCTTTAAGTTCATAATCCTTTGTATCCCATACCTGAACTACATCTGAATAATTTCTTACAAATTTTCAACACGATCAAGTAATGGTCTTGTCTCATCTTCACCTTTGAAAAGCATAAAGCTCATATTTTTTCAGTCATTTCCACTGTTCCATGGAAGAACTCTGCTGCATGGATAGATTTTGTTGCAATCCACTGCATCTCTTCAAGTACGCACATTGCGAAGCAATATGTTTCTCCCCATGTGTTTCCAGCTCCTATACACATATGGAATTTTGTATCTTTATGTTTCTCTGCAAATGCAAGAGCACGCTCGTCATTATCTTCTCTTACTTTCTGAAGTACTTCCGGCATCTGTTTCAGAGCATCAATAAACTTTTCATACTCTGGGAATTCTCCGTTGTTTTTCATGAATCTTGCACCAAGTGCAAAATACTGAATATAAATCTCTTCAACAAGATTATCATTGGATGCTGTTCTGTTTTCGAACACATAATCGGCATACTCCGCAAGTGGGCATTCCTTTTCACCTACAAGAGCGATTACTGTTGCACCAACTTCTTTTGCATATTTTGCTGCATTGATTGTCTCTACTGTTGTTCCTGAAAGAGATGCTGTAATTACAACAGAATCTTTTGTGAGTTGTTTTGGTTTTGCTGTAACTAGTTCTGCTGCAATTTCATAATACCACGGAATTGTTGAATTTGTCTTAATGAGATAAGATAATGGGCTTGCCATCGCATAAGTTCCACCAGTTCCCACAAGATAAAGGTTCTTATATCCCTTCTCACAAATAGCATCTACTGCCTGATTGATTTCTTCAATATTGTTTACTGCCTGAGTTAATACTTCATTGTAAGTTTTGTCTTCATATCCGTACATGTTCTGGTTCCTCCATAATCAAAATAATAATTTTAACTTTATGCGCATAGCTTAGTGTTGTAACCACTTCGCATTTTGAATATACCACGCTATTTTTGTTATGTCAACCACTTTTATTTTTATTATACAAATTTCGCTTTTTAGGTTTCTTTTCTATTTTTGTTTGGTATAATAAGCTAAGAAAACCTTATTTGTTACTTTTTGCGCTACACCGTGTCTAGTAATTCTGTTATTTTAGGAGATATAACTATGGATCTTTCATACCAACAACTTGCAGAAATTATACGAGAAAAAATCAACAGCAATGAATATGTTTTTGGTCTTGCTCTTCCTTCTGAGCGTGAATTGGCAAAATCTTTTGATGTAAGCCGTTCCTTAGTTCGCTCAGCAATTGAGCAACTGTGTGCTGAAGGCATTTTAAAAAAATATCATGGAAAGGGAACTTACATTATGCTGAAAGATATTGATGATTCTTCCAAGCATTTTAAAGGTATGAGCGAGTTGCTGAAGAAAGCCGGCTATGCCCCTTCCAGTAAAATTCTAAATACAATGACTCGAAAAGCTGGTTACAAATTTTCAAAGATTTTCGATGTATCAGAAGATACGGAGATTTTTCAGATGCTTCGACTTCGTCTCGGAAATGAACAGCCTATATCTATTGAAAATACTTATATTTTACATGATAGTATCCCTGATATTGAAAATATTGATTTTCAGATTTACTCTTTGTATGATCTTTTTCGAACCAATAATATAAAGATTCAAGATATTAGCCATGCTTTTTCTACAACGAAAGTCCATAACACGGACGCACGTTTTCTTAATTTGGAAAATGATACTTCTGTTATTTACGTTGATATTACATCCTCGCTGATTGATAACCAAGTTGTCGAATATACGGAAGTTCTTGTACGGCCTGAATTCAGCAAATATTATACGGATGGTATTTTCAAAAACGGTATTTATCAAGTAAATGCACAGGCTGTTATATAATTTTTTAGAGAGGATTTACAACAATTATGCCTAAGATTTATCAGCTTCTAACAGATGAAATTGAAGAATTTGTTTTACAATATATCAACGAACATCAATTAAAACCACATGACAAACTTCCAACTGAAAGAGAACTCTCCACATCGTTAAATGTAAACCGAATTACACTTCGTAATGGTTTACAGAAACTGATCGACAAAGGAATTATCTATAGTCATCGTGGAAAAGGTTATTTTGTTTGTCCCCAAAAAATAAATCGGACATTGTGTTATTTCAGTTTTCCCAAAGCAGATAGTTTGTTAAAAGACCATTCTTATAAAGCTGAAACTCAAAATTTCTTACCAACAATTATGAGCAATATTATTCATAATTTTTTATGTATAACAAATGATTGTAATATTACTATTTCGCCTTCTCTAGAAAGTGTTGATGAAACAATCATCGCTTTTTCCTGTGATGCAATAAAAAATGAATATAATACCATTTACCCTGATTTGTTTCAGATGAAAGAAATCCCACCAACCTTAGTACAGTCTTTTTTCATACGAATTTATGAAAATGAGGCTCTTGATTCTTTATCTTTAATTACAAAGCAAACCTTAACTGAGCTTTTACAATTATCTGAAGAAGACACTTTACTTCTTGTAACAAACTTTATATCTGAAGATGATGTTCCTATTGCCTGCACAGTTTCTGTATGTGTTGGAACTCGGTTAAACCTGATTGGAAATATTCATTCACCAAATTAAAAAAGAGAGATCACTGTGTGATATACTCCCATAAGATAAAACTACGAGATTGTACCGTTCTTCTGCTCCGAAAATGCTTTTTTCAGATAAACTGCGTTACTTTTATAAAGAACTCCCCGAGCTCTTTTGGGTCAGTTCTACAAGCTTGAATTTGCCTAACTGACACATTAGAAAGGATTGTATATGAGATATTTTTATGAGATGTATCGACGCAGTGATTTGTCCTCAGGTTGAGGACGAATTGATTACAGATGCAAATATGCCTACTATTGAAGAAATTGAGGTCGAATTAAATGAATGATCAATTCTTACAAGGGGTAATATTCGATTGGAATAGAATTGATAACGATAGTTATTTAAAGGGAATTGAAGCTTTTAAGGAATTGAAAAACTTAATTTTAACAAACCAATTACTTTTTTTGTAGGGGAAAATGGCAGCGGTAAATCAACTTTATTGGAAGCACTTGCCGTAGCACATGGTTTTAATCCTGAGGGTGGAACGAAGAATTATGTTTTTTCTACGCATGATACACATTCAGAGTTGTGTGATGCGATAAGAATTGCCAAAGGCTATCGGAAGGAAAAGTGGGGATATTTTCTTAGGGCAGAAAGCTTTTATAATGTTGCAACGCAGGAAGAAGAATATGCAGATATTACACATCCTTCCGCTAAATATCATGAAAAATCACATGGAGAGAGTTTTCTTGCATTAGCACAGAATAATATGAATCCAAATGGCTTGTATCTTTTTGACGAGCCGGAAGCTGCATTATCGCCGCAGAGACAGCTTACATTGTTGATGCAAATATACAGATGTGCAAAAGAGGGAGCACAGTTTATTATAGTTACGCATTCGCCAATTTTGTTAGGAATACCAGATGCAGATATCTATTGTTTTGATAATGGACGCATACATCTGTGCGAATATGAGGATACAGAGAGTTACCAGGTAACAGAAATGTTTATAAATAATAGGCAGATGCTGTTGGATAGATTACTAACAGATTAGATAATAAAGAAATCAACAAATTCCGATTGAACAAAATCGCTGCACGATGGCCTGCCAAGGCTGTGGCGCAGTTTTATTTTTATTAAAAAGCAGTGGAATTACTTTCCATAATCCGTTATTGTTAAGTTACCACACGAAACAACTGAACTAAGAAAGCTCCACTGCCTATGATAAGAATAACATTTTCCAGTCTCTTCCGCAATCGGAATTATGACGCTAACGCACCTCCGAATAGGTAGATGTAATTATTAACACTACTTATTCTGGAGGTTTTATTATGTATAAAGATATTTTTGAATCCATCCACAATGAAGCGGAAAAACGTAACCTGCGTGAAAGAACTATTCAACTGTATTGCTCTGATGTCCGTTACTTCCTTCGTTGGATTGGAAAAAATGTTTCTGATCTTACACTTGAAGATGCGGAAAGTTTTCTTACTGCCAAACGTCTGGAAGGAAGGTCTCCTGAAACTCACAATCACTATCGGTCTGCAATAAAGTTCTTATATAAAAAGGTGCTGAAGACTGTCTGGGATGATGACACTGTTCCAGCTATGAAAAGAGAGCGCAATCTTCCTGCTGTTCTGTCCCGCGATGAAATAAATGCAATCATTGACGCCACTCCGAATCTGAAGCATAAAGCGATTATTGCAACTATGTATTCTTCCGGATTACGTGTATCAGAGGTTGTTCATCTTCATTATGATGACATTTCACCGTACCAACATGACAATTCATGTTCGTGAAACCAAAGGCAGAATTGACAGGTATACAATTCTGTCTCAAAAGAAATTTAGACCTTCTCACAGAGTATTGGTACAAATGTGGTCGCCCCAAAGATATCCTTTTCCCAAGTTCCTGGTCCGGTGGATATCTTGATATAGCCAGTGTTAACCAGTTCTTTAAGAAAAGTGCTAAACTCGCCGGCATTAACCGTCATGTTTCCTCTCATGCGTGCCGTCATAGTTTTGCCAGCCACCTATTCGAAAGTGGCACAGATATAAAATATATCCAGTCACTTCTGGGACATGTTGATCCTCGCTCTACAGATGTTTACCTTCATGTGAGCAACAAAACACTTCTTGGGATCCGCAGCCCGTTCGACAACTCGGAAGGTGGTGAATCATGAGTAAGGATTGTACGATTCAGGATGTTTTTCATCGTTTTTATCCATCTTTTGAATCCACACATGATATTTCTCCCGCTCAGCGAAAGGCCGCTTACCACATCATGAATTGCAAAACCGGTGCCTTTGGTGTGAATGTAAGTGTATGCGAGGACTGCGGCTGCGTGTCAGTCCACTATAACTCCTGCCGTGACAGATGCTGTCCTATGTGTCAGGAGTTTCCAAAAGAAAAGTGGGTAGATGCACGGCGTGAGGATATCTTAGATGCTCCTTATTTCCATGTAGTTTTTACAGTTCCAGGAAGAACTTAATCCCATTATCTACAACAACCAGAAATTCTTATACACTGCTCTTTATCATGCGGCTTCAGATACTCTCAGTGAACTTGCTGCTGATTGTAAATATCTTGGGACTGATATCGGCTATATCTGTATCCTCCATACATGGGGAAGCACCATGAATTTTCATCCTCATATCCATGCGATTGTTCTTGGTGGAGGGCTGGATGTGAAAAATCATTGGAAAGACAACGGGAAAGAGTTTTTTCTTCCGATTAAGGTGATCTCCAAAATATTTCGTGGAAAATATATAGCTGAACTTAAGCAGCTCTGGGAAAATGACAGGCTTGAATTTCATGGATCGGCTGCACCTTACAAAAACTACTATACTTTCAAGGAATTGTTAAATACCTGCTATACAAAGGAATGGATTCCTTATTGCAAGAAACCATTTGACAGTGCCGAATCTGTCATCAGATACCTTGGAAAATACACCCACCGGATTGCTATCAGCAACTACCGTATCAAAGACATGACAGAATCTACAGTTACTTTTTCCGCTAAAGATTACAAAAACCAAGGGCTTTGGAAAGAGATCACCATATCCGGCGAGGAATTTATCCGCCGATTTTTAATGCATGTTCCTCCAAAACGTTTTGTACGTATCAGGCACTATGGTCTTCTTTCATCCAGAAATAAGAAGAAAAAGATTACCCTATGTAGAAACATTCTTGGTTGCAAAAAATATATTTCCAAGCTGAAAGATATGGATGCACCTGCCATTATCCGTCTTCTTTATAATAAAGATATATGCAAGTGTTCTTCCTGTGGTGGTAAGATTATTCCTCTGTCTACAGAACAACATTTTATAAAACCAAAACCACATATGCTCTGTTAACGTATCATAACTGTATATTTTTTTAGCTTCTTTAGGGAGGCTTATTTCTGGTGTCATAATACAGGACTGAATTATAAATTCTATGTGTTTCTATGTGTACACGCTATCCTATTATAAATAGAGTGTCATAATTAAAAGTCCATATAGAGTTGACGCACTTTGTTCAACCAGAAAAAATCGAAATTGATGCAAACGAAAGGGCAGTTAATGAAAAGTCTCCATACTGCTTTTTCGTTTGCACCACCTTCGATTCTTTCCTTAACGATTTGCACTTCAAATCGTTTTCTTTATTCTATCATAGCATCCATTATTCCGCCATCAGTCTTTCGAACCAGGTATCCATGACAATGATAAACTGGCCTGCTCCTGGCAATTCTTGTAGCATTTCGTCAAGAGTTTTCTGTTTCACATATTTCTGCACATACACCCAACAGGCAATGCTACTGGCTTCTGATACAATGTCAGCTATGGTTTTGCGCATAAGCTCTTCAAATTCAGTAATTTCTTCTTTTGGGACAACATCATACAGTGTTGGTGCCTGATGACTTAATTTTACGCCATTTTCATTTGCATCTTTAAGCAGATTCTTAACTTTTTCTCTTGAATCCTCCGGTACTTTTATGTACTCCCACATAAATGCTACCACATCGGACGGTGTGTCTTTTTTAAGTGGTGGTAACTGAATATAATCATTGTTTTCGCTCATTTTCATATTCTCCTCACGATATAATAAAATCAATAATGCGTTCTCTTGTCATGTCCAGTACAGTGTCTACAAACACTCCTGCAAACAAGGATCAGATACAGAATTACACTCAGCGAAAACAGGAATGCAACCTGTACCCAATCATGGTAACAGTATGCAGTCGCTATAATCAACAAAGTGAATATAAATCCAAGGATCCCCTGACAACCGCATAAGTCTGTACTGTCATCTTCACTGCCAGGCCGATCACAAAAAGTATCAGCCATACCGGCAGTAATAATATCTTCCCAGCAAGTTTTAAAATAAACATGTGCACCTCCTATCTTGCCAGTCCTGGCATATCATGGTTCACCTCTGCCTGATAATACCCGTTCATCGTAGACGGTGCATTAAACAGGGATGCTAATAAATATTTCTTGATGTTCTTCACTTTGGTGGTGTTACCACGCATACAGTGTAAGACATACTCGATATGTGAATAGGTCAGCATCAGAAATTTTTTCTTCACCAGTGATGCCGGATACCAATTGCTGGCAATCAATATCTTGTCATTTTTACACATCACAGTCTCTACGATCAGGTTCACGATTTCATCTACCTGCCGCATATCGTCATGATGGGTTACTTCCAGTGATTCATAATCAATGGTCTCTTTGACAAGGTTTTCATAAGCCTGATAATCCTCAGAGCGGTTATCGCTATCAAATCTTTTCTCATCCACAGATATGATATGATTAGATTTATTATCATTCATTTCAGTATAACTAAGATTAGTATTATTAGGGTTTGAAATGTAAACTTCTTGAAGTTTGTTTTCGGGACTTCTAGAAGTTTGATTTTGGGACTTCATGAAGTTTAAATTGTAAACTTCTGCAGGCTCTTCATTTTCCACAGAAGTTTGTTTTTTAAACTTCTCTAATTCCTCTCCAAATTTTTTCGCATCTGTTTTCTCAGGCATAAAGGTTTTTACGTAGATAACATTCACCTTTCCAAATCCCTGCCTGCGTTTCTTCAATCAGAACCAATTCCTGTTTCGTCATCCAGCTCTCTCATGGATTTGATGGCTTTATTTCTGCCACAGTTCAGTAATTCCATGATATCTTCGATGGAAAAGTAGATATATGCTCTGTTTTTGTCGTCAAACCACTGATTTTTGATGGAAAGAGACATTCGATCCAACATCAGTCCATATAAAATTTTAGCATCGCTTGATAAATCTTTAAAATAGCTGTCTGTAAATAATGCTTTTGGTATGCGGTAGAAGCTGAACTGATCAGCTTCGGTACCGTAAAAATAATTAAATGTCATTTTTTTCTCCATAATTTCCTCCTTTCATTTTCTGCTAAGAAGTCCTCTTTTTAAACTTCTTTGACATTGTTTTCTTAGCTTTTTCTCTCCTTAACAGGACTGTTCCTGCATCCACTTTTCTAATAATGATTCAATCACCTGCTCCATATCTTTGGCTGTATAATCATCCGGAAAGTACTTTGTCAGTTTCTTTTCTGAGAAAGTAAGAGATCGGGATACTTTCTTTGCCATCACACAGTTATTGAAAATCGATAACATCTGAATCTGATTGATTGGTCCATCATTCAGCTGATTTCTGAGTGCTGCAATCTGTTTTGGTTTGATGAATCCGGTGTCGCTGATATATTCGTAGATCCATCCCTGTACTTCCTTATCGATGTAGGAGATATCAATAGCAACTGTAAATGGAGCTTTTTCTTATCTACCAGATCTAAAAGTTCTGGTATTAATTCCGTAAGACGAATATATCTTTGAACCTGTCGTCCACTTTCTCCATTATCCTTTCCAATGAGATCTGCCGTTCATAATTCCCGACATTTTGTCGGGGATTTTCTTTGGTCGGACGACCTGCTGTTCTTCTCATAGCATCCATTTTCATCTTATAAGCAAATGCTTTCTCACTCGGTAACAGTTCCTCTCGCTGAATGTTAGCGTCCACCATCGCAATCACGGCATCATCATCCGATAATTCTCTTACGATTGCCGGAATAGTCGTAAGTCCTGCAAGCTGTGCTGCATGCATTCTTCTATGACCGGATACCATTTCATATTCTTCATTATCATCCATTCGAAGCAGTACCGGTGTCAGTACTCCATTGATCCTTACACTTTCAACCAGATCCTGCATCTTTTCATCATCCAGCACCTTGAACGGATGATTCTTAAACGGATGGATCTTACTAATTTCTATCTCCATTGCTGACTCTTCATTTACCACACCCAGCAGTTCATCAATGCTTGCCAGTTTAATCTTTTCGCCACTTCTATTTTTCATTTTTCAAAACCTCCTGTGTTAAGTTCTTATATGCTTCGGCAACTTTTCCTTTCGGGCAGTGCATGTAGATGCTTTTTCCCTCTGCACTGGTCTCAGCAGCTTTTACAGACATCGGGATCACATTTTCAAATACCTCGATCTGGCTTCCGTAGGTTGTATGTACTCTCGATGCAATGTCTCTTGCGTAATTGGTTCTGAAATCTACCATAGTCAGGAGAATGCCCTCAATCGCCAGTTTCCGGTTCAGTCTTTTCTTTACTGTAAGAATGGTCTTGATCAACTGTTGAAGTCCTTTAACAGGCAGATATGCGGCCTGTACAGGTATCAGAACAGAATCAGAAGAGACCAGTGCATTGATCGTCATCATACCAAGACTCGGCATACAGTCGATCAGGATATAATCGTATCGTGATCTTATCGCATCGATATATTCCTTCATGATCATTTCTCTGCTCATAACATTTCCCATCGTTACTTCCAATGCAGAAAGCTCAATATTTGCCGGAAGTAGATCTACATTTTCCTGGTGATGTAAGATACCATCTTCCAGATTGATTTCTTCTTCGTTGATGACATCCATCATGATCGTTGCCAGTGTGATTCGAAGATCATCCGGTTCCTCATATCCGAGACTTGCAGTTAAACTTCCCTGTGGATCCGCATCGATTAGCAACACTTTCTTGCCTTCTCTTGCCAGTCCAATACCTACATTTACAGTTGTGGTAGTCTTGCCAACTCCACCTTTCTGGTTTACTACGGATATAACTTTACACATGATTTCTTCCTCCTTTAACTTTCCCATGATTCTTTTTTCCATAATTTTAGCAGTGCCAGTATTTCCCGTTTCATCATTGCCGGTGTATAAGAATTTGGAAAATACTTGTGTAACTGCTCATTGGTAAAAGCTACTCTGGTGATCTCACCTTTTTTAACTTCACACATGATTTCTTCCATCTTTTCTAACGATAACTGTTTTTCTTTACTCAGCTGCTTTATCCGCTGAGCCTGTGAGAGTGACGGAATCGCCTGTGCATAATCCATTGCTTTAAGCAGTTCTCTTTGTTCATTTTTCTTTCAATGCAGCAATCTCTACTGCCGGACAAAAAGAAATAATCTCATCATCCAGTTTCTGCAACATTTCCGGTATAAGCTTTGTCAGTGATATATAACGCTGCACTTGTTTTGGGCTATCACCACAATCCTCACTGATAATATCTATCGATCGTTTTCTTGGTGTTTTGTGGTCAACTTGGCTCTTTTTTCGACCACTTTTTCTTTTTAGTACGTCATTCTTCAGTTTGTAAGCAAAAGCTTTTTCGCTGTAGCTGATCCGTTCTCTGTGAAGATTAGAATCCACCATACTTAAAATGGAATCATCTTCACTTAATACCCGGATAATCACTGGTACTTTACGATATCCCAGTTTCTCCGCAGCATGTTTTCTTCTGTGACCGGATATGATCTCATAGTATCCATCCGGTACTGGTCTGACGATCAGCGGATTTAAAATTCCATACTTCTCAATGCTTTCCTGCAGAAGAAACATTTCCTTATCATCTTTTACTTGAAATGGATGTTCCTTAAAAGGGCGAAGACGCTCAATCTCAATTTCTATGATTCTTTCTTCTTTTTCTCCTGATTGTCTGTTTGGCTCAGTCATCTTGACTCCTTTCCTCCAGGATTCAGGAAACTAAAAAAATGCCTGCCTGGAACTTTTATAGATAGTAAAGTTCCAAACAGACATTGCTGTTTGACCATTAGCTGTAGCTAATAGAATTGAATACTGTTTCAGCTAATTCATGTTTGCAGGTTTGGGAGAGATTGTTTCTTTTCCCTCCTTTTCTCTGATTTACATCCCCGAATAAAGGGTGACAACGGAGCGGAACCCAAATGTTAGCTGGACTTCCTAAAACCCAGGTTTGCAAACCGGTAATTTTGATTAGCTGTCAGCTAACAAAAATCGGATTGCGTTAGCTGGAAATTGATCATTTTGAATGGAATTTCATGTCACGAACGTGATTTGAAAATAACAAAAGCGTTCGTTGTCAGCTAATCCAGCTAACATTTTCGAACGCTTTGAAGCCCGTCGCCAAGAGGATTTGAACCTCCGACCCCTCGCTTAGGAGGCGAGTGCTCTATCCAGCTGAGCTATGACGACACATGCCGCAAACCCTTGATTTTACTGGGTTTCTGGGATTTTTCCCTTCGGCCATATATAAGATTATCAACTCTTTTTCGAGTTGTCAATCTACAGATTTTTTTGATTTGGTAACATTAGAACGTTCCCCATTTTGGGAAATGCTTTGTTGTCACCATTAGCATTTTTCAGAATAGATTCGAACTGAAAGTTGTTTTTCATTTTTTCCCTTTGGGGAATGCCTCGGCTTTCTCTTAGGAGGCACTTGTTATATCCATTTAACTATGAAAACAAATGTATATTACAAACAAATACTACCCTGCATCCAAATGTTTCCTTTGAAACGTCTGCCAACCATCGGCTCACCGATGAGGTCATTTTGTTTATACACACGCTAAATATTATATCATTACATGACACTTTTATGCAATATATTTTTCATTTGTAATGATATTTTTTCTTCTGTGAACTCAATAATATCTCCCAGCACGCTGTACTGGTCACTTTCGATGCCATATTGCATGAAATATGTTGTTACGATTGAAAGAATATCCTCGTTTTGGATTCTTCTCGTAATGGATGAGTATAAATCTATATCTTCCATTGTGAGGCTTTCCATAGCGCCCTCATCGCCATCCCTGGCTTCTGCAATCAGCTGCTTTCTATCTTTTTTGTCTGAATCAACTGTATTTAATGTTTTAGCCTTTTTTTGTTTCATTGGTAGCAAAATACAGCCATCAACTGATAGTCCTGAGAGCACTGCTCCCTTTGCCCTTACCTCTCTGTTTATGTATGCCTTCTCTGACAGATAATCACACACATTCTGCAGATAAAATATAAGTGTTACGCCGAGATTAGGGTCATCACATACGCCTGCATATGATTCCTTCTCTGAGTGCTTTTCGATATCTATTATCTCATTTGTAGTCTTTTCGCTTCCCGTGAAATACGGATAGTAATAATCTATGTCAAAGCTATCATCGTCATTGTATATTCCTCTGACTGTAATTCCCATATTGGGTGCCACATCACATGACAGCTCGGCAAATTCATTGCCCTCTGAATCCTTTGTTACCTTTAGTTTTTCCGGCTTATCAATTATATTGTTAATTACCTCGTTTAACTGTTTCTTTGTTATATCTGAAAATCCTATTGCTCTGAGGAATTGGTGCATTACTTATTTCTCTTTCTTTAAATTACCGAAGAATTGAAATGTTTTTATCAAGGATGAGATTCAATCTGTTGTGAAGCATCAATTTGCCATTATTTTCATTTCCAAAAATCATGATAATAGGATTCTCGGATCTACTGTCTGGGAAACTACTACTCCCTCTTCTTCAGCATTGGTCTTTACTGTTGTACCGACAGGATATCTGGCTATTGATGATAGCAGGCACTTAATAATTTTGTTATCATATCTGCCGCCATCATTTTCCTTTATCTGATTTATGGCTTCCTGCACACAAATACGCTTACACTCCATACCGCTTATCAGCGAATCAAACGCATCACATGCCAATTATTCTGCATTCCAGTTCTTTATTCTTTTGCTTCATAGGAAAACCTGTGCCTGCCATATTTTCATGATGTGATAAAACCATCTTCATTGATATTGGCGCTATCCAGCTTTCCTCATCCAATGCCGAATATCCTAAAATGGTATGCTTTTTATATTCAAAAAGCTCCGCAGGATATTGGAAAAAAAAAATCCCTGTTTTTATATCGTGTGACAATAAAACGCAGCCCGATGTCATGTAATAAACATCCCACCGCTATGTTATACTTTCGCTTTTCGTCAAGCTTTAGCTTTCTTGCAACAAGTACTGATAAAAGTGTCACGATGACTGTGTGCTCATATAAGTCCGAATTACGCTCTTTTATATCAACAATCACGTCATATGGCATATCATTTATATCATGGACAATATCATTTGCGATTATTTCAAATTCCTTTAAGGATTTGCCATCATGATATATATGGCTTTCCATCAGTCTACGCACTTTTTCACGTATTTGTCGAAAATAGCCGGGTCTACTATAGAATTCGGACTTTCGTAATTCTCATACGGATCCTCTACCATCACTGATTCTATTCCAAGTGACTCTATAAGTGGCACATAATCGCTTAATCCTTGTGCCATTTGGTATTAAAATATCATTTTTTTCTGTTAGTATTGGTTCCGCAAGTACTTCACCGCCAACTAAGCTGCTGACTGCTTTTATCCTCATAAACTAAAACACCCCATTGTTATTTTTCAGCAGGCATATTTGCCTCCTTGGCCATATTCAACGCTTCCTGCTCTTCATCTGCTAAAACAATAATGGAATTTCCGCCAACAATCTCCTTGATGTATGTATAGCAGCCCTCACGACTGTGAACGGCATTGAGTACAAAGCCATCATCCTTTCCATTTAACATGGCAAGTGAAAAGCTTAGCTTTCCGCCCATCTCATTGAATGCATCATACTTCACAAGTCCTACCTTCTGGTATGAACACTTCATGTTAGCAAATAATTCTTCTATATTCTTTTTGATTGATGAGTTTGCTGCAACAAGTTCATCTACCTCGTCAAGTCTCTTGATAATTGTGTCCTCCAATGACTTTGCAGTTTTTCCACTCATAAACACTTTGTATCTTTTTTGAGCTTACCGATCTGCACCATATTTGTGATTATGAGGATGAGCAGAATAATTACCACTCCGCCAATCCTAATATAATGTAGTCGGAATCGAATCCTAAATATTCAGAAATCATTTTTACTCCTATCTATATTGTCGTATATTTTGCATAAAATTTAAATAGTCTCTTTGTCTCATTTTCTGTATGATTTTATTATTTTTTCATTAAATATACAAAATCTAAATACTATCTAATTATTTCTATTGATTTTGGACTGAATTGAGCATGTTTACTATTCTATCCAGTTCATCATGAGAATAATATTCTATTTCTATCTTTCCGAATTTTCATTTTTCCTGTTGATTAGAACCTTTGTTCCCATATTCTTTTTAAGCTTTTCCTCAAGATCCTTGTAGATTGCTTCCATCTGAGGATTAACCGGTTTTTCAGACTTTGTCTTTTTCTTGTTCTTCTGTAATGATTTAACAAGCTTCTCTGTATCCTCGACACTTAGCTTTTGGTCGAAAATCTGTTGTGCTTCCACATACTGCTGATTCTGATCTTCTATACCAAGTAATGCTCTTGCATGGCCTGTAGTGAGCATTTCATCTATCACCATCTGCTGTACCTTTTCATTGAGCTTGAGTAAACGCATTGAATTGGTAACTGCTGTTCTGCTCTTTGATACTCTCTGCCACATCATCCTGCTTCAGTTTAAATTCCTCAAGCAGACGCTTGTATGCCAAAGCCTCCTCAATTGGATTCAAATCCTCTCTCTGAATATTTTCTATAAGGGAGATTTCCATAATCTGCTGATTGGTCAATTTTGATTATGACATGGACTTCCTTTAGACCTGCCAGCTTTGCTGCTCTCCATCTTCGCTCACCTGCGACGATTTCATAGTAATCATCCCTTTCCTGGCAAAGTAAAGGCTGTAAAATGCCAAACTGTTTTATTGATTCTGATAACTCTATAAGTGCATCCTCATCAAAATTTTTACGAGGCTGTTCTCTGTTAGGCTCTACTTTATTAATATCTATCATTACAGCATCCGCTGCATGATTGCTCTTTGGTTTTACCGGCTTTGATACCTTGTCTGTAATTAATGAATCAAGTCCCTTACCCAATCCTTTTTTGCCGCCATACTTTCTTAAATATCCTTTCTTGCTATTATTTCCTTTGCCAGATTTCTGTAGCTTTCTGCTCCGGCCGATTTACTGTCATACATATTTATCGGAATACCATATGATGGTGCCTCTGCTAATCTGATATTTCTTGGAATCATTGTATTGTAAATCTTTGTATCCAGATTTTCTTTTACTGTTCTCTAACCCTCGATTTGACAGATTTGTCCCCGACATCATATGGTGAAAACAACTCCCCTCAATCTGCAGTCTCGATTAAGTC
>SCPO01000183.1_pt1 | contig 38372 bp, 30 predicted proteins | sample 6106821 | NCBI WGS metagenome assembly SCPO01 (sample SAMN10720448, study PRJNA508395) | human gut metagenome | isolation source: Participant 2 stool, 0 month | host: Homo sapiens | collected 2017 | reverse complement strand
CTTCGTTCAGTTACGTATTGCTTAAACTGGACTCTGTTCGACGGATTCAATATCACAGCACCTACAAAAACTGAAGGAACTGGAACGCCAGGGAGAAACCAACACGCGTATTACCCTTGAGAGACTTCATAGCGGGACTCACTGCCGAATACTATAATTATGTACAACAGGAAATACGTCTGAAGAACTTCCTTTACGCTGTGTCTTTATCCAAAGAACGCCTGCGCATTGTAGAAGAACGATACCATATCGGTAATTTTTCCCGGCTGGATTATCAACAAGCCAAAGTGGACTTCAATGCAGACAGTGCACAATATATGAAACAACAGGAACTGGTGGTTACCTCACGTATCAACCTGAACGAGTTAATGGCCGTACAGGAAGTCAACCGACCGCTACGTGTCAATGACTCCATTATAACAGTGAATGATGCGCTGAATTACGATGAATTATGGGAATCCACCCTCAAGACGAATGCCAACCTGCTGAAAGCTGATCAAAATACAACAATTGCCCAATTGGATTACCGTCAGGTTCTATCCCGTAATTATCCCTATGTGAAATTGAACGCCGGTTATGGCTATACATTCAACAAATATGAAACAAACGCCACCAGCCGGAGAAGCAATTGGGGACTAAACGGAGGAATTACCGTAGGCATTAACCTATGGGATGGTAACCGTCGCCGTGAAAGCGCAATGCCAGCCTGCAAATACGTAACTCGCAACTGGAAGAGAACAGCTGGAATTGGGCTTGAAAGCGGATTTAAGCAATCTGTGGCAGGCCTATCGCAATAATTTACGTTTATTAAATTTGGAACGCCAGAATCTGGTTGCCGCCCGTGAAAACCATGAAATAGCCAAAGAACGTTATCTGTTGGGAGATCTCTCCGGTATCGAGATGCGTGAAGCCCAAAGAGCCTGCTTGATGCGGAAGAACGTATTTTGTCTGCTGAATATAACACCAAAGTCTGTGAAATTTCCCTGCTCCAACTAAGTGGAAGAATAACGAAATATCTCGAATAATCGTTATAGCCTTTACTTATAGCTTGTAATTCAGGGCAGTTATCCGTACCTTTGCACACAATTATCACTAAATATGTTGTAAAAAGATATGGGATTATTTATCAAGAAGCCTTTTGCTGCATTACAAGCCGAAGCCAATGAATCTGGAAACAAGACCCTGAAAAGAGTCTTGGGACCATGGAGCTTGATCGCATTAGGGTAGGTGTTATCATCGGTGCCGGATTATTCTCCATCACCGGAACAGTAGCCGCAGGATACACAGGGCCTGCCATTACTTTATCTTTCGCCATAGCGGCAATAGGTTGTTGCTTTGCCGGTTTATGTTATGCCGAGTTTGCTTCCATGATACCTGTAGCAGGTAGTGCTTATACATACTCATATGCTACAATGGGCGAACTTATAGCATGGATTATCGGCTGGGATCTAGTATTGGAATATACTGTTGCCGCTACTACCGTCAGTATCAGCTGGAGCAGATATCTCGTTGTTTTTCTGGAAGGAGTGGGGATAAATATCCCCCATGCACTTGCTGCTTGTCCCTGGGACGGAGGTATTGTGAATATACCAGCCGCACTGATTGTAGTGCTGATGAGTATTTTTCTGATTCGTGGAACAGAAGGAAGTTCTATCTTTAACGGCTTCATTGTGTTCCTGAAAGTGGCAGTGATTCTTATTTTCGTTGTATTAGGATGGAAATACATTAATGCAGAGAATTATGTTCCTTATATCCCTGCCAATACTGGTACTTTAGGCGAGTTCGGATTCTCGGGTGTATTGCGTGGAGCAGCGATTGTATTTTTCGCCTTTCTTGGTTTTGATGCCGTAAGTACAGCCGCTCAGGAAACAAAAAATCCGAAACGGGATATGCCCGTCGGCATTCTAGGTTCCCTGCTGATTTGCACCATTCTTTATATGGTGTTTGCTTACGTAATGACGGGAGTTGCCCATTATTCTGACTTTGCAGGACAACAAGGTATCGCACCTGTTGCCGTAGCGATTGACCACATGGGACATGCAGATGCCACAGGAGTAATTCATCCGGATTATCCGTGGTTGAACCGGGCCATCGTACTGGCTATCCTGTTTGGTTACTGCTCGGTTATTATGGTAACTTTGCTAGGACAAAGCCGTGTATTTCTAAGTATGAGCCGCGACGGACTGTTGCCTCCTTTCTTTTCAAAGATTCACGAGAAATACCGGACACCGGCACACAGTAATTTGTTATTCATGGTCATTGTAGGAGGGCTGGCAGCATTTGTTCCGGCACGTGTAGCCGGAGAAATGACCAGTATAGGTACCTTATTCGCCTTCACATTGGTTTGCGCGGCAGTATTGATCGTGCGTAAAAGTATGCCTGACGTACATCGTGCCTTTAAAACTCCTTTTGTTCCCACGGTACCGATTCTGGGCATCCTTACCTGCCTTTGTATGATGTTGTTTCTTCCGGCTGACACTTGGATCCGATTGGTATTATGGATGCTGATAGGTCTGGATGTTTATGCCTGCTATGGAGTAAAACACAGCAAGCTGGAGCATAACGTAAAACGACGCAAAGGACTCACCATATTGAATATGACAGGAATCGCCCTGTCTGTACTTTCAGTTATTACAGGATTGTGGCATCAACAGACAGTAGGCTGGGAAGAAGACAAGACATTGCTCGCTATTTCGTTCGCCTTTGCGTTCACACATTGCGCATTCTATATGGTACGTATCTGGAAACAGACATCCGAGAAGAAGAAATAAGCATTTTCCACACGCTATCTGTTTCCATAACTTTCATTCACCGTAAGGGGTAAATTCAATCCACCCCCTACCGTGAATAAAGTTATCATAGTTTCATACCCATCGGTTCTGAACCCATAATCAAGCCTTATAACCTATGAAAGTCTTAAGTTATCCATAGTAGAAAGAACATTTAAAAACTTCTTCAAAATGTTTTTAGCTACTACCACAGTATTTCCTTCAGGAATTGAGGAATAGAATCCTGTTTCTTTAGTCCATGCTTCTTCCAAGGTATAAAAATCAAGTTCCTCCGGTTGCTTTCCATCCAGGACACAAGCTAAATAATCAAAATAAGCCTTCCATCTCATAAAATAGAAATCTTTCAAAATGCCATTCCATTCTTTATGAGCATAATCACGAAGTCCGCCTTGATCTGCCGCTACACGATTTCCCCATGTAGTAATCTGAACACGTGCATTCCATTCGTATAATGCTTTTTCTTCCTGGGTCTGTCCTGCTGAACGTGCCGCTTCAATCCAAGTTCCAACCTTGAATTCTTTCCGGGTACCCAGCAACTGGTCTTGCAATAGAATAAGATGCAGAAAATGCTGTGAAGCCAACTCAAATACTTGCTTGTCTCCTGCCCGGAACGCAGCCGTTACCACTTTTGCATCAAACGCCCTTTTCTGCCAATGCCTGCCGGAGCACATCCACCAAATCGAATTCAAAATTATTATTACCCTGATATTTATCAGCCACAGAAACCATCAGTCGGGCAGCCTCTATCACATCCTGAGGATTATAGTATTCTTTCATCTCCGACCAACTGGATACCTGATATACATCCAACCCCGGACGAGCGCAGAATACAGATTCATGCGTTCCCTGTTGTATTTTCTCCTTGGGACTATTATAAATACCGTTACCTAATAAATCCCAAACTTGTTGCAAAGCCTCATCCTCTACCCCATAACGAGCATGTACGTATCCTTTCAACCACTCATCACGAGTAAACCGATGTTCACGCCATGGCAATTCCATCACCAGCTCATACATAACCGGATTGTTCTCAATACCTTCCGGAGTCATCCCTACTCCACGCAATGTCCTTCCGGCATGAACATCTGCTTTCGCGTCATAAAAGCCATCAATCAGCGCATCCATTTTACCATGAAGCCCAATGTTACCACCAAAATTCAACAACATGCAGTACACCCACTCATGCTGCCCGTATCCTCCTTTACGACACCACTCTGACGCCGGGTCCCCCCATTGCGGACGGCATTCGCTATGCAAGTCCAAGACTAACAGGTCTCCTGCTTCCAGATGCTCTATCATCGGAGTACGAGGATTGTCCTGCCATGCCTGAGCCACCCACACAGCATCCGGATTTGTTTTTTTCATGGCTTTCATGATGGCTTTACCGGCTGCATCAAATTTACTCCTTGAGTACTTCCCCCTTCATGAAACGGATCAATAGCGTAAAAACCTGTTTTTCCATACAGTTTTGTCAGTTCTCTATAATACAAAGCAGAGATTTCTTCAAAGCGCTCATCCTCCGGCTGTAAAAAGGCAGGACGATGATAGCTGCACCAAAATCCGGGATCAGCAACATTCAATCCTAATTTCTCCTTTGCAGTATGAGGAACCATGCCACAATATCCCGGCAACACAGGTTCGATGCCATATTCACGCATTCTTTTTACAATCTTCTTCTGAAGTTTTTCCTGACGGGTATACCAACTTTCAGGATTAGGTCCTCCCCACCCTTCCAGATTATTCATCAACCACCAAGCTGTAAAACCCGGTCCGGCTACAAATTCATTAATTTCATCCTTAGTATATCCCAGTTTTAGAAGTACATTTCTCCAAACCGACTCAGTCCCTGTCAATGCCAGGGAAAGATTGATACCGTGAAGCGCCATCCAATCTATCTCCTTTTCCCAACGCTCCCAGTCCCAAAAAGCCATGGAATAAGAGAAAGTACAATAATTCAGATCATAACGATAGGGCAGATCCGTTTCATGCCGTTCCTTTTTAGTCACAGGAGGCAAAACAGCAGGCAGTTTTGCAGTCATTCCATTCCAAGAAAGATGTATGCCTGCATAATATTTCAAATACCAATTCAATCCGGTAGCAATATTTACATAGTCATTACCCCGGATAATTACTTTATCACCTTTCTGATCGAGTTCAAAAAAATCAGTTTCCGATTTCTGACGTTCAATAATAAATTTGGAGGAAGCTCCTTTGTCGATGCGCTCTAATAATCCTGTAACAGGAGAAGAAAATAAGTTGCTTGTCATCCATAACAGCACAAACAACAATCGTAGTTTTTTCATCATATTATTAAGGTAACGGATAACACCAATTAAATAAAAAACAGAACAGCCCCCTCGCCTTTAAAGGGAGGAAGGCTGTATTAGTATTATTACGGAATAATTTAATTATTTACAATTTCCAAGGCAACGCGGCTTCAACTGCTTGAAGAAGTCATTACCTTTATCGTCCACCAAAATGAATGCCGGAAAATCTTCCACTTCAATTTTCCAGATAGCTTCCATACCCAATTCCGGATATTCCACACACTCAATGCTCTTGATATTATTCTGAGCAAGGATAGCAGCCGGACCACCAATAGAGCCCAGATAGAAACCGCCATACTTCTTACAAGCATCCGTTACCTGCTGGCTACGATTACCTTTTGCCAACATTATCATGCTACCGCCATGTGACTGGAACAAATCCACATACGGGTCCATACGTCCTGCTGTAGTGGGGCCCATAGAACCACAAGCCATACCTTCCGGAGTCTTTGCCGGACCGGCATAATAGATAGGATGATCTTTGATATACTGCGGCAAATCTTCGCCACGATCCAAACGCTCTTTCAATTTAGCATGAGCGATATCGCGACCTACAATAATGGTTCCGTTCAATGACAGACGGGTAGCTACCGGATACTTGGTCAATTCTTTCAGGATATCCGCCATCGGTTGGTTCAAATCAATCTTAACCACATCGCCTTCACCGGCTTCACGGAGTTCTGCCGGAATCAGCTCACCCGGTTTATCATCCATCTTTTCAATCCAGATACCATCTTTATTGATCTTACATTTTATATTACGGTCAGCAGAACAGGAAACGCCCAGACCGATAGGACAAGAAGCACCGTGACGAGGCAAGCGGATGATGCGGACATCGTGAGCCATATACTTACCACCAAACTGTGCACCCAAGCCAATCTTATAAGCTTCTTCCAATACTTGTTTTCCAGTTCCACATCGCGGAAAGCACGCCCGTATTCATTACCGGTAGTAGGCAACTCGTCATAATAGTGAGTAGAAGCCAGCTTAACAGTCAGCAAGTTCTTCTCTGCCGATGTACCACCGATTACAAATGCAATATGATAAGGAGGACAAGCAGCCGTACCCAAAGTCTTCATTTTTTCAACAAGGAAAGGAACCAATGTAGCCGGATTCAATACAGCTTTCGTTTCCTGATATAAATAGGTCTTGTTCGCCGAACCACCACCTTTAGTCACACAAAGGAACTTGTATTCCATACCTTCAGTAGCTTCCAAATCAATTTGTGCAGGCAGGTTGCATTTGGTGTTCACCTCATCGTACATAGTCAAAGGAGCATTCTGAGAATAACGAAGATTTTCTTCCGTATAAGTCTTATAAACTCCCAAGGAAAGGGCTTCTTCATCACAATAGCCAGTCCATACCTGCTGACCTTTCTCACCATGGATAATAGCAGTACCCGTATCTTGACAAAGAGGTAATTTGCCTTTAGCTGAAACTTCCGCATTACGCAAGAAAGTCAATGCTACATACTTATCGTTATCACTGGCTTCGGGATCACTCAGAATCTTAGCAACCTGTTCATTGTGTGAACGGCGAAGCAAGAAAGAAACATCACGGAAAGCAGCGTTAGCCATAGCAGTCAGACCTTCTTTTTCAATCTTCAAGATAGGTTTTCCTTCAAACTCACTTACTGACACATAATCTTTAGTCAGCAAATAATACTCGGTTTTATCAGGTCCCAACGGGAACATGTGCTGATAATGGAACGGAGGTGTTGCCATATTGATACTTATTTTAGTTAAAAGTTATTAGTGTGACAAAGGTAGTAACTATTATCGAAATTTTTCCTTAATTAGCGTGAAAACTTTCAAGGAATGTCCTTACCTTTGCCAACTCATTAAAATAACATCACATTATACATGAAAAGATTAGGCAAATTCTTATTTATTACTTCATTACTGTTATGCTTTCTCATCCCTCGAGGATGGACAAAAAAAAAAAAAAAAAACCAACCGGACAGTATCGAACTCAAACTGAAGGAAATCTACACGAAACGGGAAGTCATGATTCCCATGCGTGACGGAATCAAGCTTTACACCGCTGTCTATGAACCGAAAGACAACAGCAGGCAACATCCTATCCTGATGCACCGCAGCCCTTACTCTTGTTCCCCATACGGAGAAGGATTTGACCGTCATTTCAGAACTAATCTGAAAAACTATATAGAGCACCGATATATTATCGTCTTCCAAGATGTACGTGGACGGCATAAGAGTGAAGGAATATTTATCCAAGTACGCCCTCTCAACAAAAACAAAAAGGGTAAGAAAGATAAAAAGAATATAGACGAAGCTACGGACACATACGATACCATAGAATGGTTGATTCACAACACATATAATAACGGAAATGTAGGAACATGGGGAATCAGTTATGATGGTTTCTATGCCACTATGACAGCTTCCTCAATCATCCGGCTTTGAAAGCTGTTTCTCCGCAAGCTCCGTCACCGACTGGTTCCGTGGAGATGACCGTCATCACAACGGACCTTCACCCTGCTGCAAACCACTAATTTCCTTCCCAGACTGGAAGGACGCCACATGGGAAAAGGAGTGATGAACCAAATTGTAAAGAATGATGTTTACACAGATTTTCTGGCACTCGGTACCTTTAAGAATGTAGACGACCTGGTACGTGATACCACACAGACATTGTGGAATGATATCAAAAACCATCCTGATTTCGATGATTTCTGGAAAGAGCGCGATGCACGCACCTCCTGTTATAACTTGAAGCCCGCCATATTGGTGGTAGGTGGACTGTATGACTCCGAAGACTGTTACGGAGCCTGGAATCTTTATAAAGCCATCAAAGAGCAATCACCGGACACAGATTTATATCTGACATTCGGTCCTTGGTGGCATGGAGCATGGACAGTACGCGGGTTCCAAGGTTTCGGTAATCTGTATTTCGGTAAAAGCACTTCAGCTTATTACATGGACAAAATAGAATATCCTTTTTTCCGATATTTCCTGGAAGGAAAGGGAGAAAAGCCCAAGCATAAAGTAAATATATTCCATACAGGTGAAAACGAATGGAAAACATACGACGAATGGCCTGTACAAAAGACTGCCGGTACACCTTATTATATACATAAAAACGGATCAGTATCCACACAAGCACCGGCAGAACAAGAGTCTTATTCTGAATATATTTCAGATATGTCACGTCCGGTACCCTATACGGCAAACCCTACCACTTACCGGACAAAAGAATTCATGGTAGATGACCAACGCTTTGCTACTTCACGTCCCGATGTCATTACTTTCATGACGGACCGCTATGTGATACATTAACATTGGCCGGTCCTATAGAAGTGGAATTAATGACTGCCATCAGTAGTACTGACGCTGATTTTATGGTGAAAGTAATTGATGTATATCCTGAAAAATTTGAATATTCCAAAACTGCACGCAGTTATTTAAAGAGTGACTACAATGAGTGGGTACCAGCTGATGATTCGTGGCGAATTATTCAGAGGACGCTTCCGTAAGGGATTCGACAATCCCCTGCCTTTCAAACCGGAAGAAATAACTCCGGTTAATTACACACTGTATGATGTGGCACACACATTCCTGCCGGGACACAGACTGATGATTCAAATTCAAAGTTCCTGGTTCATATTTATTTAAATAATCGTGGTAATTCTTATTATTTATTTTCGTGCTGATTATCCTAATGCTTTGGAATTTTTCAGAAAATCATTATTGTTAGCTCGTTCTTATCCGGATATGATTTTTGAGGAACATCTGACTGAAATGAATTTGGGAGAAACTTTTCTATTGATGAATCAGGTTGATTCTGCCGCATACTATTTAAACCTTTGCAGTGATTTTTTTCGTTCTATCGAAAATCAGACGGCTCTCTATTATTTGGATACCCAATTGATTGAACTTGCCTTGAAGCAGAATAATTTGTCTTTAGCACGTAAACGTATGTCTGAGGCTATACAGCCTGATTATGTGGAACCGAATATGCAGCATATCCGTAACCGTTACCTGCAACATTATTTTGAAGAGGTGGGGGATTTCAAACAAGCCTATTATTATCAAATGGAAAATCAGCGTATTGATGATTCTACACGTAATGAGCGTATTAAAATGCGTACAGCTGAAATTGATCTGAAATACAGTCAGGACACCACGCTGATGAAGCAGAAAATTTTTATCCAGCAAAAAGAGAATGAAGTACTGGCGCTGAATCAGACGCTTTACCTGTGGATGTTTGCCTGCATCTGTATTTTGGGGCTCGTTGTTTTTGTTTACATGTACAACAAGAGACAGCGTTTCCTGCTGCAAATGAAAAGTCAGAATATGATTGCCACTTTGCGTATGGAGAATATCCGTAACCGGGTTTCCCCCCATTTCATTTTTAACATTCTGAACCGTGAGATGGGAAACTACACCGATGAGCAGGCCGGAAATATGCGTGGGTTGGTAAAGCTGATGCGGCGCAACCTGGAACTGACCGAACAGCTGTGCGTTACCATGGCCGAGGAACTGGACTTTGTCAATACGTTTATCAACCTGGAACGTGAAGCATTGGGAGATAGCTTTATACTGTCCACATCCATAGATGCTGCCATCCATCTTGACCAAGAAATACTTCCTTCCATGATGATACAGATTCCGATAGAAAATGCCATCAAGCATGCCCTGAAGGACAAAGAGGGGATGAAAAGACTGTGGATTGATATCAAGAAGACCGGGGAGGGAATCTGCGTCAAGGTGCGTGACAATGGGGGAGGTTACCGGATAAACAGTGCCAACCATGGTACAGGCACCGGTATAAAAGTGATTCTTCAAACCATACAGTTGTTGAACGCCAACAATAAAAAGCATATCGACATATCCATAACCAATGTGCAGCTGGAAGACGGAGAAACCGGTTGCGAGTTTGCTGTCTTCCTGCCCCAAGGCTATGATTATAATTTGAAAAAGATGGTTTAGTTGTTATTTTTGCTAGGATAGTGTCCGAAACGGTCGCTATAGTTCCATAACCGGAGTGTCGGGTTTGTGCGTTAAAACATGTTTTAATACTTTTGTTCCGTTAATAACTAAAGCAGGATTGTTTACTATGGATAAACTATACAGGGTCGTAATAATTGATGATGATGAGTTCTCTGCGGACAATCTTTGTCTGGAGTTGAAGAAATATAACAGGCTGTCTATAGACGGGATGGCACGTAACGGTGCGAATGGCCGGAAACTGCTGGAAAAAGTTCATCCGGACTTGCTGTTTCTGGACGTGGAATTGCCGGACATGAAGGGCATGGAACTGCTGGAACAGCTAAGGGGGGCAATCACTTGGAATATGCAGATTGTGTTCTATACAGCTTATGATAAGTACATGATTTATGCTATTCGTGGAGCAGCTTTCGACTACTTGCTGAAGCCTATAGACAAGAAGGAGCTGGAAGGGATCATTGACCGCTTCATGAAAAAGGCGGAAGAGTCGGCAGCCGCATCTTTGGTTATCCCTCCGCGTGTGTATTCGGCCGGCGAGCATACTTTTATGATATCCACACCCATCAATGACTTGCGCATTCTGCGCTCCATTGACATCGGTTTTTTCCGTTATAACTCCGACCGGAAACTGTGGGAAGTGGTGCTGAACAACCAGCTGCCTTTGCTGCTGAAGAAAAATACTACGGCCGATCATATCAAGGGATATGACTCCTGCTTCGTCCAGATCCATCAGTCGTATATCATTAATATCAATTATCTGATGATGATTAAGGAGAACCGCTGCGTCATGTTTCCCCCGTTTGAGAATATTACGGAACTTCAGGTTTCCAAGAAGTTCAGAAAAGAATTGCAGGATAGGTTTTATTTGTTGTAGTGAATCTATTGATGACGTTGAAAATACAAGTTTATAGAAAGTGATTTTAAGTCACAGTGGAAAAGCAGGAGTCGTGAGATTGCTGCTTTTTTTGTTTTTAGTGCTTAATTTTCCCTTTGCGGTATATGGAAATGAGGCTATATAGTCGTTAATTTAGATAGAATAGTATGCTTGTTAGGCTGTTTGATACTTTCTCTTGGTTTTGTGAATTTGTAAAATGACGTTAATTGTTTTTCTTTGAAGCCGCATAAGGTTAAAAAAAGACATGTATATGAATGAAGTAAAAAAAGTAATATTGTTTTTATTATGCTGTGCTATACCTTTTAGTTTTTATGCACAGAAGGCGCGCCAAAATGCTGTAACAAAGAAATGGGGATATGAGCAGACCGAAAATAAAGGATGGTGGGAAAATTCAAAATATAGGGGTAATTCTATGTTTGGTGGATGGGATGCGGCTTTAGTAAATCAGGATTATGAGATAAATTGGTTGATTTCTCCACAATATGAAGGGGTGACCAAGAGATTTACAGAAAAGTTGGCAGGAGTAGTTTTAGGAGGAAAAGTAGGTTTTATAGACATACACAACCGTTTTATAATTAAACCGCAGTTTGAAAATGCAGATGATATTCATGGATTTAATTTAGGACTGTCTGCGGTAAAGAAGAATGGCAAGTTTGGCTTTATAAATAAAAAAGGAGAATTTGTCATTGAACCTCAATTTGATTACGCTGATAATTTTAGAGATAACATGTTGGCTACAATCAAGCAAGAGGGTAAGTTCGGGGCTATTAATTTAAGGGGAGAAATCGTTGTTCCATGTAAATATATTCTAGAAGAAGCAATGATAAGCGTTCCTATATCCAATAAGGTATATCGCCAGAAACAAGAAGAAGTGAAAAATGCGAAAGGGAACGGTGATTTTGATGATTTGCTTGATAAAATCGCTGAATGTAGCAGAGAGGTCAATGAAAAAATTAATAATCCTGGAGCAGAAGTTATAACCGATTCTCTCAGAATAAGGGAAGATAATGGTAAAATGGGCCTTGTAGTGGGAGGACAAACTGTAATTCCTACAGAATATGAGGAGCTTATAATAGCAGAAGATGGATTTGTTCTTGCTTGCAAGCAGGATAAATGGGGGGCTTTGGATATATATGGGCGTACTATATTGCCTTGTGTTTATCAATGGGTATATTATGATGTATCGGCAAAGGTCTGGATTGCCAAAAGTCTTGCAATGGGGCTATATAATAGTCAAGGTGCTTTATTACTACCGGGAAGGATTGATTATATAGGTAGTTTTGTGGATGGCAAAGCACCTGTTTGGCTGAATTCCGTACTCGGTTGGATAGATACGAAGGGACAACTCTCTGATGGCTTTGCAGAGGATGTGACAGAATCCTTTTTGAAAGAAGAAAAAAAGGGAGTGGCAGGTGCTTGGGGTATGTTTAATTTATTGACAGATTTGATTCCGGACTATGCCATGGCCCACTATTATATGGGAAAAGGGCAAGTGACTGATGGCATTTATTCTAAAGGAATGGAGCATCTGAAGATAGCGGCAGAATTGGATCCGGATAATGGAGAAGTAGCGTTAGCGCTGAAGCAACCAAAAAGGACAAGAAGAAAAGAACGTTGAATACGATTGGTTACATTGCAAGTGTGCATAATGATTTGGAATCTACAAACTCTAATTCTTTTAAAGATGAAAGCAGGAATCAAAATAAGCCTTCATCCGGAATTAATCTGGGAGTTTCTATGGATGAGGTAGATGCCCTTGGTGGGTCTACAGCTACTGCTATAGCAGGAGGTAGTAATCATTGTGGTTTTTTGAAATATGTGTTAGAAGATCTTGAAGAAAAGATTCAGAAGAATACGGGCGAATTGATGGGAGAGTATTATCGGAAAGTGAAGGATGAATATTTGCAGTTTGCCGGTAAAGAAGGGTGTGAACAATAATATATAATTAAAGAATAGAATTATGAGAGTAATGAATGTGAAATTTGTCGGTAGAATCATTATGACGGTTCTTTTTGTATTCATCTGTATTGGAGCGCACGCAGATGATGCCCCTTAAAAATATGAGATAGAGGGAGAAGGAGTAGGTGCACAAGGTACTTATTTGGTAAAAGTGACAGTAATCCAGAAGAAAAGTAAATTGGATGCCGATGTGATCAAGAAGTGTGCAGTTCATGGGGTGCTTTTTAAAGGATTTTCCAGCCAGACTTCACGCACCCGGCAGAAACCTTTGGCAGGAAGTATGGTGGTAGAACAGCAACATCAGGATTATTTTGATGTCTTTTTCCAAAAAGGAGGTTCTTACATGAATTTTGCCAATATGGTAGGAGAGAATCTTTCAGTGGTGAAGATGGGAAAGCAGTATCGAATTTCAGCAGTGGTTTCCGTTGCGAAAGACGCCCTCTATCAAGAGCTGGTATCAGCCGGAGTTATTAAAGGACTAAATAATGGATTTTAGCTTATGTATAAGAGGTTGATTGTTACTTTTCTGATACTGGCTGACGGATTATTGTCTGCTTTTGCCCGGCAGGCTCGTGATGTGATTAATCTGAATAATGGTAACTTGTATCATTGAAATTAGACTATGAATTTTAAAGAAGAAAAAATTATGAAACATCTGTTTTATACGTGGAAATTGGGATGTCTGCTTTTACTTATCCTTGCCGGATGCAGCAGCAAAAAAAGTGTTTCTTCCTATCATTCCTTTGAGAGTGAATGTTTGGGAGTAGAACTGGATGGGTCGGAAACACTTCGCGCCTGGGGCAGAGGGAAAAATCGTACAGATGCTATAGAGCAGGCAAAGAAAAATGCAGTAAGAGATGTCTTGTTCAAAGGTGTTGTTGCCGGTAGTCGTGAATGTAGTGTGCGCCCTTTGATAACAGAAGTGAATGCACAGGAACGGTATGCATCTTATTTTAACGACTTTTTTAGAGACGGAGGGGAATATCTGAAGTATGTAAGTATGGAAGATAAGAAAATATTGCTGTCCGGTAAAACTTTTTCAAACAAAATAAATTAGGGCTGACACTTCTCACGAGGTATCAGCCCTTTTGGTTATCTTTGTTTTGCGAAAAAATATATAACCATGAGCAAAGATAGTCATTTTACCGGACAGCCGGTCTATAGTCAAGTGTTAAAGTTACTCGACAAAGAAGATTCTTCAAATAAGTCGCGAAACGAAAGGAAGCGGGCTTACGTGAAGCGTTTTGACGGCTACCAACATCTTGTGGTAATGCTGTTCGGCATACTCAAACACTTTGATTCTCTTCGCGAACTTGAGATAGGCATGAAGGCGGAGGCTCCCAAGCTCGGACACCTCGGAATGAACTATCTGGTTCGTCGCAGCACGCTTGCGGAGGCCAATATCGCCGTCCTCAGGAGTTCTTTGCAAGTGTTTATGCGTATCTTTTGGAGAAGTATGCCAAATTTTTAGCGGACAGCCGCCCCTCCAAGTGCTATAAGGGGCAGACTCACGAGCCTAAAGACTGGGAGAAGTTGCTTTACATGATGGATTCCACCACAATAACGCTCTTTGACAACATACTCAAAGGTGTCGGGCGGCACCCGAAATCAGGCAAGAAAAAAGGCGGCATGAAAGTACATACAGTAATGAAGTATCATGTCGGCGTACCGATGGTGGTGCAGCTCACATCCGCCGCAAAACACGATCATTACCTGCTGAAGGAGGTGCATTTGCCAAAAGACTCCACTTTGGCGATGGATCGTGGTTACGTCGACATCGCACAATTCCAACGTCTTACCGAAGAAGGCGTGTGCTACGTGACCAAAATGAAGAAAAACCTTAAGTACGAGGAACTTGAATCCATTACTTATGTCAACCCGCAGGGACTGGTGACGCACATAGACAAGAAAGTGCTTTTACAAGGGGAACTCACCCATGAGAACGTAGGGTGGAGATATTTTACGAGACAAAGAAGCCGGTTGTGCTGTTGACCAACAACCTTGAGTTCACGTTTGAGGACATTTCTGAAATTTATCGCCTCAGATGGGCCATCGAGTCGCTATACAAACAGCTAAAACAAAATTTTCCGCTTCATTTCTTCTATGGGGACAGCGTCAACGCCATACAGATACAGACATGGGTAGTCTTGATTGCAAATCTGCTGATAACAGTTCTGTCAAGAAGCATCAAGAGGCACTGTGCATTCTCGCAGGTTGTTACCATGGTACGACTTATGCTCATGTACTACGTCGATTTTATCGCATTCATGGAAAATCCCGAGAAAACCTGGAATGATTTCCTTGCAAAGGAGATGCAAAAGCACCACCAGAACCAAGTCTTTTCGATTAAGGGGCTTACTTTTGAAAAATAAAACCCGAAGTCCTATTTTACGGGGCTTCGAGGAGGATTTTTATGCTCTTTTGTGTTTTACCGGACAGCAATAATAAGAAAACAAATTCTAACACGAAGGCTTCTAATAAAACCCAAATTTCTTATTCCACTACGGTGCGTGTGCTTCGTTCTCAATTACAGCAGAAACTGATAGAAGATAAAATTTTAAAACCATAAAGACAGAAAAACATGAAAAAATTATATGCTATTTTATTTCTTGTAGCACTTATACACACCGGAGTGTATGGGCAGGCTAAAAAACCCACCATTATGGTTGTTCCCGCTAATGTGTGGTGTACCCATAATGGTTATACACAAAAATATAACAATCAAGGCACTATTACTGAAATTCCGGATTATAAAAAGGCATTGGATAATGATTTGAACTTGGTGAATGTCATAACGAAAATAGGTGAATTGATGGCTGAAAAAGATTTTCCGTTGAAGGATATGGCATCTTCTATTCGTTCCATAGAGCAGAGTTCGGCGGAACATGAGATGACTACCAGTTCTACTTCGGGAGCTTCACTGGCAGAGTCTCCTTTGGATCGGTTAATGAATAGAGCTAAGGCTGATATTCTGATTGAAGTAGTTTGGAATATTAATACAATGGGTCCCAAACGTTCTGTTACTTATACTTTGCGAGGCTTGGATGCCTACACTAATAAGCAGGTCGCAGCGACGCAAGGTACGGGAGAACCTTCTATGGCTGCTGAAGTGGCAGTATTGTTGGAAGAAGCGGTAGTAGACAAGATGGATGCTTTCGTAAGTCAATTACAGAAACATTTTGATGATTTGATGGCTAATGGCCGTGAAGTGGCATTAGAAGTCCGTGTGTTTGATAATGGGAGCGGCGTTAATTTGGAAAGTGAATTTGGGGGGGATGAACTACAGGAAATCATAGAAGATTGGGTGGCGCAGAATACGGTGGCTCATCGTTTTAGTTTAACTGATGCAACTGAGAATATGATGCTTTTTGAGCAGGTACGCATTCCGCTTTATCGTGAAAATGGAATGGCTAGAGATACAAGAAGCTTTGCAAATGATTTGCGCAAATATCTCAATCAGAAAGCCAATCTTACCTGCAAAGTAATGACGAAAGGGTTAGGTAAAGCTGAATTGGTTATCGGAGAAAAATAGAAAAGATATGAAAATAAGGAATATGATATTTGCCGCTTGGTGCGCATGTTGTGTCATGTCTGTGGCAGCACAGGATTGTGAGATAAGCCTTACCATAGCTAAAGCTGCCCAGAAAGAGGAACTTCCATCCCAGGTACAAGAGATTTTAGGAAATCGTTTAGCTGCGGCAGTGGCCGGTCAGGGGAGTGTTGCCAATTCCAATTTTACACCATTCTTTATCACAGCTAAGACCAATACTTTATATAAGGAAACATTGTCCGGTCCTCCTGTCAGTACAGCGCTTACTGTTCAATTGACTTTGTATATAGGCGATGCAGTAGGGCAGAAAGTATTTTCTACTCTCACTGTGGATGCAAAAGGAGTAGGTACTAATATTAACCGGGCATATATCAATGCTTTCCGTGCAATAAATGGCAATAACGTGAAAATACAAGAATTTATACGCGAAGGGAAAGAAAAAATTATCTCTTGGTATAATAGTAATTACAGGCAAATATTGGTAAAAGCGCAAAAAAGTGCTTCTATGCATGAGTATGATGCTGCATTGTATTATGTTACCTCTATTCCTGAATGTTGTGTCGGCTATGAGGAAGCTAGTAAACTGATAGACACTTATTATACTCAATATGTGAATTATAATTGTCAATTGATTATGCAATACGCCAGATCCGAATGGGCGAAGTCACCCGATGCGGAAGGTGCTTCAAAGGCTTTTGACTGGTTGGTTTTCATTGAACCGGGAAGCAGTTGTGAAGGTGAAGCTAAAGTTTTGTATAATGAAATAAAGCAAAAGGTGACCAGTGATTGGGATTTTGAGAATCGTGAGAAATATAAGGATGAAGCGGGGCTGAAAAAGCAGAGGATAGAAGCTGCCAGAGCTATAGGTGTAGCATTTGGTAATGGGCAGCAACCGGTTACTACTAATATTACTTGGCTCCATTAATTCAAGTTCAAATGATTTTAAATAAAGAGAATATGAGAAATAAAAAAGTTATCCTAATTCTATGTCTGCTGGTGCTGGTCAGTGGCTCTGTGCAAGCTCAGAGGTTGAAGGCCGTGCAGAATGAAAAGGGGCGTTATGGCTTTATGACGGAAGACGGGACGGTAGTGATAAAATATAAATATGATGAAGCTACTCCCTTTAAAGACGGTATCGCTAAAATAGGAAAAGATGGAAAATACAGTCTGATTAATGAAGATGGTGAAATCATTACAAAACGGAAATATACATATATCGGTGAATTTTATAACGGGGTTTGCCCCGTCGCTGAAGGTGGAAATACTAAAAAAGGAGTAATGCTAACCACGGGTGGGCTCATAGGCAATAAAGCTAGTAGCAATACAGGTGAAAAATGGGGGTTGATTGATAAGACAGGTAAGGAAATCCTGAAAACCGATTATGAAGCAATGGGAGATTTGAATAAGAAACTGATATATGTCTTGAAAGGCAAGAAGTTCGGGTTCATTGATTCAGCTGGCAATATCATAGTGAAGCCTACTTATAATTTTATTGGCAGTTTCAATAACCAAGGAATCTGTTGGGTTAATATCGGTGGCAAATACGATAAAAAGAACAACATGGTGTCTAAAGGTAAATTCGGGTTAATCAATGAAAATGGGCGGGAAATAATTCCTGCCAAGTATGAAGATGTGGGCAACTTCCCTGTTTTGCGAGATAAGAAAACCGGAGCTTTGCTTGATGAGGCTGCCTTTTATACCAAGGCAGACCAGTCTGCATTTCCGGCTACCAAGCAGGAAATACAGAGCTTGCTGCTTCCCAAACCTCATGCCGCTGAGTCCCAGTTGCCTTCATCGAGGGTCGATTATTTTTATTTCATTAATAAGAAATCCCAAGGGTTGGTAGATATCCATGGAAATACTATTATTCCTTTAACTGCCAATCAGGCTATTCTTCCTCCTTCAGACAATATGCTTAGGCTTGCTAAAGTGGAAAAGAAGCAAATAGCTAAAGCTTATTATGATTTGGATGCTGAAGTGATGGTCAGAATATCTTCTTCAGAAAAGGGAAAGTTTGGAGCTTTCAGCCATAATTTAGCTCCGGTTTCATTGGATGATGAGTTGTATTTCATAGATAAAAAGGGGAACAAGGTGATTGGTGGCCTGTCAAAGGCTTTCCTGAGTAATGAAGGATACCGGGTGGTACAAAAGGGATCGGCTTTTGGCGCTATTGATTCTACAGGGGCAGTTGTTATTCCTATTGAATATACCAATTCGCTTACCAGCGTGAACAATGGACGTTTGGGAGTACAAAAAAATGCTTCTTGGTTTTATGTGGATATGAAAGGACAAATCGTATCCGATAAGTATGACCGTATAGGCAATTTTCATCAGGGGTATGCATCCGTATGCCTGAACAAATTATGGGGGGCTATTGATTTGCAGAACCGGGTTGTCGTTCCTTTAGAGTGGCAAGGTGTAGCTCCTATAGTCGATCCGAAATTGATATGGGTGAAAAAGGATAACCTGTATTATCTTTATGATGGGGTGCAAAAGTCTGTTCGTCTGAAGCAGGGATTTGCCAATGCGTCCAACTTTGATAATGAGATGGCTTATGTGATGTCTGATGGAAAGTGGGGGATTATTGATCCGGATGGCAAGGTACTGGTGCCTTGCTTGTTCGAGAAAGAAGAGGATATGGTCTTGGCCAAACAATATATGTTAGCGGAAGACAAGAAGAACTTGACCGAAGTAGAGGCTCTTCGAGTGATTGCACGTTTTGACCCGGATACAAATATGTTTAAGATAACCTCTGTCATTCCGGATAAACATTGGGATTATTAATTATTGAATGTTTGAAAAATGAAAAGATTCATTATAATACAGCTGTTGGCGGTGGTATTCGCCGCTCAAATTCAAGCCCAGGGAGACGGCGAAATAAAATATCGCCGCAGTTCTCTTTATAGCATGATGATCAATCACGAAGGAAGAGAATTTGGTGATGAAATAAAGGATGTTTTTCTCAAAATTCCTGTCCCTGATAAATATAATAACCATGATTTAAGTGTAAAAGTAATCTATACTTCTGAAAAGAAATTGGATAAAAACCATGAGGAGATAGATGAATTTATCAGAAACAATGGTATTGCCAGCCGTATGGTAGGACGCTGGTTTAACCGTGATTACATGACAGGGATCTGTGATGTGGAACTGGTGAAAGAACGAGGGCTGTATAACGCTTCCGAACTGGACAAGGCTCTGGCATCCAAGACTCAACGCGGAAACGCTCTGCTGGAAGATGCCGGTGAGGACTTGATTGGAAATACTTTTCTTATTGTGAATGACATTCGCTATATTGACCGTTCAAAAGGTTCAAGTGTGTGGGGAGGAATTGTCAAAGGACTGGGTGCGGCAGCGGCTATTTACACCGGTGAGACATCCTATATGGATTTAGGTAATTCTACGGGAGATATGGTTGCATCCTATAAGGGGTTTAAAGTAAATATTGATACTTATCTCTATCAACTGGTTTGGGATGAAGAGACTGCAACAAAATTCTATACTCAATATTATACTGATAAGGATAATAAGGAGAAGGTGAATGCTTTCAATAATAACCGTAAGATGTTCAAGTTGAAGTATGTGGGCAGCCAGCATAGTGATGGAAGTAACACTTCCTTTTTGGGTATTAACTTGGATGAGCCCCAGCAAATGGTGCGAAAGGCATGCCAACGTGCCATTGATGAAAATATAGCGAGTCTGCAAAAGAATTTTGACCAGTTCAAAGTGAATACTCCCTTAATCAGTGTTTCTCCCCTGAAAGCTTATATTGGCTTGAAAGAGGGAGTCACTGAAATGTCTAAATTTGAAGTGCTGGAAGCTGAATTGAGCAAAGAAGGCAAAATGACTTATAAGCGTGTAGGAGTGATTCAGCCTAAGGAAAATCTGATTTGGGATAATCGCTATATGGCTTCCGAGGAACAGGCTTATGGTTCGGACTTTGGTTTTACCACTTTCCGAAAAGTATCGGGTGGCGATTTTTATCCGGGAATGTTGATTCGTGAAATAAAATAAGTGTTTAAGTTAGCCGGCTTCGTCAACAGAAGTGAAAATAGGTTACTTGCCAAAAAGATTTGTTGATATGGCTGAATAGTGAAACATAAAACAAACAGGCGTTTATTCTTTGGAAATGAACGCTTGTTTGTTTATGTTTTAAAGGAGGTGTGTCGTAATGCACGATGCACCTCTTTTTTTGTTCATCACGATACAAATCTGTTCACTTTCTTTAAGCTGCGATCTTTTGAAGATTTCTTTGATTTATGTGTTCCCAGCATCTAAAAACAGCAGTTGTAAGCTCATAAAACAGTCTAATCAGCCAGTTCATACCCTTTTTTGTCAGTTTTGCACACATCTTTTTTATATTGAAGGCAATGGCTAGGAAGGCAAAGTCCATGAAGACCTTGTCCTTTCCAAAATGTCGGAAACGTTTGTAGTTCATATTGTTTTTAATTTGTCCGAACACGGCCTCCGGTTCTATGCATCTCTGCCCTCTGTGTTTCAGTCCTTTCTCAGAGCAGAGCAGTTCTTTGGCTCTCCGCTTGTATTGTCTAAGCCTATGATTCAGTTCTATCGTCCTGTTTCCTTTTGCTTTAAAACAGCGGCATCGCAGGGGACAGCCTTCACACCTGACAGCTCTGTACCGTGCATTTTCGTTGACATATCCGGATGCGGTTTCACATTCCTGGTGCCTATCCTCCGCATCCTTTGCCCCATAGGGCAGATGCAGAAGTCATGTTCTTCATTGTAGTAGAAGTTTTCGGCCTTGAACGGGTCCGGTTTGAATCTCGGCCGCTGCTCCATGTGGAAGTAGTTGTACTTTACGTAGGCTTCCATGCCGTTTTCGGACATGAAGCGGTAATTCTCTTCGGAGCCATAGCCGGAATCAGCAACCACCGTATGGGCCATCCGGTCATACCTGTTTGAAAAAGATTGCAGGAAAGGAATCAGGGTCAGTGTATCCGTAGGGTTCGGGAAGAGTGCAAAATCGGTGATGAACTGATTTTCGGTGCCGATTTGAAGGTTGTAACCGGGCTTCGTCTGTCCGTTGCGCATGGCATCCTCCTTCATTCTCATGAAAGTAGCGTCATTGTCCGTTTTGGAATAGGAATTCCTGTCCTGCAGCGTGTCCAGACGGTTGTCGTATTCCTGTAGCTTGTCCCTGTGCTCTTCCAACTCCTTCAGCTGTTTGCGTTTCTTTTTCAACGCAGTCTTTTCCTCTTTCGTGGAGGGTTCAGGAACCTGTTCGAGTGCTTGACGCAATTCTCCAGCCATTTCAGTCAGCATGGCTGGAGTGAACTCAATCTCCTCATTGCTTTCCGATGAGTTCTCCTGGGCGATGACATTGTCTATCTGCCCTAGCAGGATATGTATTTCTTCATCAGGCGTTCACGGTTCCGCTCAACCGTTTTCCGCCAGACGAAAGTATACTTATTGGCTTTGGACTCAATCTTTGTCCCGTCAATGTATTCCACATTCAGGCTGATGAAGCCTTTGGAAGAGAGAAGGAGTACGGTTTGCGTAAACACCTCGTTGATTTCCTTCTTCACCCGGTTGCGGAAACGGTTGATAGTAATTAAATCTGGTTTCTCATATCCGGCCAGCCAGATATAATGGATGTCACGGTGAAGGAGCTTTTCAATTTTCCGGCAGGAGTAGATGTTGTTCATATAGGCATACAGAATGACCTTGAGCATCATCTTGGGGTGGTAAGGGCTGCGGCCGCATTCCTTATACAGCTTTCTGAAACTTTCAAGATTCAAGCCCTTAACCAGGGCGTCAACCATGCGCACCGGATCGTTTTCTGCAATATCCTCATCAATTCTTTGAGGAAAAAGAACGGTTTGGTTGGGATTGTAAGGACGAAAATGTATCTTTGTCATAGTGAAATTCTTATGCCTAAAGATACAAAATCTTTAGGTAATAACAAAGCCCCAGCTTGTGAAAGTCGGGGCTTTGTGCGTAAAAGAAAGAAGGGGTGCATTTTGACACACCTTCTTTTTATTTGTTAATATGATGAGGTCTTTGGTCTTTTGATTATCGGGATGTTCTGTCTTTTCGTATATAAAGATTGGAGGTGGTTTCTATGTAATCCTTTTATGTTCTTATAAATAATCGGAGCATGGCTTTGAATTGAAGCCTCACAGTAACACTACGGTAGATATAAATTGTGCACGAATGGGAGTTGGAGGGAGATAATTCGTGGGGCTACCTGTATTAGAATCTTATCGGCTAAAATCAGGTATTTATAAATTTAGATTTGTGATTCAGTTAAAAAGAAATACTAAATGAAAGAAAATGTATTTTTGATTTAACCTATTTTTACAATTAATTTTGAGTACAGAGGTTTTTTATCTACGTCATTTTAATAGATATAATAAAATAAACTTTTACTATTATAACAGAAATGAAAAGCATGAAAAAAAGTCCGAAACAAAATTGGGAAAGTAATATCAGACGTACTCCCATTATTTTAGGGTTATCGGCAGCATTATGTATGCCGTCTGCATTTTCTTATGCAAATGCAAGTGACCCTGTTGCCGGTGAATTGGTTCAGTCTGTCCAGCAAGGACGTACCGTTACAGGTAAAATCATAGATGACACAGGGGAGCCGTTAATTGGTGTATCCGTACTGGTGAAAGGTACAACGGTGGGTACGATTACCGACTTTGACGGTAATTATTCTTTGGAAGTTCCTTCAGGTAAGCATATTCTCGTCATATCTTATATAGGATATAAAACGCAGGATATAACGGTAGGAAAAAGCAATCAGCTGAACATTAAAATGGAGGCCGATACGCAGGCTTTGGATGAAGTGGTCGTTGTGGGTTATGGCGTGATGAAGAAACGTGATGTGACAGGTGCGGTATCTTCAATGAAGAATAAAGATGTAGTAATTGCTCCTACTAATAATGTCATGGAAGCCTTGTCTGGTAAAATTGCTGGTATGGACATTATGAAAACTAGTGGTCAGGTAGGTGAAGATGTTGAAATTCTATTGCGTGGCTCTCGTTCTATTTATGGTGATAATACTCCTTTGTTCATTATTGATGGTATTCCAGGGAGTTATAACCAAATAAATCCTTCTGATATTGAAACTGTAGATGTATTAAAAGATGCTTCGTCAACAGCGATTTATGGTTCTGCTGGAGCTAATGGTGTAGTTATTATTACGACTAAACGTGGAGCAGTAGGTAAGGCTACGGTAAATTTTGATGCTTATTATGGATTTAGTGGTACTCCTGATTATTATCATGGTATGGTTGGTGATGAATGGACGAGATATCAGCGTGAATCTTATAAATATATTAATGGACAATATCCAGCTGATATGTCTGCCATTCTTACAGATCCCGTTAAATTAGAAGCTTATAATCAAGGAAAATGGATTGATTGGGTAGATGAAGCGGCTGGGAATACCGCTACGACTCAGAAATATAGCTTGTCTGTAACAGGAGGCTCAGAGAAGACAAAGATATTTGCATCGGCTGCTTATACTCGTGAAGAAGGATTGTTGAGTAATGATAACATGGGTAAGTATGCAATGCGGTTAAATGTTGATCAGGAAATATTTTCATGGGCAAAGATTGGTTTTACTTCAAACTTGACATATACAGATAGAAATCAAGGTGTAAAAAATACTTTTACTAAAGCTCTTTCTGTATTTCCGTTAGGAGATGCTTATGATAAGGATGGTAATATTAATCATGAGTACGCTCCTAATGAATACTCTCCATTGGGTGATTTTATACCTAATCAGTATGTGAATAATACTAAAGGTACTTATATCAATGTAAATGGAAATCTAGAATTGACTCCGTTGAAAGGGTTGAGTTTTAAATCAGTAATAAGTGCTACTTTGAATAATTCTCGTGCAGGAACATTTCTAGGTGCACAATGTAATGCTAATCTTCCGACTTATGCAAGTTCTCCACATGCTTCTATTTTAAATTCTTATACACGTGGTTATACATGGGAAAACATATTATCTTACAATATGACCATTGCTGAAGACCATTCTGTTGGAGGTACTTTTGTTACTTCTTGGAGTCATAATCAAGAAGAAAGTAATATGGCGGCAGGTAGTGGTCAGGATTTGGATTCTTGGTCATTTTGGCGTTTGACATCTGCTACTTCACCTCATGTCGAATCTGATTTTTCACAGACTCAAAAATTGTCTTATGCTGTTCGTTTTAATTATTCATATAAGGGAAAGTATTTATTCACATTTTCCAATCGTTGGGATGGAGTATCTTGGCTGGCTAATAAATGGGATAGTTTCCCGGCAGCGGCATTGGCATGGCGTATTTCTGATGAGGCTTTTATGGAATCAAGTAATGATTGGCTGAGCAACTTGAAATTGCGTATTGGTTATGGTGTTACAGGAAATTCAGGAGGTATTGGTGCATATGGAACTCTTACCAATGCGATAATTTATTCTAGCTCAGGTATTAGTATTGGAGGTAATAATGTTCCATTTGCTCAGTATACAGGTACCTATTCTAATCCGGATCTTGGCTGGGAAAAGTCACATAACTGGAATATAGGTGTTGACTTTGGTCTTTTGAGTAATCGTATTGATGGTTCAATTGAATGGTTTACTACAAAAACGAAGGGATTGTTGTTTAAGCGTACTTTACCTGTAACTACTGGTAACACAGGTTGGGGGCGTCCGTTGGATATATGGGAGAATTTGGCTGAAACTAGTAATATGGGAGTTGAAGCAACTATTAATTCTCATAATATAAAGACTAAAGATTTTTCATGGGATACAACATTATCGTTTACTTGGAGTAAAGAAAAGATAAACTCTTTGCCTACAGGTGACTTGATCAAGGAAAATCTATTTGAAGGACAGCCAATTCATGCCTTGTATGACTATAAATATGCTGGAATTTGGGGAAGTAATGTTCCTCAAGAAACATTGGACGCTTATGGTGTGAAACCGGGTTGGGTAAAAATTGAAACACTTGATAAAGATGGTGATGGTGGTGTACATAAATACGGTGAAGATGACCGTCAAATTTTGGGACACACTAATCCTGATGTTATTCTTGGTTTGAATAATACGCTTACTTATAAAAACTTTGATCTTTCAATTTTTGCGATGGCACGTTATGGACAGACAATCAAAAGTAGTCTGATAGGATGGTATAGGGCAAGCTCTAACTATTCTATTAATCAGCCAGCTGGTGTAGATTATTGGACAGAAAATAATCAAGGCGCTTATTATCCGGTTCCGGGTAGTGGTGACGAGCAAAAGGTAATGTCAGCATTGACTTATCGTGACGGTTCTTTCATCAAAGTAAAAAACATTACTTTAGGATATACTTTGCCACAATCTGTATCACGCAAGGTTTTAATGGAGAAATGTCGTTTTTATGCAACGGCATATAACCCTTTCTTGTATGTAAAAGATAAGGAATTGAGAGGTACGGATCCTGAAACGAATGGTTCGGATGCCTTCCCGTTGTATAAGCAGTTTGTATTTGGTATAAACGTTACATTTTAAATAAGAGGACAACAATGAAAAATAAATTGAAACATATATTCTTTGCATCTGCATTGATGGCGGCTGCGACCAATTTTACGGCTTGTTCATTGGATGAAGTGAACCCGGGAGAATTTACAATGGATTCTTTGGCTGAGACAGAGGAAACTTATGAGAAAATCATAAATAACTGTTACTTCGCTATGGAACGTTATTTCTATGGAGCTAGTGGAGCTAGCGGAATAGAAAGTAACAATTGGATGGCGATGACAGAAGCTACTACGGATTTGTGGACCTATCAGCGTAATAAATCGACTTCGTATACTCAGTGGTTTTGGTTTTATGCTGGTGCATCACCTAATACCACTTATACTGACAATTTTTGGAGTGGTATTTATGATGGTATTGGTGCCTGTAATATAGCTATATCAAAGGTTGATAAAGTGCCGTTCAAAACAGAAGAAGCTCGTAATGCAAAAGTGGCTGAAGCTCACTTCTTACGTGCTGTATATTATTTTAATGCGGTAGAACAATTTGGAGGGGTGACTGTTCTGACAGAACCTACTACTGAGAAGAATTATCATCCGGAGCGGACGGAGCCTATGAAAATTTATGAAGATATCATTCTTCCGGATTTGGAATTTGCTGCTAAATGGTTACCGATTGGTAATGATGCGACAACTACTACTCCGACTAGAAAGGCTGCCATTGGTTTTTTAGCTAAAGCTTATTTGCAGACTATAGAATATGATACATCGAAAAAGTATGCAACAAAAGCTTTGGAGTATGCTAAGATGTTGATTGATGATGCTGAAGCTGGTGGTGCTAAATATAATACTCATTTATATGCTTCATATGTTGATGTTTTTAAAGAGTCAAATAATTATGAGAACAAGGAAGCCCTTTGGAAACATCGATGGTTCTCGGGAAATGGTTCACATGGCTCAAGTAGTGGAAACTACCGATTGAATAGGAATGATGAGTATTTTTTGTGCAATGTATTTAATTTTGGTGCTATAACTGATACTCAAGAATTTCGTTTGGCATGGGAGGGGGGGCCTAATGGCTTATTTATGCCTACCCAACATTTGTTAAGTCTTTATGTGCAGGAAGACGGAACTTTAGATCCTCGTTTTCATGAATCTTTTACAACAGAATGGAAGGCTAATACCGCTTATACATGGGATAAGGGTACTGTAAATAGATTTGACCGTGAAAGTAACGTGGAAGGAAAGAAAATTGAGGTAGGTCAATTGGCTATAAAATTTATTATGCCACAAGATGAAAATTATGCTGAAGAAAGTGCGAAGAAATTGGAAAAGGATTATTTAGTTGTTGATTATAAGGATGTGTATGATGATGCTAAGAAGAATGTAAAGATGAACTATTCATATTCGAATCCGTCTGAGGGGTATACATCAGATGGAAAATCAGAAAATTTGTTTAATTTCTTCTACCCTTCGCTAAATAAGCATAATAGTAGTAATTATTATGTTGCTAATGCAAGTAAGAAACGTAATGGTAATTTGAATGCCACATTTATTATGCGTACTGCAGAAATGTATTTGATTGCTGCTGAAGCTGATATTTATGTAAATGGTGGCTCTAACGCATTAAAATATATAAATAAAATTCGTACACGTGCTGGGGCAAATCCGTTAGTTGGTGTACCTACAATAAATACAGTGTTGGATGAAAGAGCGCGTGAATTGTGTGGTGAATATGCTCGTTTTTATGATTTGAAACGTACTGGTATGTTGAAAGATAATAGTTATTTAGAAGAACATCACCCTGATTTGGCGCAATTCTTTAAGCCAGAATATGCGTTACGTCCTATTTCTACTAATTTCACTTCTACTTTGGAAGGTGGAGGAGGGTATTATCAGAATCCGGGGTATTAATCAATAATTCTTTCTGAGAGGATGTACTAAAATTCGAGTACATCCTCTTTTTTGTTATATCAAACTTTTAGTTTTATAGTATATTGTTCCTATTTAGGGATATTCAGTAAATGTCTCTAAAAAATAAGATGGCATATGAAGATGATAGGGCATGACCATTTCATATGCCATTCTTATTGTCATTTTTCCGTGCTTTCTCACATACTTCTATCCGACAGGACATGACGTTCCGGAAGAAGTCTGATGACCTCTTCTGATTCTGTGAGTAAAATCATATCATGCTGCTTTAGCTGTTTTGTTTCTGATTTTTTCTATCATCAGTATGGCATTTGCCGTATGTATTCCAAAGAAAATCCACAGTATTTCCGTCTTCCTGTTTCTGGCCTTTATCCTTGAGAGCGAGTAATGTTGCTTTTGAGTGCCGAAGCTTCCTTCAAGCCGTGTTGCCCTTTCTTTGAGAGTTCGCTTCTAAGCACCTTCCTCAAAGGCTCATCTTTGGCCGCCCTTCCCTTGCGCACAAAGGATGTGGATATCCCATATTTTGTACAGAACTTTCTGTTGGCATTATTGGCATATATGGAATCGGCAGCCACACATCTTACCCTTACATTCATAAGCTTCTGCTGCATACGGATACAGTCCTTCAAGCGTATACCCTCATTGAATGCCTTGAACGAGAGGTGTTCGATGAACGATATGCCGTCTATCTGTATATTATTGACCTTTGCACCGAACTCGACGGACTTGTTTTCCTTGCCTCTGACGATGGGACGTACATAATGACGGTCAATGCTGACGATGCGGTCACTGACTTTCCGCCCTTCAAACATTTCCTTTTCTTGTACAAGCACCTTTCTGATGATGGAAAGACGCTTATGATAATCCTGGGTATATCGGAGTAAAGCACCGTACTCGCTATGGATCCCATCCCTTTGACTGAGGAGCTTTTCAAGAAGCTTGATCATACGGCGCTTAAGCATTCTTGTCCTTGAAGCTCTCCTCTTTCTTTTCTTGCAGTAGGACAGATAGGATTCCGCCACATTCCTGTATTTGTTGCGCGGACGCCTTATGCCCAACTCCTGCAATGCCGGCATATATGCCTGTAGAGCCATTCGAGGCTTTCCCAAAGGAGTTTCATGTCCGTAGGAAAACGCATGTGGCTTTCATAGCATGTGGCATCGGTCATGCAGACGTGAAGGTTATCAAGATAAGGTTTCCAGTGTGAAGCCAGGAGCTCCTGGAAAGAATCAATGTCAAGGCGGGATGCTATCTCATTACGGATGGCACTGACTATCTTGAAGTTGGTTATGGGAAGGGACGGGGGAATCATAATTCCACAGAAAATCTGGTAGTGTATGTTCCCGTTCAGATGTTCCACCAGTTGCCTGTCGGAGAATCCGGTGTATGCCTTCAGGACCATAAGGGCGATCTTTGCGGAAGGACTGAATCTGTTCCTGCGTCCCAGGCGCCGGTCCGACAGGCCGGCGGCTTTTGCCATACATTCAAACGGAAAGACCGAATGAAGCTTGCCAAGCTCACTCTCATTAAAACTCTTGCGGTATTTTTCCAGAATATCAAATTCTGTAAAACCCAAAGTAGGGTGAATTTCTGAAATATTCACTATCTTTGCCATATCTTATTAGTTTGGATATTTCCCCCGTTTTGGCCGTCAAATCTTATTTTCGGGGGAATACCTAAAGATACAAAAAAGCCAACTAATTCGCAATACTTTGTGTATGAATTAGTTGGCTGATTTTGTAATATTTAATGAATGTCCCTATTTACATATTTAAATTTATGTATGAGTACAATGTTTTTTCATATGCGTCATTAAACATAGCCAATATAGGTAAAGAATAAAAGACCATGAGTAAACTGAATATGAAAGAGTGGATAAACGAAATTATCCAAAAGAAAGAGGTGGTGGCTATGCCCATCATGACCCATCCGGGCATAGAGATGATAGGGAAAACGGTGCGCGATGCGGTTACTGACGGACAAGTGCATTACAACGCCATCAAGGCATTGAGTGAGAAATATCCTACAGCCGCCGCAACCGTGATTATGGATTTGACGGTAGAAGCCGAGGCTTTCGGAGCGGAGATTGTCTTCCCCGAAAATGAGGTTCCCAGTGTGGTGGGGCGTCTTCTCAATGATGAGGAAGCTATTGACAAACTGGAAATTCCTGCCTTGAATAAAGGAAGAGTTCCCCAGTACTTGAAAGCGAATATGCTGGCAGCCAAGACCATTACAGACAGACCTGTCTTTGCCGGTTGCATCGGTCCTTACTCATTGGCAGGACGTTTGTATGACATGTCTGAAATCATGATGCTTATTTATATCAATCCGGAAGCGGCCAATTCGCTGTTGAAGAAATGTTCGGATTTCATTCTCCGTTACTGCATGGCATTGAAGGCCACAGGAGTGAATGGGGTAGTGATGGCCGAACCGGCTGCCGGACTCTTGTCTGATGAGGACTGCACGCAATACTCGTCTGTTTTCATTAAGGAGATAGTAGAGAAAGTGCAGGACGATCACTTCACAGTCATTCTGCATAATTGTGGAAATACCGGTCATTGTACCAAGGCAATGGTAGCTACAGGAGCTGCCGCTTATCATTTTGGAAATAAAATAGATATGGTCGAAGCTCTGAAAGAAGTACCTGCCGATGCTCTTGCAATGGGAAATCTTGATCCGGTGAGCTTGTTCAAGGCGGCTACTCCGGAGGTGATGAAGAAAGCCACACTCGATTTGTTGGAAGCTACCCGGTCCTATCCCAACTTCGTGCTCTCCAGCGGATGTGATACACCGCCTCATACGCCATCTGAAAATATTGATGCATTCTTTGCCGCATTAAATGAATTCAATAATGCTTGAAAAAGAACTTTCTTTTGCTGATCTGTCTATCTCATTGTCCGAACTCTATGAGGCAATGGGGTATGCAGATGCTGTGCCCGACGAAGCGGTAGAAAAAGAAGTCCGTGGGGTGCTTGGACGGGTGGAGGCAGTAACTTCTCCCCGTTTTTGTTTTTTCATATCCGGTGGAGAGTTGGATGAATCGAAAGACTCGCTTTCTGTCGGCGATACGTGTTTCAGTATAGGTAAAATAATCACCCGGCAGCTGCGTGGTTCGGAATCCTTCGCTTTCTTTGCCGCGACTGCCGGAACCGGTTTTGAAAGGTTCCAGCATACGTTGCAGCAAGAGGGGGATATGGTAAAGGTTTATATAGCGGATGCCATAGGAAGTGTCATAGCCGAGAAGACTGCGGATTGTATGGAAATTGCGTTGGATGAATACATCCGCGACAGAGGGTGGAGGCATACCAACCGTTTCAGTCCCGGATATTGCGGCTGGCATGTGTCGGAGCAAAAGAAATTATTCCCTTTATTTCCTTCAGCGGAACCTTGCGGCATCCGGTTGACAGATTCCAGTTTGATGCTTCCTATAAAATCGGTCAGTGGAGTAATAGGCCTGGGGGATGGTGTCCGTAAACTGGAATATACTTGCGGTCTCTGTACGTACGATAAATGTTACAGGCGGAAGCAGCGAGGATAATAGGATGACTACAAAAATCAGAGTCCAAAAATGGCTAGATGTTGTTATTAACCTCACTGATTTTGCAATTTGTTGCAACCTTAATGAATCTCCTGTTCTATCAGACAGGGTATAACAGCCGTTCCCATCTGTTATAACAACCACTTTCATCTGATATTCCACCCCGGTGAGACTCCAGTTCCACCGGGGTGAAGCTGCAATCTCACCGGGGTGGGACTGCCTCACCACCCAAGTGGAATACCAAATGCAGGCATATAAAAATACAATCTTTTCAGCCTTCTGCACCTTCTTTTAATGCCCATTGAAGAATAGATAAAGCCCGACCATGACAATAGCCAGTAACGCCCATGCAAGGATAACGGATTTAGCCGGCTTCTCCATGACTTTCTTCATATTTAATGTACATTCTTGTCGATGTTTATCCAATAAGGATACCAAGATCATGCCTGCGCTGATGATAACGAACAGGTAGAAAGACAGCATCATGAAGTGAGGCCATGTCGTATATTCTTCCGCAGGAAATACCCATAAATAGAGAATGCCCACTCCCATGCTGAACGCCGTGCCAAGCGTCAATGCCATGTTGGCAGCCATCGTGGTAGTTCGTTTCCAGAAGATGCCGAACAGGAAAACAGCCGCCATAGGCGGTGCGATAAATCCCAGTACCGATTGGAATACATTGAACAGATTCAATCCTTTGATACTGTCTATGGCAATGGTGATGATCACCGAAATCAGTGCTCCCGCCACTGTAACCACGTGTCCCGTACGGATGATCTCTTTCTGGCTGGCAAGTGGCCTGAATTTCTTGACATAAATATCCATCGTGAAGACGGTACTCAGCGCATTCAGGGCAGAGCTGACAGTGCTGATCAGTGCGGCGGTCAATACGGCCAGTACCAACCCCACCATGCCTACAGGAAATAAGTTCGTGACCATAGTCATGTAGGCCTCATCGGGGTTCTTCAAGCCCGGGTAGAGTGCCAGACAGATGATACCCGGAAGGATATAGAGAGGAACATCCAGTATCTTCAACCAGCCGGTGAAGTTGGCACCCATTTGGCCTTCTTTCAGATTCTTGGCAGCCAATACAGGCTGTACCATGGATTGGTCTGTGCACCAGAACCAGACTCCCATGATGGGATAACCCAGAATGATGGGCAGCCACGGGAAGGCAGGATCGTCATTCGGGCGGAACAGGTTCCAGTAATCGGCCGGAACCGCTTCGGCCAATGCGCTGACTCCACCCACCTTGTAAAGCCCTGCTATAGTAAGCGTGGCCGATACGAAAATAAGCAGAAGCATCTGGAATACATTGGTATAGGCTACCGCTTTCAGCCCTCCGGCCATGGTGAAGAATGCGGAGATAACGAGCAGGATCAATGCCGATTGCCACATGGGAATATCGAAAACCTGACGGATAAGGATACCTCCGGCGAATAAGGTCAGGGCAAGCCACGAGATAAGGATCGTCACAATGGTGTACCAGGCAAGAATGTTGCGGGTGGACTGTCCGAAACGCCGCCCCATGAACTCCGGCAAGGTGGTGATACGCGCTCCCAAATAACGGGGGGCAAAGACAAAAGCCAGCAAGCAGATGAAAACAAACGCATACCAGGCATAATTGCCCGAAACGATGCCGGTGGTGAATCCGGCACTGGCTGAGGCTATCAGCATGGAGGGGCCCACATTGGTTCCCCACATGGAGAAACCGATGTGATGCCACTTCAGGGAACGCTCGGCGAGAAAAAGGCTGCTGCCTTTTTTGCGTTTCAGACTGGCCCATATGCCGATGCCTATAAGAATCAGAAAGTAGGCAATAAGAATGCCCCAATCTAACGTATCTAAATAATTAGCGTGCATAATTCATGTATCAGATTAAGATGAATATTCCGTTTATTTATGAAGCCCCATCAGTTCCTTGGCTACCGCTACGGCCGTATTGGCATTGTCGCTATACCCGTCTGCACCTATTTCATCGGCAAATCCCTGGCTTACCGGAGCGCCGCCTATCATCACTTTTACCTGATGACGGATACCGGCTGCTTCCAAAGCGTTGATCACCTCCTGCATATAAGTCATGGTTGTTGTCAGCAAGGCGCTCATGCACAGGATGTCTGCCTTGTTTTTCTTGACCTCTTCCACAAATTTGTCGCAAGATACATCTATGCCTATGTTGATCACCTCAAAGCCGCAGCCTTCCAGCATGGAAGCCACCAGGTTCTTGCCGATATCATGCAAGTCGCCTTTCACGGTCCCGATGACCACCTTGCCTATGGTGGTCGAGGCACTCCCTTGCAATAAAGGCTTCAGAAGTTCCAAAGCTCCCTTCATGGCGCGTCCTGCCATCAGCAGTTGGGGCACGAACGCTTTTCCGTCCTGGAAGCGTTGTCCCACTTCGCCCATAGCCTTTATCATGTAGTTGTTGATAATTTCCTGGGGCTGTACTCCTTCGGCGATGGCTTTCTTGGTTACTTCTACGGCCGGTTCCAGCTTTCCGTCCACAATGGCATTGAACAAAGGTTTCAAGGCTTCATTCCCGGCTGCCGCGGAGTCTTTGAGGACAATTGTTTCTTGTTTGGTTGCAGCGGCTTCTTCTTTCGAAAGGTCTTCTTTGGATACGTCAGAGGAGGAAGAGGAGTATTCTTCGACAATGCGCATCGCTTGTTCCACTTCTCTCTCGTTATGGAAATCCATTTCCAGATGCACACCGTCCGCACCGATATTGTCCAGCAAGGGTTTCAGTTCGTCCAAGGTTACCCAACAAGCCATGATGCTTTTGCCTCCGGCAAGGATCTTCTTGTAAAGGTCGTACCATTTGGGTGATCCTCCTTGTGGCTCACCTACGCCCGGAGTCCATTGAATGGCATTCAGTTCCTCAATTTCAAGAAGGGCGGGCAGATGGTGCATGGCGCCCACACCGTCCAGATGATACAAGGTATAGTCTATTTTTTGACATTGTTCGCGGATAAAGGGTTGTACAAAACGACGATAATCATCTTCGCTGATCATGGTAGAAATATCGCTTTGTAATTTGCTCATTTTACCGGGAGCCCATGAAGAAAAATAGCAGAAAGCCATTTCGTCCCCTTCACGGATGATGTCGTAAAGTTCATCAAAGACTTTGAAATAGATATCATTGATTTGTTGCATTTGCTGTTCCAGCACTTCGGGCTGCATCACGGTATCCAGCAAAACTTTGTCTGTACCTTTCAAGGCGGCCAGTACGTCCAGCCCTTCCATCAAGTCGGGCATTCCTACGTAATAGTGACCGTTTGCTTTCGCCTTGCATGCTTTCAGCAATTCTTTATGCAAGATCCAGTTGGGATGCTCGGGATTGAAAACAATCTCATCGTTGAAATCGGGATCGGGATGAATCCAAATGGTATCTTCCCCTCCTTCGAACACGCCGCCCAAGATGGCTGCCAATGAACCGGGGCCTAACTGGGTATTGGCTACTGGCAGGATATCTGCTTTCAGACTGCTGTGTGCCACGTACCAGTCCAGGTATTCTGCACGCCATTGCGGATCGAACCATTTCTGATTCAGGTCTTTTGCCGGGGAGGGCGCAGGGATATCCGCATGAGGTTTCACATCTTCCTGAAAGTGCTCCCACATGTTCAGTATGATTCCTTTATGGTTCCACCAATCTATATATCGTTTCTTTGTCTCGTCTAAATTCGTTTTCCAAGTTTCCATATTCGTCAGTTTTTAAATATTCCTTTAAAATGAGGGTCTATGTGCAGACCGATGCTTTTGCTTAAATCCATATCGTCCGTGCATTCCACTTCATCCGGATAAACGGGGATGGTCGCTCCTTGACGTACATATACGGGCATTTCGTCCAAGGGGATATCCAGATTCTTCAGCCAGCGTCCCCCTTCCAAGCGTTCGCCTGTGAAGAAATTCACCCATTTTCCTTCGGGCAGATAGACATCCCGGCGGTTCTCGCTGTTCATGACCGGGGCTACCAGGAAGTCGTTACCAAAATAGTATTCATCGTCGATGTGCCAGCACAGTTTGTCTTCGGGGTGATGAAAAATCAGAGCTTGCAAGAGAGGTGCTCCGCTTGCGATGGCCTTCCGGCTTTGTTCTACAATATAAGGTATAAGCGTATAGCGCAACTTCCACCACTTTTTTATCATGGGTGCGATAGCGGGATAATGCCACGGCTCGCGTTTGTTTGTTCCGTGATAACGGATGTGGGAGGAGAATACACCGAATTGTGTCCAGCGCATATATACATCATCGTCCACTATAGAGTTCATGAAGTTGGGCAATGTGTGGAATCCGGGGACATCATGACTCCAGAAGGCGAAGCCGGAAAGCCCGAAATGCAAGCCGCCTTTCAGTGAGCCTGCCATCCCATCCCATGAACTGCATGAGTCGCCTCCCCAATGCAGGGGATAGCGTTGGCATCCCGCCCATGCCGAGCGTGCCCATACGATGCCGTCACCGGTTACGTCTTTTGTGATTTCATAAGCGGCTTTCTGATAAAGCAATGCATACAGGTTGTTCAGCAATTCGGGTTTCATGCCTTTATAGAGAGCATCCATGTGGATGTTTTCTCCAAAATCGGTTTTGATACAGGTCACGCCCATATCCAGCAGATTCTTCAGCAGTCCTTTATACCATTCGGTTGCTTGGGGATAAGTGAAGTCAATGGTTCCGGCATAGTCCAAAGCGGAGAAATTGGAACCTTCCGAATCTTGTTTCTTTGTCAGCGGAGCTATATAATCGTTTTTGCGTGCTTCGTCTATCTGTTCGGCGTTCTCCGCCACGTAGGGGAGTTGCCATAAGGACACGCGATATCCTTTTTTCTTCAGTCCTTGGATGAACCCTTTGGGATCGGGAAAGCGTTCTTCGTTGAATTTCCATTCGCACAGCCAGTCGGTCTTGAACCAGCCGGTATCCAGATGGATGACATCGCAGGGGTAATGTTCGGCACGCATCCGGTCGCATATCTCATTTACTTCATCAGCGCTGAAGTAGGTCATGCGGCTCATCCAGATGCCGAAACTCCAGAGGGGAGGCATGGAAGGATATCCGGTCAGATCCCGATAACCCCGGAGGATTTCTTCCATCGTGTCGCCTGCTATGACGAAGACATCCAGCATGGCCTGGTCGCTTAGGAACTGTACCGAGCGGGTGGATTGCCCGGCCAGTGACAGTTTGCTGTGGGCACAGGTGTGATAGAATGTTCCATACATCCGGCTGGAGAGGTAGAAAGGAATATTCTTATAGGTACGGCGGTTGTTCACACCTTGTCCGTCCTGGTTCTTTAAGAAGAACGTTTGTCCGCTTAAGTCCATTTTGGCAAAGCGTTCCCCTGTTCCGGCAAAACATTCATCGGGTTTTGATTCAAAGGAAAGGGTGGCACGTTCCTTCACTCCGTTTCGTTTGCAGAAAGCCAGTGGCAACGCATCGTAACGGGGAGGGGAGAAGTGGTCGTAGGCAGCCAGTCGGATTTCACGTTTGCCGTCGGGGTAAAGGCGAAGATCCAAGGTCTCTTGAGGATCGGGCAGCAGTTCGCTCCAACGGTCCAGTACCGGGGGCTTTACATGGATAAGTGCCCGTTGGATTCCGTCTTGGGTAGTGATCAACCATTCCCCTTCTGTTTGTGTCACTTGCAAAGGGAGTTTCTTTACCCGGTCACTGAATTGGAGCATTTCCGACTGATCCGTCATGCTTTCTTCACCGAATCCGATAAAGAGCCGGGTGATACCTGAGGTGTACTGACGGATGACCAGCGTATACTCTTCACGGGGCGATGTCGTATCGGGCGCCATATCGTTAGAGAGCACTTGCTTTTGAAAGGGGACGTTTATACAGATATCCCCGTCTTTTTCATAGACAGAGGTGGGCTTGTATGCTTTCCATAATGATTCGTCTCTTGACAGATCGGGATCAAAGTCCAGAAAATCGAATAAGTGGTAATTGGTTGGTTTCATTCTCTTTTTGTTATTTTGTTTTTATAATGATTCTTGGTTGTGACACCCCACCTACAGCGACCCTGCCTGCCTTTTGTTTTATACTTTCATCTACTTGCGGACCATTCTTCTTCCACACATTATGAGGTCCCGGACGGTTGGAGTCGAAACGTTCGGACGGACACCAGTTGTTTTCTACGGTATAGCCATCCGTTGCTTCATCAAAGTAGATGTAAAACGCACGGTCGTTGGTAGCGTAGGGCGCGTCAATTAAATGTTCAATCCGGTTATTGCGCATCACGGAGCCGGGTTGGTTGGAGAGGGTATAAAGTCCTCCTGCATCATACAGCCTCCGGGCAAAGTGGTGGACGTAATTGGCTTCAATCCGATTGCCGCTCATTCCGCTTTCCTGCAGGGTCCATCCCCAGCCCACACAGATACCTGAGTAATTGACGTGGCAGACTTCATTATGTACGATATGGATATTCTTTACATATCCGGCTCCGATGCCTACACCTCCCCAATCTTCATTGGTCACTTCCTCAATCAGGTTGTTCCGTATGGTGATTCCCGTACATAATTCCTGTTCATGAAAAGGTGTATAAGGCACATGGGTTTCAAATCCTTCATCAGGAAAGGTGCCCACCAGTAAGGCTGTGCCACCAATATCGGTGAAATGGCAATTCTCGACAATGGAAGTCGATACGGCGCGTTCATAATCTACTCCGGTGGCTGCTAAATGCTGGAATGTGCAGTGGTTGAAGTTTATGTTATTGCCGCATTTTATCTGTATTGCAGCTTCGGGTCTGCCTATCCATGCCTGGTTTTCCAGTTCCGCTTTTTCGGGCAGCCCCGGTATGGGTAGTCTGTAAGCATCCAGCAGATGGAAGCCTCCTTGCAATGTAACGTGTCCTTGATAAGAGGGGCGCATCCATGAAGTATGTTCGAAAGATATATTTTGAAAATGTATATTCCTTACCGGGCGTTCCAAAGTTCCGCTTATAGTCA
>SCPO01000291.1_pt1 | contig 39426 bp, 56 predicted proteins | sample 6106821 | NCBI WGS metagenome assembly SCPO01 (sample SAMN10720448, study PRJNA508395) | human gut metagenome | isolation source: Participant 2 stool, 0 month | host: Homo sapiens | collected 2017 | reverse complement strand
TGGGACGTGACGAAACTGGAAGTGCCGGAGACCTTAAGTGTTCTGCCGGATGGCGTGAACATTTCCTGGTATCGGTATCATGATAAAAAAAGCAGAATCTGGGACAGAAAAAACAGGGGAAGTCATTGCGGCAGATGAGAGGACTGAGCAGGAATTGCAGAAGGAACCGGATGCAGTGCGAAAAGCGGAAGAAGAACCGGAAATTGTGCTCGATGAGCTGATTCTGAGCGATAATAACCGTCTGGTTATTTTGGATTATGGCGGAGGAACCGATACGTCCAGTGTGGAAGAGGCGGTGCAGGGATTTTTAGAGCCGCTGCTGAAACAATAAGACAAAAACAGAACAGGAGTCAGTCAGATTGGTTTGCCGAAGTGCATTCGAAATCCAGATTATCCTGTGAACACTGTCCAGGGATATGCGGCGCCCGGTCTTTGGACAGAAGATATCATTTTCTGGCTCCAGAAAAAATCACATCTCCCTTCTGAAAGGTACCGTCTGTGCAGCTCTTTTAACAAGATAGGGCATGCCTGGCATCAGGGAGAGACGATGGATGGCCTCTTTTAAAAGAGCGCCCTTTTCCAGCAGTTCTTCCCAGGATAAGAGTTTTTTATTAGAAGAAATCAGCTTGTCTGAATCATATTCATGTTTCATTGGAAGAACTCCTTCCTTGATTTATCCTACTTTATCATACTTTATCCTACTTAGCAATATCGAATCATCCTTCATGCTATAGTACAAAAAGTTTGCGAACATCGTGAACCGTACAAAAGAGAAGGAGGATAACGGCATGAGACCGCTAAAAGGGAAAGTAAGCATCACGCTGGACAGCGACATCATACAGACGATCAGAGATTACGCAGAAAAAGATGACCGCTCATTCAGCCAGTACATTAATATGGTATTGAAGGAATATATAAGCAGGCAAGGCAGGACTGATGAAACATAGTCTTGTTGGTGCCTGCTTTTTATTATACAACGAAAATACGATATGACAAGACGGAAAAACTACATTATCCACACATGAACAATATAAAAATTTAAGAGCGTACAGCACTACAGGTCCGAAGCCGGTAATCCCGATACCGCTGCGCAAAATATGGGTATTGTGTTCGGACGATGCAGCTGACAGATGTTTGCGGATAGTCGGACAAAATGTCCGCCTACCTCAAACACCAGTCGCTGCATAGCCGGACACGTATACCCATATTTATGCTCCGCGGAATGTCGGGATAACCGGCTTCTGCTGTATTCCCGCTAAGAGAGAATAAAATCAGCCAGAACGGTACTGATAAAAAGCCAGAAATTTCAGCTTTTTACCAGTACCATTCTGGCTGTGTTTTTTATTACCGTAGAATAGCCAGGAAAGCAGAAGGACGGGTGGTATCCTGCGTAGCATAAATATAAGTGCAATGTGTCCGGCTATGTGGCGACTGACGTTTTCGGGAGGCGGACGGTCAGTCCGACTATCCGCAAACGGCTGTCAGCCACATCGTCCGAACACAGCACTTCTATTTTGCGCAGCGGGATACCACCCCGGCCTGCTTCGGACCTTTTGTGATTATTCTTAAATTGTTATTTGCTGATCTTATCTCCAAGGATTCTGGTCCAGTAGTCCTTTGTTTCTGCCACTACCACACCACTTAATGCCAGCAGTGCGATCAGGTTCGGCAGTGCCATCAGGGCATTGAAGATATCTGCAATGGTCCAGACGGCTTCTACGGTCATGAACGGTCCGATGAAGATGGCCAGGATGTAGAGAAAACGGTATGCCATAACTGCGCCATGGCTTCCGTTTGATAAGTACTCCAGGCAGCGCTCTCCGTAGTAGTTCCATCCGATGATGGTGGTGAAGGCGAAGAAGATCAGGCACATCATCAGAAGAAATGCGGAAAACTGTGCCGGTACCGGAAGTCCCATCTGAAATGCGCGGGTGGTAACGGCGACACCTTCCAGACCTGCGGTGTGGGAACCGGTCAGAACGATGCACAGGCCGGTCATGGTACATACAATGATGGTATCGATGAAGGTGCCGGTCATGGTAACAAGACCCTGACGTGCCGGCTCGTTGGTCTGAGCGGCAGCGGCAGCGATCGGTGCGCTTCCCAGACCTGCCTCATTGGAGAAGATACCTCGGGCAATTCCTTTCTGCATTGCGATGAGCACGGCACCGAGGGCACCGCCGGCAGCAGCACGCAGGCCAAAGGCGCTCTGGATGATCTCAGCAAACGCAGCCGGGATGCGGGCAGCGTTTAATACCAGGATCGCGATGCAGGCAATGATGTAAAATACTGCCATAAATGGAACGATAACGGAAGAAACGCTTGCAATACGCTGAATGCCGCCCAGCACCACCAGAGCGACACAGATGGTCAGGAGGATGCCGGTTACGACAACTGCGATGCTGTAATCATTTCCAAATAAGTTTATCACATGTTCCCGGTTCTGGTCAAAAAAGTTTCCGGCTGCGGCTGTGATGCCGTTGACCTGGGTGAAAGTACCGATTCCGAGAAGACCGACACCGGCACCGAAGAAGGCGAAAATCTTGCCCAGCCAGCGCCAGTTTTGCCCATACCATTTTCGATGTAATAGAACGGTCCGCCAAGTACATGGCCATTTTCATCAATGGTGCGGTACTTGATGGCCAGTACACCCTCTGCGTACTTGGTGGCCATACCGAACAGGGCCGCGATCCACATCCAGAACAGTGCTCCGGCACCGCCGGAAACCAGCGCTGTGGCTACACCGACGATATTGCCGGTACCGATGGTGGCGGACAGGGCGGTACAAAGAGCCGCGAAGCTGCTGACCTCACCGTGGCCTTCATTTTCGTTCTGGAACATGTATTTACAGGCCATGCCCAGCTTGTGGAACTGGATTCCGCGCAGACGGATGGTTAAGAAGATACCGGTTGCGAGAATCAGGACGATCAGGGGAACACCCCATACAAAACCATCCAGCCAGTTCAGAAACGCACTTACTTTACTTAACATAATACTCACTCTTTCTCCCGTGGGGGTGTTTATATAGAAGCTCTGGGGGAAGAAAACCAGTAGAAAACCGGTTTTTTGTAAACAAAAAAGGAAGTATTCCAGCTGCATCTTCGCAGATGAAAAACTCCCTCTAAAGAGTGTGGAAAGACGGATGCATTGCTGCATCAGACTGCTCTGTCCTTTTGCCTGAGAGATTGGCACATTCTGTGCCGTACACCTTCGGCGCTCCATACATGAGACTCTCCAGAGTTTGCTTCTTGAAGAGAAGCATAGACGATTTACTTTTGAAAAGCAAGTATATTTTAAAAAAACGGGAAAATTCTTCGGAAAAATACAATTTTATAAAGTACAGCTTGCGGATCTTTATAAAATGTGTATAATGAAAATGATAAATAGTTCAAAAAAGAACAGTTTTATGCTAAAACAAATGACGGGAAAAGAAAAGTACAGAAGGAAGGGGTACACATGCTTCAGGCAACAGAATTTTTGCGTCTCATGCGTTTTATTACTAAATCTCATGAGGCGTGCATCCAGAGCATCTGCAGGGAACACCAGCTTTCCATGATGGAGGCCACCATCATCACCTTTCTGAGAAATAATCCCAGTGTGGATACAGCGGCAGATATCGCGGAGCTGCGGATGCTGTCCAAGGGACAGGTTTCCCAGGCAGTGGAGTCACTGGTCCAAAAAAGGCTGGTGACAAGACAGCCGGATGCCTCAGACCGGCGCCGGATCCATCTCCTGTTATGTGAAAAAAGCATTCCGGTAACAGATTCCATTGATGCGATCCAGCGGCAGTTTCTTGCCGGCATCTTTGATGGATTTTCAGAGAAAGAGATGGAATGCTTTGCCGGTTTTCATGAGCGGATCATGGAAAATGTCCGACGCTTGTCCACAAAATGAGAGAAAGAAGGAATGCACATGAATGACGAAAAAGATTTTTTAGGGAAGGAACCCATTGGGAAGCTGTTACGTTCCCTGGCTATTCCGACTATCACCGCGCAGCTTATCAACATGCTTTATAACATTGTAGACCGCATTTACATCGGCCATATTCCAGAGAGCGGAGCCCTGGCTTTGACTGGCGTGGGAGTCTGCATGCCGCTGATTATGATCGTATCGGCGTTTGCGGCTCTGGTGGGAAGCGGCGGAGCGCCGCGGGCTTCCATCCATATGGGAAAGCAGGATTATGATCAGGCAGAGAAGATTCTCGGCAACTGCTTTACGCTGCAGGTGGTGATCTCGGCTATCCTCACGGCGGTATTGTTCTGCTTTAACCGGAAATTCCTTCTGGCATTTGGAGCAAGTGAAAACACGATTGAATATGCAGTCAGCTACATGAATATTTACTCGATTGGGAACCATCTTTGTGGAACTGACGCTGGGCATGAACATGTTTATCACGGCCCAGGGATTTGCGAAAACCGGCATGCTCTCCGTGCTGATCGGCGCGGTCTGCAACATTGTGCTGGATCCGGTTTTCATTTTCGGAATGCATATGGGCGTACGCGGAGCAGCGCTTGCAACGGTTATTTCCCAGGCCTGTTCCACCATCTGGGTGCTGGCGTTCCTGGCCGGAAAAAGACTCGTTTGAAAATCCGTCTGCGCAATATGGGCCTGACTCCATCGGTTATCCTGCCGTGTGTAGCGCTGGGCGCGGCAACCTTTGTCATGCAGTCCAGTGAGAGTATTATTTCCATTTGCTTTAACTCATCTCTGTTAAAATACGGCGGTGATATTGCGGTGGGAGCCATGACGATCTTAACCAGTGCCATGCAGTTTGCCATGCTGCCGCTGCAGGGCCTTGGACAGGTGCGCAGCCGATCATCAGCTATAATTACGGCGCGCGGAACGCAGACCGTGTGAAGGGCGCGTTTCAGCTTCTTTGAAGGTCAGCCTGATTTATTCCACGCTGATCTGGCTGTTTGTACAGGTGGTTCCGCAGGCATTTGCGGGCATGTTTACCTCGGATGCAGAACTCCTGGCATTTACTTCCAGGGCGCTCCGGATTTATATGGCCTGTGTCTTTATGTTTGGAATTCAGATTGCCTGCCAGATGGCATTTACTTCGATTGGCTTTGCAAAAGAATCCATCATTGTGGCGGTGACCCGGAAATTTATTCTGCTGATTCCGCTCATTTATATTCTGCCGCATGTGCTGACCGGCAACCGGACCTTTGCGGTTTATACGGCAGAGCCGGTGGCAGATTTTCTTGCCGTGACTTTTACAGCCCTGCTGTTTCGAAGACAGTTTAAGAAGGCGCTGAAGAGTCTTGCGTAAGGAGCGCAGATGTTGTTTTCTGACCGGAAAACGGTGAAAAGCAGAATCTGTTTTTTCGAACCAAGTGGCATATTTCGCCAAAAACATGGCGGAATATGCCACTTTTGTAGTTTGGGAAAATAATGCGTGCTATATTGAGTTGCATAGAAAAATGGACAGAGTCAGAGAAAAAAGAAGGGCTGTTTTACAATGGATCTAGGCGAATTCTATAAGAAGCACAAGCAGTTGCATTATTACTGGAAATTAAGCAGAAAAATAAATGGAATGGGACTTGCGTTTCATGCGGAAGATGTAATTCATGATGTCGTTGTGAGCATGATAGCGGATGAGGATTGCCTGGCAAAGTTTGAACATCTTACGGAGCCTGAGGCAAAGGCATATTTTATGGCATGCCTGACACACCGGATGATCGATATCATCCGGCGGGAAAAGCGCCACAGGGAGTATTTGGAAACGGTGGAATGTTACGAGAAAAAGCTGAAAACAGAAAGCTGCAGCGCAGAAACAATCGTAGTGGAACAATTGATTTTGAGAATAACGGCTGGCACACTGCGGCTGCTGAGTACCGAAGAACGGGAACTTTTGCAGCAGGTTTTTGTCCAGAAACTGCCCTATCGGGAGATTGCAAAGCGGAGCTGTCTGCGGGAAAGCGCCATTGCCATGAGGGTGATGAGACTTCGGAGAAAAATCTTAAAAATCTGTCTGAAACGTGGAATCTTGTGCGAAAGACCGGAGAAAAATGCTTCCTGGGCATGAGAATTTCTGCAGAAAAAGAAAAATGGCAACAGGTATGGGCTGAAAAAATTTCATAAAAATAAAATTGGGGTCTTGTCAACCGGAAAAACATGTGCTATTATGATGACAATTTTCAGAGAGATATCTCTGAATCTTAACCATAGAAAGGCAGTGAAAGAGACTCTTGCCAGCAGGACTTCGACAGGAAGAGGGCGTCACCGACTGAGAGCGCCGTCAGGTTGGACTCTGGCTCACAGGGAACACTCCGGAGCCGGTATTTCGAAAGACATGGATATGCAAAAAGCAGGTCGTGTCCGTAGGGGTATCCGTCAGGCACGTTACGTGTCTTAAAGAGTGGAGACGCTTTGCTCAAAGGAGCAGGAGGCAGTCTCAATGCGGGTGGTACCGCGGAACATAACAAGAGTATAGTGTCCCGTCCCGGAATATGTAACCGTATTCCGTGGACGGGATTTTTGTATTTATTCCCGAAAAGTCCCGGAATATGAAAAACTTCACATTCAGGTAAGGAGAGAGCAGCATGGAATTTTAACAGGTGTCAAGGAGAAGGAAACAACCAGTGTCAGTGAGATTTTAAGCGGGGATTATGTAGGAAAAACCGTAAAAATGAACGGTGCGGTTCACAACATCCGCGATATGGGAGAGTTTGCATTTGTAATTCTCAGAAAGGCAGAAGGCCTGGTGCAGTGCGTGTATGAAGAGGGAAAAACGGAGTTTGATTTAAAGAATCTGAAAGAAGAATCTGCCGTGGAAGTCACTGGTGTGGTAGAGCTGGAAGAGCGTGCGCCCCAGGACTTTGAGCTTCGTCTTACCGGCATCCGGGTGCTGTCTGAGCCGGCAGAAACCATGCCGATTGCCATCAACAAATGGAAAATGAATACCTCTCTGGAGACGAGACTGAGCCTTCGCCCGGTATCCTTAAGAAATGTCCGGGAGCGCGCAAAATTCAAAATTCAGGAAGGCATTGTAAGAGGCTTTCGGGAGTTTTATCCTCCCAGGGCTTTACAGAGGTTCATACTCCGAAGATCGTATCCCGCGGCGCAGAGGGCGGAGCGAATGTCTTTAAATTAAACTATTTCAACAAAAGCAGAGCTGGGACAGAGCCCCCAGTTCTACAAGCAGATGATGGTAGGCGTGTTTGACCGCGTATTTGAGGTGGCTCCGGTATTCCGTGCCGAGAAGCACAATACCACCCGTCATTTAAATGAGTATATTGGCCTGGACTTTGAGATGGGCTACATCGACAGCTTTGAGGATGTCATGGCCATGGAGACCGGTTTCCTTAAATACACCATGGAGCTGTTAAAATCAGAGTACAAAAAGGAACTGGATATGCTTGGCATCGATCTTCCTTCCATCAGCCGGATCCCACACGTGCGCTTTGCTGAGGCGAAACAGCTGGTATCGGAAAAATACAACCGGAAGATCCGTAACCCATTCGATCTGGAGCCGGAGGAGGAAGTGCTGATCGGCCGCTATTTCAAGGAAGAGTACGACAGTGACTTTGTATTTGTTACGCATTATCCGTCCAAAAAGAGACCGTTTTATGCTATGGATGACCCGGAAGATACCAGTGTTACCTTAAGCTTTGACCTGCTTTACAAGGGGCTGGAAATCACCACCGGCGGTCAGCGAATCCATGATTACCAGATGATCCTGGAAAAGATGGCAAAGCGTGGAATGGATCCGGAGGACATCAAGGATTACCTGATGATCTTCAAATATGGCATGCCGCCGCACGGTGGCCTGGGAATCGGCCTGGAGCGCCTGACCATGCGCCTGTTAGACGAGCAGAACGTCCGCGAGACTTCGTTATTCCCGCGTGATGTGACCAGACTGGAACCGTAAACTAGGAGTTGGAGGAGAAAAATCATGGCAAATATCATCAGTGATGAGACCATTGAATATGTAGGAATTCTGGCAAAGCTGGAACTCTCAGACGAGGAAAAAGAGGCGGCTAAGAAGGATATGGGCCGGATGCTTGATTACATTGACAAGTTAAATGAACTGGATACCAGTGGGGTAGAGCCTATGTCCCATGTTTTTCCGATGACCAATGTATTCAGGGAAGATGTGGTGACCAACGGGGATGAGCGGGACAAAATCCTGCTGAATGCGCCGGAGCAGAAGGATGGAGCCTTTAAGGTTCCGAAGACTGTGGAATAAGCGGATAAGAAAACGAAAAACTGTGGAGAATTCGGATGGATTCCGGAAAGGCTGTGGAAAACAGCCAGTATGACAGATATGAATGGAGGAAACAACGTGAGTATCCTGGATTTAACAGCGGTAGCGCTTGGAAAAAAGATCAAAGACGGTGAGATCACGGCGGTGGAAGCCACAAAGGCAGCGCTGGCCCAGATCAAAGCTCTGGAGCCGGTTTTAAACTGCTATGTGACCGTAGATGAAGAGGGCGCTTTAAAACGCGCCGAAGAAGTACAGAAGCAGATTGAAGACGGAACCCTGACCGGTCCTCTGGCCGGTGTTCCGGTGGCGATCAAAGATAATATATGTGTACGGAGGGACTGCTGACAACCTGCAGCTCCAAAATCCTTGATAATTTTAAACCGACCTATACGGCAGAAGCAGTCAGAAATCTGGAAGCAGCAGGAGCCATTATCCTGGGAAAAACCAACATGGATGAGTTCGCCATGGGAAGCACCACCGAGACTTCCGCTTACGGCGAGACGAAAACCCCTGAACCCGGAGCATGTGCCGGGCGGTTCCTCTGGCGGTTCCTGCGCGGCAGTGGCAGCCAATGAATGCTTCTTTGCTCTGGGTTCCGACACCGGCGGTTCCATCCGCCAGCCTAGCTCTTTCTGCGGTGTTACCGGCATCAAGCCGACCTACGGGACCGTTTCCCGTTACGGATTGATCGCTTATGGTTCTTCCCTGGACCAGATCGGACCGGTGGCGAAGGATGTGACTGACTGCGCTACCATTCTGGAGGCCATTGCTTCCTATGATAAAAAAGACAGCACCTCCATGAAACGTGAGGACTGTGATTTTACCTCTGCCCTGGTGGATGATGTGAAGGGCATGCACATCGGCATTCCGCGCGATTACTTTGGTGAGGGCCTGGATCCGGAAGTAAAGGATGCCATTTTGAAGGCAGCAAAGGTTCTGGAGGGAGCCGTTGTAGAGGAGTTTGATTTAAGCCTTGTAGAATATGCAATCCCGGCTTACTACGTCATTGCATCCGCCGAGGCAAGCTCCAACTTATCCCGTTTCGACGGCGTAAAGTACGGATACCGGACGAAGGAATACGAGGGTCTTCATAATATGTATAAGAAGAGCCGTTCCGAGGGCTTCGGTCCGGAGGTAAAGCGCCGTATCATGCTGGGCTCCTTCGTGCTGAGCAGCGGTTACTACGATGCTTACTATTTAAAGGCACTCCGCACCAAAGCGCTCATCAAGAAAGCCTTTGATCAGGCCTTTGAAAAATACGATGTCATTCTTGGACCGGCTGCCCCGGCTACTGCGCCGAAGCTGGGCGAGTCCTTAAGTGATCCGCTGCAGATGTATCTGGGCGATATTTATACGATTTCTGTTAATCTGGCAGGACTTCCGGGCATGAGCGTTCCGTGCGGAAGAGATGCAAAAAGGGTTGCCGATCGGTCTGCAGCTGATCGGGGACTGCTTCAAAGAAAAGAAATATCATCCGCGCAGGCTATGCTTACGAGTGCAGCAGAACCTACGAAGCGCCGGAACTGGCAAAACAGGCAGAAAAGGAGGCACAGTAACATGAGCAAACAGTATGAGACCGTCATTGGTCTGGAGGTACACGTAGAGCTGGCGACGAAAACAAAAATTTTCTGCGGATGCTCTACAGCATTCGGAGGAGCACCAAATACCCATACCTGCCCGGTCTGCACCGGTATGCCGGGTTCCCTTCCGGTACTGAACAAACAGGTGGTTGAGTATGCCCTTGCGGTGGGACTTGCCACCAACTGCGGCATCAACCAGTACTGTAAGTTTGACCGGAAGAAACTACTTCTATCCGGATAACCCGCAGAACTATCAGATTTCTCAGCTGTATCTGCCAATCTGCCATGATGGCTGGGTAGAGATCGACACCGCAGCGGGAAAGAAAGAAAATTGGCATCCATGAGATCCATATGGAGGAAGATGCCGGAAAACTGATGCACGACGACTGGGAAGATTGCACCCTGGTAGATTACAACCGAAGCGGTGTTCCGCTGATCGAGATCGTCTCCGAGCCGGATATGCGAAGTGCAGAAGAAGTCATTGCCTATCTGGAAAAACTTCGTCAGATCATCCAGTATCTCGGAGCATCAGACTGCAAGCTCCAGGAGGGCTCCATGCGTGCCGATGTCAACCTGTCCGTCCGGGAGGTGGGCGCACCGGAGTTTGGCACGAGAACCGAGATGAAGAACTTGAACTCTTTCAAGGCCATTGCCCGTGCCATTGAGGGCGAGCGCGTCCGTCAGATCGAGCTGATCGAGGATGGCAAAAAGGTCATCAGGAAACCCGCCGCTGGGACGACAACAAGAGTATTCCTCCCATGCAATGCGTTCGAAAGAGGATGCAAAGGATTATCGCTACTTCCCGGACCCGGATCTGGTTCCGGTATGGATTTCGGATGAGTGGATCGAGCGGGTGAAGGCAGCGCAGCCGGAGCTCCGCACCGAGAAGTTGGCACGCTATGAGAGTGAGTACGGACTGCCGCAGTACGATGCGGGAATTCTGACCGGCTCCAAGCATCTGGCTGATGTATTTGAGCAGACCGTGGCAATCTGCGGCAAGCCGAAGGAAGTTTCCAACTGGCTTATGACGGAGGCCATGCGCCTGTTAAAAGAGCAGGAGCAGGAGCCGGAAGACATGAAGTTTTCTCCGGAGAATCTGGCAAAGCTCATCAGCCTGGTAGAGAAGAACATTATTAACCGTACTGTTGCGAAGGATGTGTTTGAGGCTGTGTTTAAGGAAGATGTGGATCCGGAAGGTTACGTTGAGGAACACGGCTTAAAGGTGGTAAATGATACCGATGCGCTGACAAAGACCATCGAGGAGCTTCTGGAGAAGAACCCGCAGTCTGTTGCAGATTTCAAGGCCGGAAAAGAGAAAGCCATGGGCTTTATCGTAGGCCAGACCATGCGTGCCATGAAGGGCAAGGCAGACCCGGCTGTGGTGAACCAGCTGGTGCGCGAATTGATGTCACGGTAAGAGAAAGACAGTTTTCACTCAGATGTCTTTGCAGGAAAAACAGAGACGGAAAAAGAATAGATATTCTGTTAAATTTGTGAAAAATGCGATTGTAATACCGCTATATTTCGTGTAGAATGGAATGCAAACCGAGAATCCAGGGTGTCAGTGCCCAGGTGAAGAAAGGGAGTACACAGCTGATGAGGAGGAAAAAGAAGATGCAGCCATATGCAGAGATGAGCACAGAGGAACTGCAGGAGCTCAGAAAGCAGCTTTCTGCCCAGTACAAAGAGTTTCAGGGAAAGGATTTAAGACTGGACATGTCCAGAGTAAGCCAAGTGTAGAGCAGCTGGATCTTTCCATGGGAATGATGGATGTATTAAGCAGCAGCGATGACTTAACCTGCGAAGACGGAACCGACTGCCGCAACTACGGTGTCCTGACCGGAATCAAGGAAGCCAAAGAGCTGATCGGAGACATGATGGAGGTAGCTCCGGATTACATCATCATTTACGGCAATTCCAGCCTGAATGTTATGTTTGATACCGTGTCCCGCTCCATGACTCACGGTGTAATGGGATGTACTCCGTGGTGCAAATTAGATAAAGTAAAATTCCTTTGCCCGGTACCGGGTTATGACCGCCATTTTGCTATCACCCAGTATTTTGGCATTGAGATGATCAATGTTCCGATGACTCCGATGGCCCGGACATGGATATGGTGGAAAAGACTTGTGGCAGAGGATGACAGCATCAAGGGTATCTGGTGCGTGCCGAAGTATTCCAATCCGACCGGAACCAGCTATTCCGATGAGACCGTCCGCCGTTTTGCAAGACTGAAACCGGCAGCTCCGGATTTCCGTATCTACTGGGACAACGCATACGGTGTTCATCACTTATACGACCACGATCAGGACCACCTGATCGAGATTCTGGCAGAGTGTAAGCGCGCAGGCAACCCGGATATGGTTTACAAGTTCGCTTCCACCTCAAAATCAGCTTCCGGGTTCTGGTATTGCGGCTATCGCAACCTCCCGCAATAACCTGGAGGACATTGAGAAACAGTTAAAATTCCAGACCATCGGTCATGATAAAGTAAACCAGTTGCGTCATGTCCGTTATTTCAAAGATATTCACGGTATGGTAGAGCATATGCGCAAGCATGCAGATATCCTGCGGCCGAAGTTTGAGGCAGTCATTGATACACTGGATCGTGAGCTCGGTGGCCTCGGTATCGGAACATGGACCAAGCCAAAGGGAGGCTACTTTATCGCCTTCGATTCCTGGACGGCTGTGCAAAGGCTATTGTAGCGCGCTGTAAGAAAGCCGGTCTGGTTATGACCGGTGCCGGAGCAACCTATCCGTACGGCAAAGACCCGCATGATACCAATATCCGAATCGCACCGTCCTATCCGCCGCTGAGTGATCTGATCCTGGCAATGGATCTGTTCGCGTGCACGAAGATCGTAAGTATTGATAAGATCCTGAAAGACCGGGCAGAGGCACAGGAAGCACCGGAGCAGGCATAACGTGTTCTAAAAACAAAATAGAAAAAAAAATCCATGCTGTTTGCGTGTAAACGTAGAAGCATGGATTTTTCGTTATTTCTATTTTGCCGACTTTACTGCGTTCTGGATTGCCTCTGCCATAACTTCTGCTGCCAGTGTTCCGGCAACATTTAAGTCTGCTTCTACGGTTCCAATAGAGGCGGCATAGATGGAATCACCGTCGGCCATGGTGCCTACCGGGTTGATGCAGCGCGCGTAGCCGCTGCGGGCCATGGAAGCAATTTTGCTTAATTCTGCTTTGGAAAACGCGCCGTTGGTGATAATGGCACCGATGGTGGTGTTGGTTTTGCTGTTTGGATCGTGTTGGAACTGGTCGGTTCTCTGGCTGAATTTGTAAAGCTCTTCCAGGGTATCAAAGAATCCGCTGCCATCCGGTTTTCTTGGACCGGCAATTTTTTCGCCGGTAGCCGGATTATAAACATCGCCGAAGGCATTTAAGACTACAACTGCGGCAATCTTTAAGTCACCGATGGAGGCTGCATACATGCCGAGACCGGTTTTTGTGGTTTTGTCGCGGCCATAGATTTTGCCAACACTGGCGCCGGTGCCTCCGCCTAAGATGCCGGATACCGGATGCGGGTGTTCTGCATCCTGGCAGGCAGCATAACCCATAGCAGCATCCGGGCGGATATCAGAACGTCCAATACTCAGGTCGTAGATACAGGACTGGCAGACTAACGGAACCTTCGCAAATCCGGTTTCATAACCAATACCGTGTTCTTCCAGATAGTGCATGACTCCGTCACTGGCAGCCAGGCCGAAGGCAGAGCCGCCGGAGAGTACAATGGCATTGAGCGGATTGTCTGCAGTGATGGGGGATGTAAGTGGAGTTTCCCGGGAAGCAGGCCCACCTCCGCTGATATCAATACCGGCTTTTGCACCGTGGTCGAAGAGCAGAACCGTCACACCGGTCATGGCCTCATAATCCTGGGCGTTGCCGATGCGAAGACCCTCAAGATCAGTAATGGGAATTTCTCTGACAGAGTCGAATAATTTCATGATGAACCCTCCATGTTTGAAATAGTTAAGCCGCAGGGATCCTGCGGCTTATGAAATCGTGTTTCTTCTATTATATATAGCCCGTTTTTACTGACGGAATGCTGCAGCCAGTGCGCGGGATACGGCGCTGCCCAGAATGGTGCAGGCAACTGCCTCAATCGCACCCTGAACACCGACAAACAGAATCACGAAAATAAGCGGATTCGTTGCGCCGAGCTTGGTAACGAGGCCCTGGATATACTCCGTATTATAGAAAAAGAGAACCAGAGAACTCATGAAAAACAGAGTGTTTAACAACGGGCAGGACAGGCTTGCCACGATGAATGCACCGTTTTTGGAAAATTTCTTTACCAGCTGGAAAATCAGACCGCAGATCCATCCTTCAAGGATTCGCGGAACCAGGCAGGTAAATAACAGGCCGAACGGATTGATCTGCAGAAGCGCTGCGCTGAATGCAGAGCCGCCGGTTAATGCCATAACTACGCTGGTCAGGCCAAAGGCTGCGCCGCAGATGGCACCGGCTGTCGGTCCAAGAATGATGGCGCCGACGGCAACCGGAACGGTTAAAAAGGTGATGGTAAGTCCCGGAGTACGTAAGTAACCGAGCGGTGAGAAGGCCATAACGAAGATAATCGCTACCATAAGAGCCAGCTTCACCATGAATGAAGTCCGGGTGTGTGAAAGTTCTGAACTGATTGGATTCCTTGTTGCTGTTTTCATTGTTTTCTCCTTCTTTCGCTGATAAAACGGCATGATCTGCTGCGCACAAAGGCAGCCGGACCGGTGTCCCCCTGTTTTTCAGCATTTTGATATTGAGTGGGGATACAATGAACGGAATCTTAAGAAAGGCAGACGGACCTGGCAGAAGTATCAAGATACTGCTCCCTGAGAAATGTCGCTGACAGAGTAAATTGTTGCAGCCGGAATGGTCTGCACGGGTTCTGTCTGGACAGATTATGAAAGGGCGCAGAAGACTGCGTCCGAACTGAGATTTGATACATTTTCCTAAGAATAACGTTCAACCCTACTATAACACAAATCTTCCAAACAGCAAGTGTTTCTGAAGATACATAGGAATTTTTTTTATTTTATGCTATACTGGAATCGTATTTGTGCTAATTTGGAAGAAACTGGATGGATCAGTGCCGGGCTTCTGACAGAAAAGGTGAATGCGGAAAGAGAGGAAAATGATATGAAGAAAACAATGACAATGCTCCTGGCGTGTGCCATAACTGCGGCATCTCTGGCTGGATGCTCCGGTGCAGACAAGACTCAGACAGCGGCAGAGAAGGAAACTGTGGAGGAGACAACCGCAGCAGAGACAGCGGCAGAAACCGCATCGGAAAAAGAGACTTCTGAGGCAGTAAAGCCAGACTCAGCTACAGAGCCTCTTCGCGTTGGTTCCCTGAAGGGGCCTACCACCATAGGACTGGTTTCCTGATGGACAAGGCTTCAAACGGGGAATCGGAGGGGGCTTATGAGTTTACAATGGCAGCAGATGCTTCTGAACTTGCGGCACAGGTGGTTTCCGGTGATCTGGATATTGCGCTTGTTCCGGCCAATCTGGCCAGTGTGCTGTACCAGAAAACAAAACAGGGCATTGAGGTCATTGATATCAATACACTGGGTGTGCTTTATGTGGTTTCTGCGGATGATTCCATCCACAATATCGGGGATCTGAAGGGAAAAACGCTGTATATGACCGGAAAGGGAACTACGCCGGATTATGTGCTGCAGTATCTTTTAAAGGCCAACAGCCTGAGTACCGATGATGTGACGATTGAATATAAGTCTGAGGCCACTGAGGTTGCTGCGGTATTAAAGGAACAGGAAGATGCTATTGGTCTTGCCACAGCCCTTTGTGACTGCCGCTATGGCGCAGAATGAGAATTTAAAAATGGTGCTGGATCTGACAGAGGAGTGGGATAAGACCCAGCCGGAAAATGGCAGCTCCCTGGTTACCGGTGTTACAGTATGCCGTAAAGAGGTTCTGGAACAGAATCCGGAGGCAGCAGAGATGTTTGTGAAGGAGCATGGAGAATCCGCTGAATGGGTCAATGCCAATGTGACCGATGCCGCAGAGCTGGTAGCAGCGGCAGGAATCATCGAGAAGGCTCCGATCGCTGCAAAAGCGATTCCGTACTGCAGCATTGTCTGCATTGATGGTGAAGATATGAAGACCAGACTGTCTGGTTATCTGGAGGCTCTGTATGAGATGGATCCGTCTGCTGTAGGCGGACAGATGCCGGATGATGGTTTCTATTATCTGCATTAGTAGGTTGAGAAAGCCGTTTATCATCTGTCTATGGCTGGCATTCTGGCAGACTGCAGCTGTGCTGGTCCACAATTCCATTATGCTGGTGGGGCCTTTTGAGGCCCTGCAGGCATTGTGGTCACTGCTTCCGTCCTCGGATTTCTGGCGCTCTGTTGCCGGCTCCTTTGGACGCATCAGTACCGGCTTCCTGCTTGCATTTGCAGCTGGAATACTGCTTGGAAGCCTTGCATACACAGCTCCACTGCTGGAAGAAATTCTGGAGCCCTTCATGCTGTTTCTCAAGGCAGTTCCGGTGGCATCGTTTGTGATTCTCGCCCTGATCTGGGCCGGTTCCCGCAATCTCTCCGTGGTGATATCGTTTCTGGTAGTATTGCCGGTGATCTATGTCAATACCTTGGCCGGATTGCAAAGTACAGATCGGAAGCTTCTGGAAATGGCCGTGGTGTTCCGGATGCCGGTCTGGCGGAAAATACGCTTTATCTATCTTCCGGCGCTGGTGCCATATCTGGTAAGCGGATGCCGCATTGCCCTTGGCATGAGCTGGAAATCCGGCGCGGCAGCAGAGGTGATCGGTCTGCCGGAGCACTCCATCGGCGAACACCTGTATATGGCGAAGATTTATCTGGAAACGGCAGATCTGTTTGCCTGGACTCTGGTTATCATTCTGGTGAGCGCTGTGTTTGAGCAGATGGTGCTGTTTCTGATTTCCAGGCTTTGCCCGCAGAGAGGAGAGACGACACATGAAACTGCAGATTTGTGACCTGTGTAAACAATTTGACGGTGTTGCGGTGCTGGATCATGTTTCCATGGAGCTGGAGAGCGGGCATATTTACTGTCTCACGGCACCATCCGGGAAAGGGAAGACCACACTGTTTCGCATTCTGATGGGGCTGGAAACGGCAGACAGCGGCCATCTTTTCATGGAGAGGGTACCGATCGGAGCGGTTTTTCAGGAGGACCGCCTGTGCGAGACATTTTCCGCAGTGGATAACGTCCTCATGACATCTCCCTCATCTGTGAGCCGTGCAGAAACGAGGAGAGAGCTTATGGAGCTTTTGCCGGAGGAGGTGCTGGACCGGCCTGCAGCTACCTTGAGCGGCGGGCAGAAACGACGAGTGGCTATCTGCCGTGCTCCTTTGCGCCTCGTCCGAGCTTCTGATCCTGGATGAGCCGTTTACCGGTCTGGATGCAGGAACAAAGGCAGATGTAATTCGCTATTTACAAAAAAAGAGTGCCGGGAAGCTTACGCTTCTCAGCACACACCAGGAAGAAGATATTTTAGCCCTGGATGGGATTCGGATCACGATATAATTTGGTGCTTAGTATGCGATGATTTCGTAGCCGTCCTCCGTAACCAGAACCTGGATTTCCCACTGGGCAGATGGTTTGCCATCCTCCGTGTATACAGTCCAGTCATCATCTGCGTCAACGAAGACATCCGGCTTGCCCATGTTGACCATTGGCTCGATGGTAAACATCATGCCAGGGACCATAAGCATTTCTGTTCCGCGTTCGGATACGTAGCTGACCCACGGCTCCTCATGGAACTGGAGGCCTACACCGTGTCCACCAATCTCGCGCACTACGCTGTAACCGCTCTCACGGACAAAATCGTGGATCGCCGCGCCCATGTCACCCAGGAAGTTCCATGGCTTAACTTCTTTCAGGCCGACCTCAATACTCTGTCTGGTAATCTCCACCAGCCGCTTTTTCTCCGGAGAAACATTGCCAATGCAGAACATGCGGGAAGAATCGGAGTAATAGCCATCTAAGATGGTAGAGCAGTCTACATTGATGATGTCGCCGTCCTGCAGTACGCGTTCCGGATCCGGGATGCCATGGCAGACAACCTCATTGATGGAGGTGCAGACGCTTTTGGGAAACCCTCAAAGTTTAACGGAGCCGGGATGGCACCTCGCTTTGTGGTCTCATCGTAAACCCACTGGTCAATTTCCTCGGTGGTGACACCGGCCTTGATATGCTCCGCTACATAATCCAGGACTGCGATGTTGACCCGGGCACTGGCCTTGATCTTTTCAATCTGCTCCGGCGTTTTGATCATGTTGTGCTCCGGCACGATGCAGCCCTTGTTCTCGTACATTTTCAGTTTTTCATCAAAATCATAGTGGCATTTTTTGTATTTGAGCCCGCTGCCGCACCAGCAGGGACTGTTTCTGTCAATCATATGCATGGGGAACCCTCTTTTCCTATATTTAATCTCTGTTATCAAGCGTAGCATGGAAAAAAAGTTTGTCAAGAGAAAATCCTGCTTTTGAGAAATAACAATTTAAGAATAGTTGCGAAAGGTCCGAAGCAGGCCGGGGTGGTATCCCGCTGCGCAAAATATAAGTGCCGTGTTCGGACGATGTGGCTGACAGCCGTTTGTGGATAGTCGGACAAGATGTCCGCCTCCCGAAAACGTCAGTCGCCACATAGCCGGACACGTTGCACTTCTATTTATGCTACGCAGGATACCACCCCGGCCTGCTTCTGCTTTCCTGGTTATTCTACGGTAGTAAAAAACACAGCCAGAACAGTATTGGTAAAAGCTGGAATTCATGGCTTTTATCAGTACCGTTCTGGCTGATTTTATTTCTCTCTTAGCGGGAGCAATACAGCAGAAGCCGGTTATCCCGGCATTCCGCGGAGCATAAATATGAGTATACGTGTCCGGCTATGCAGCGACTGATGTTTGAGGTAGGCGGACATCTTGTCCGACTATCCGCAAACATCTGTCAGCTGCATCGTCCGAACACAATACCCATATTTTGCGCAGCGGTATGCCGGGATTACCGGCTTCGGACCTATATTGGTATTGCTCTTAAATTTTTATTTCAGTTTTTCTCCGGTGAGCATTTCGTAGCTCTGCAGGTATTTGTCGATGGTCTTCTGTACAACGTCCTCCGGCAGGGTCCAGTCGTTGCCTGGATGGGAGGTGAGCCAGTCACGGGCGAACTGCTTGTCGAAGGATGGCTGGCTGTGGCCAACCTCGTAGCCTTCTACCGGCCAGAAACGGGAGCTGTCCGGAGTCAGCATCTCATCACCGATGACCAGATTACCGTTCTCATCGAGACCAAACTCAAATTTGGTGTCGGCAATGATGATTCCATGGCTGTAAGCATAGTCTGCGCACTTTTTGTAAAGAGCGATGGTGCAGTCACGAAGCTTTGCAGCGTACTCTGCGCCCTTGCCCGGGAAATATTTCTCCAGGTGATCAATGCTCTGTTCGTAGGTGATGTTTTCGTCGTGGTCACCAATCTCTGCTTTTGTGGAAGGGTATAGACCGGCTCAGGCAGTTTCTGGGATTCCTGTAAGCCCTCTGGCAGTTTGACACCGTTTGCGGTACCGTTTTCCTTGTAGCTTGCCCAGCCGCTTCCGGTGATGTAGCCGCGGACGATGCACTCGAGAGGAAGCATGGTCAGCTTCCGGCACATCATGGTCTTGCCATCAAATTCCGGGGACTGGAAGTATTCCGGCATTTCCTTTACGTCGGTGGTGATCATATGGTTTGGCAGGATGTCCTGGGTGAGATCGAACCAGAATTTGGACATCTGGGTCAGAACCTTACCTTTATTGGTTACGGTGTTGTGGAGAATCACATCAAAGCAGCTGATGCGGTCGGTGGCCACCATGATCAGGCTGTCACCATTGTCATAGATTTCGCGTACCTTTCCTTCTTTAACAGGTTTCATCTTCATACCTCGCTGTGGATAAATTTTTTACTGTAGAGTTTTGGTTGTGGGGACTGCCTGCGGATGCAGACAGCTTCTGGTAATAGAATATACGCAAAACAAATAAATAGCAAGTCTTTTATTAAAAAAACTTATAAAATTTTTGAGACGATACCGGGACTGCTTTACAATTCTGGCTCCGTAGCCTATAATGGGGCATAAGTATTATTTGATGAAAAATGGAGAATATGATGCTAGGTAAACTATGGAAGAAACTCGTAAACCGGGAGACCATTTCCTACCTGATCTTTGGCGTGCTGACTACGCTGGTGGACTGGATCAGCTACTGGTATATGCGCCGCGTCGGGACTGACTACCGGCTTGCGACAGCAGGTTCCTGGGCGGCAGCGGTGTTGTTCGCTTTTGTGACCAATAAGCTATTTGTGTTTGGCAGCTTTGATCTGCATCCGAAGAAAGTGTGGTCGGAATTTGTGCCTTTTGTGGCCTGCCGGGCAGCTACCGGCATCTTTACCATGGTTGGCCATGATTGCCATGGTAGACGGAATGGGAATCAAACAGGATTTTATCTGCAAGATTGTAGTGTCGGCTATTTCTCTGGTACTGAACTACATCTTCAGCAAGTGGTTTATTTTTAAGAAAAAAGAATCGTAAATAAGGAGCTGCAGCATGCAAAGCGGGAAGGTAGCCTGTATTACGAGAGAACTAGAGGATCTGCTTATGATTGAAGCAGAAGAGAGGCGCTTCAGAAAGAATGGAAGTGTGGCGGATTTGCTGGCGGAAATGGAAACCGCAGTAGCGCAAGTAGAAGCGCAGCGGGAAAAAGGCGGCTAGACAGCCGGAAGAAACGCGGACAGAAATACCGGAAAAGCCCACAGCGCCGGAGCCTGTGCGGAAGACAGCTGAAACACCGGAACCGGAACAGAAGATGCCCAAACCGGACAGAAAACCAGAGCCGGAACCGGTCAGAAAACTGGAAGCGGAACCATCGAAAACGCTCAGCAGTCCGAAAGAGAAACCGCATCGCGCTACCCGTCAGGAGCGTGCGAAGAAGCGTCTGCGCAGGCAGGAACGGGAAGACGAAGGGCTGCTCCACTCGGCAGATGCCCTGATTGCGGCTTTTGCCATTCCGGTGATCATCATGCTGATCATCTTTGTACAGCGCGGAATTTTCCCATTTGGAGAGAAACCTTCCTGCGCACAGATATGTATCATCAGTATGCGCCGTTCTTTTCGGAGTTCCAGTATAAGCTGACGCACGGAGGAAGTCTGCTTTACAGCTGGGATATCGGTATGGGGGTAAATTTCTCAGCATTGTATGCCTATTATCTGGCAAGCCCGGTCAACTGGCTTTTATTCCTGTGCCCGAAGGGCTGGTCATTGAATTTATGACCTACCAGATCGTGATTAAGATTGGCCTTTGTGGCCTGACAATGGCATATTATTTAAGGAAGCACTGTCGGACCAATGATTTTGGTGTTGCCTTTTTCGGTATCTTCTACGCATTGTCCGATATGGCAGCTTACAGCTGGAATATTATGTGGCTGGACTGCATCATCCTGTTCCCGCTCATTGTTCTGGGCCTGGAGCGGCTGGTCAGAGATGGAAAAGAATGCTCTACTGCCTGACACTGGGCTGTCCATTCTTTCCAATTATTATATCTCCATCATGACCTGCATTTTTATGGTGCTCTATTTCATAGCCCTGCTGGTGCTGGATGAGGAGATGCACTGGGAGAAATTTGTGGGCCGCGGGTTCCAGTTTGCGGTGTATTCCCTGCTGTCCGGAGGTCTGGCGGCGGTAGTGCTGCTTCCGGAGATTTTTGCCCTGCAGATGACCGCTTCGGGCGACATGAGTTTTCCGAAGACATTTTCCCAGTATTTTCCGATTTTTGACATGATTGCCCGCCATATTGGCAATGTGGAGACAGAAATCGGGCTGGATCACTGGCCAAATGTGTATTGCGGTGTGGCAGTGCTGATGTTCTTTCATCCTGTATCTGCTCTGCAAACGGGTTCCGGCGAAGGAAAAAGCGGTTTACTGCGCGATGCTGATATTCTTTTTCGCAAGCTTTTCCTTCAATATATTAAACTTTATCTGGCACGGTTTCCATTATCCAAACAGCCTGCCCTGCAGGCAATCGTATATTTACATTTTCCTGGTGCTGTTTGTCTGCTACCGGGCCTATATGTATCTGCGGGAGACACCATGGAAGCATGTGACGGCGGCGTTTGCCGGAGCAGTAGTCTTTGTGCTGTTAGCGCAGAAACTGGTGACAGAGGATCATTTCCACTTTATCGTGTATTATGTTGCAATCCTGTTCCTGGCGCTGTACCTGGGCGGCCATTGCCCTGTACCAGAAGGGGGAACGCTATTACTTCCCGGCACTGTTTTACGCGCTGGCGGTTGTTTCTATTGAGGCAGCGGTGAATACGGCGGTAACCAGTGTGACGACCACCAGCCGCACGGCTTATACCGATGATAATGCTGCGGTGGAGAAGCTGGTAGATACGCTCCAGCCAAACGATACCTTTTTCCGCGTGGAGAAGGTAACCAGAAAGACGAAAAATGATGGAGCCTGGATGCATTTTCCATCGGTTTCCCTGTTCTCATCCACTGCGAATGCGGATCTGTCGGAACTCTTTAAAAAGCTGGGTTGTGAGAGTTCCACGAACGCTTACAGCATTACGGGCAGTACGCCGCTCATAGACGCGCTGTTTTCCGTGAAATACGGTCTTTATTCTGAGAAGCCAGAGGATACCTCTATGCGGACAGCGCTTGGAGAGCAGGATGGTGTCTGTCTGTATCAGAATAACTATACGCTGCCGGTGGGCTTTATGTGGTACCGGATTTTGAGTCCCGCTGGGTCATCTGACCAAATCCGGCAGATGTGGAAGTCTGGCGGATGCCGTTGAGGGCAGAACAGGTGTTGAATCTGGTTCTGGACACCACAACGGAGGGCAGTGATCTCACCTTTACCCCGGAAACGGGCGGTGAATATTACGCCTATGTTGGAAATAAAAAGATTGAAAAGGTGACCGCCACCACCTGGAAGGGCACAAAGACTTTCACCAATGTGGACCGCGGATACCTGCTGGAGCTTGGGATATTGCGCGGCGGGAGAGGTGGTAACGCTGACTGCGGAGCAGCAAAGGAAGAGATGTGGGCAGATGTTTACCGCTTCTCTGAAAATGGGCTTGGCTCTGTAGCGGCAAAGCTTTCCGCGCATCCGTGGAACTTAACGAGCTGGACCGACACCTCCTTAAAAGGAAGCATTTCCTGCGACCAGGAGGGCTGGTTGTTTACGTCCATTCCATTTGATGCCGGATGGAAGGTTCTGGTAGACGGAAAGGAACAGGAGCCTGAAAAGATTCTGGATTCCTTTGTTGGCATCTGGCTGAGTGCCGGAAGTCATACCGTGACGCTGGAGTACACGCCGAAGGGGCTGATTCCGGTGCACTGATCTCGCAGCCAGTGTCCTGCTTCTGGCGCTGATCTCGGCAGGCGGACATCTGCTTCGCCGATACCGGGAAGACCTGGAATATGAGCAAGGACGCGGAAGCATACAAGTCCTATGTGTATGAGGACGGAGTGCAGGAAAAACAGAGTCTGATTCCTGGGAAGCAGATTTAAAACATCCGGAAACAGAACAGGCGGATCCGGAACATTCGGGTGAAAGGTAATTAGCAGCACACATGCTGTGAAATATAGTAATTGTAAAGATACTGAGCAGTTACGAAATAGAATAATACAAGAAGAGGAGACAAACATTATGAAATTATGGGGCGGACGCTTCACGAAAGAAGAAAACCAGCTGGTGCACAATTTTAACGAATCCCTGTCCTTTGACCAGAAATTTTACCATCAGGACATTCAGGGCAGCATTGCCCATGTGACTATGCTGGCAAAGCAGGGGATTGTTTCTGAGGAGGACCGCAAGGCCATCATCGATGGATTAAACAGTATCCTGGCAGATATCGAGTCCGGCAAGCTGGTATTTACCAAAGAGCACGAGGATATCCATTCCTTCGTGGAGGCAAACCTGATTGAGCGTATTGGCGATGCCGGCAAGCGTCTCCATACCGGCCGCAGCAGAAATGACCAGGTAGCTCTGGACATGAAGCTTTACTGCCGTGACGAGATCGACGAGATTGATGTTCTGGTAAAGAATCTGTTAGAAGAGCTGTTAAAGATCATGGAGGAAAACCTCGATACCTATATGCCGGGCTTCACACACTTACAGAAGGCACAGCCAGTGACCCTGGCTCACCATATGGGAGCTTACTTTGAAATGTTCACCCGCGACAGAAGCCGTCTGCGCGACATTCGCAAGCGTATGAATTACTGCCCGCTGGGTTCCGGTGCGCTGGCTGGAACGACGTATCCGCTGGACCGCGCTTACACCGCAGAGCTGCTCGGCTTTGACGGCCCGACCTTAAACAGCATGGATTCCGTATCCGACCGCGATTACGTGATTGAGCTGTTATCCGCGCTCTCCACCATTGCCATGCATTTAAGCCGTTTCTCTGAGGAAATCATCATCTGGAACAGCAATGAGTACCGTTTCGTAGAGATTGATGATGCTTACAGCACCGGCAGCAGCATCATGCCGCAGAAGAAAAACCCGGATATCGCAGAGCTGGTAAGAGGAAAGACCGGCCGTGTCTACGGCGCGCTGATGTCCATCCTTACTACCATGAAGGGCATCCCGTTAGCATACAACAAAGACATGCAGGAAGACAAAGAGCTGACCTTCGATGCTATCGACACCGTAAAAGGATGCCTGGCTCTGTTCACCGGCATGATCTCCACCATGACCTTTAACAAGGAAGTAATGGAGGCAAGTGCAAAGAATGGCTTCACCAACGCGACCGACGCGGCTGACTATCTGGTAAATCACGGCGTACCGTTCCGTGATGCCCACGGCATTGTAGGCCAGCTGGTGCTGTTCTGCATCGACAAGGGCATCGCGCTGGATGACATGACTCTGGATGAGTTCAAGGCCATCAGCCCGGTGTTCGAGGAAGATGTGTACGAGGCCATCAGCATGAAGACCTGCGTAGAAAAGAGAACCACCATCGGCGCTCCGGGACAGGAGGCTATGAAGAAGGTCATTGCGATCTACAAAGAGCAGCTGCAGTAATACCAATTTAAAAGCAATAGCAATAAAGGTCCGAAGCCGGTAATCCCGGCATACCGCTGCGCAAAATATGGGTATTGTGTTCGGACGATGCAGCTGACAGATGTTTGCGGATAGTCGGACAAGATGTCCGCCTCCCTCAAACACCAGTCGCTGCATAGCCGGACACGTATACCCATATTTATGCTCCGCGGAATGCCGGGATTACCGGCTTCTACTGTATTGGCCCCGCTACGAGAGAAATAAAATCAGCCAGAACGGTATTGATAAAAAGCTGGGAATTTCAGCTTTTACCAGTTCCATTCTGGCTGTGTTTTATTACCGTAGAATAGCAGGAAAGTAGAAGCAGGTCGGGGTGGTATCCTGCGTAGCATAAATAGAAGTGCAGCGTGATACCACCCCGGCCTGCTTCGGACCTTTCGTGAACATGATTTAAATAGTTACCCGAGCACCAGGAATACTTCCTGGGTCTGCTTTCCATGCTGGCGGGTCTGGGAGTGGGTGTCGAAGAAGATGTCCACGTGGTTGCCCTTGACTCCGCCGCCGCGGTCCTCTGCGGTGTAGATGACGCCACCGATCATGACCTTGCTTCCGTAAGGAATTACGCGCGGGTCCACGGCAATGGTGCGTCCGGAGGTTGCGATGGTACCGGTGCTGGTGCGGCGGCCCCAGCCCTCGGAGCATTGTTTGCACGGGCAGTAGCCGGTGGTGCGGAAGAAGCCGAGGGATTTTAAGCCGGTGTGTTCATGGCTTTCCTCAGCAGAAGTGTTTTCTGTGCTGGTCTGGGCCGTCTCTCCTTTTACATAGGTTTTCGGATTGGAAAGAGCTTTGCCGTCCACAGTGCCTTCTACCACATAGGTGCCGTCTGCCAGTGCGTCCCAGTTCATATTGATGCGGAAACCATGGCGGCCGTTTCCGACGCCGTTTTCTTCCAGATCAGAACGGTAGGTGACGGCGGTCTGGTGAAAGCTTTTCACCTGTTCGCCGGTCTTTTTATTGGTAATGGTAACGGTAACCGGAACGCCGGTATTTGGCAGGGAAGAATCCAGCCCCAGCCTACAATGGTATTGCCTTCAAAGTCATCGAAAGAAGCCATCCAGGTCTGCTGCCAGAGCCGTGAAAGCACCTCCGATGAGAAACATTGCTATGATCAGTAAAGTTGTGAGAGTCGTTCTTTTTTCAACATAAAATCATTCCTTTCTTTTCCAAGATTTGTTACATGGATAGCACTACGAAAAAATGAAATAATTGATTCACACAAAATAAATATATGTAACAAATTTGTAATATATGAACGATAAGACCTTATTTTACATGATTTTTCTGATTTGTCAAGGAAAAACGAAAACGGGCTGATTTCCCTTCTGAACACCCGCCTGGAAACAGAAGAAAAAATGCAAAGAATCACAGAAAAACACAGATTTTTCTGGTAAACCTCTTGACAAACGAGGTGGGGTAAAGTATATTAATCACAGAATGTTAGCACTCCTTAATGATGAGTGCTAACAAGAACAAAAGGAGGCGGCAGAATGGAACTGGATGATCGTAAAGTTACTATATTAAAAGCAATCATCAAAACCTATCTGGAGACGGGAGAGCCAGTGGGTTCCAGAACCATTTCCAAGTATACTGATCTGAAACTGAGCTCCGCAACCATCCGGAATGAGATGTCGGACCTGGAGGAGATGGGTTACATCCAGCAGCCGCACACATCGGCAGGGCGAATCCCTTCCGACAAGGGCTATCGCTTCTATGTAGACCAGATCATGCAGGAGAAGGAGCAGGAGGTCACTGAGGTCAAGAGCCTGATGATCAAGCGGGTTGACCGGGTGGAACTGGTCTTAAAGAAACTGGCACAGCTTCTTGCCAACAACACCAACTACGCAGCCATGATCAGTGGCCCCCAGTACCATCAGAACAAGCTGAAATTCATCCAGCTATCCCAGATGGAGGAGAATAAACTCCTGGTGGTCATTGTGGTAGAGGGAAACCTCATCAAGAATGCCATGGTGAGCGTACCGGATCCGGTAAGCCAGGAAGACATCCTGAACTTAAACATTTTGCTTAACAGTGCGCTCAACGGTCTTACCATTGAGCAGATCAATCTGGATGTCATCACAAAGCTCAAACAGCAGGCTGGCGTTCACAGCCAGATTGTTGACCTGGTATTAAATGAGGTGGCCGGAGCCATCCGGGCCGATGAGGAAGATCTTCAGATCTACACCAGCGGTGCCACCAACATCTTCAAATATCCAGAGCTGAGCGATGGCGAGAAAGCAAGCCAGCTGATCAGCACCCTGGAACAGAAGGATAAGCTCAGGAGCTCATTGCAGATGTAAACGAATCGGAAGACAACAATGGAATCCAGGTTTACATCGGAGATGAGACACCGCTCCAGACTATGAAGGACTGCAGCGTGGTCACCGCCAACTATGAACTTGGCGAGGGCATCCGCGGCACCATTGGTATCATCGGACCAAAGCGGATGGATTACGAAAGGGTACTCAGCACGCTGAAGCATTTGATGAAGCAGCTGGATGCCACTTATAAGAATGAAGAAGGGTAGCGGTGTCAGAGATGACGCCCATAAAGAAAGGCGATAAACCATGAGTCAGAAGGAAAAAGAAATGAACCAGGGCGCTGCAGAAGCTGAGAACGAGAATCTCGAAGCGGAGCACGCTGAGGCGAAAACGGCGAAACCTCTGCAGGCAGTGAAAGCCAGGAGGCAGAAACCAAAGAGACAGAAAAAGAAAGCAAAGAGAGCGAAGCCAAGGAGGCCAGGAAAGATCCGAAGGATGCTCAGATCGAGGAACTGCAGGACCGCTTAAAACGTCAGATGGCTGAGTTCGATAACTTCCGCAAACGTACGGAAAAAGAAAAGGCAGCCATGTATGAGATCGGAGCAAAGGACATCATCGAGAAGATCCTTCCGGTGTTAGACAATTTCGAGCGAGGCCTGGCAGCCGTGCCGGAGGATGAAGGGTTCTTCCTTCGCCGAAGGCATTGAAAAGATTTACAAGCAGTTCGTGAAGACTCTGGAGGATGCCGGAGTGGAAACGATCGAGGCAGTAGGTCAGCAGTTCGATCCGAACCTGCACAACGCAGTGATGCATGTGGAGGATGAGAAGTATGGCGAGAATGAAATTGCCATGGAACTGCAGAAGGGTTACAAGTACCGCGGCAGCGTGGTACGTCACAGCATGGTTCAGGTAGCAAACTAAACCGGCTGCAAAACTTAGCGTATTATCAAAAATTTGTTTGAATAGAGTAGGAGGAAAACATCATGAGTAAGATTATTGGTATTGACTTAGGAACCACAAACAGCTGTGTAGCAGTTATGGAGGGTGGTAAACCGGTAGTTATCCCGAACCAGGAAGGCTCCAGAACCACACCCTCTGTTGTAGCATTTACCAAGACCGGTGAGCGACTGGTAGGTGAGCCTGCAAAGCGTCAGGCAGTTACCAACGCAGACAGAACCATTGCTTCCATTAAGAGACATATGGGTACAGACTATAAAGTAACCATCGACGGCAAGAGCTATACTCCTCAGGAGATTTCCGCTATGATCCTGCAGAAGTTAAAAGCAGACGCAGAGGCTTATCTGGGTGAGACCGTAAGCGAGGCAGTTATCACCGTTCCGGCATACTTCAACGACGCGCAGCGTCAGGCAACCAAGGATGCAGGTAAGATCGCAGGTCTGGATGTAAAACGTATCATCAACGAGCCTACCGCAGCAGCTCTGGCATACGGACTGGATAATGAAAAAGAACAGAAGATCATGGTATACGACCTTGGCGGCGGTACCTTCGATGTATCCCTCATCGAGATCGGTGATGGCGTTATTGAGGTTCTTTCCACCAACGGTGATACCCACTTAGGCGGCGATGATTTCGATAACCGTATTACCCAGTGGCTGGTTGACGAGTTCAAGAAGGCTGAGGGAGTAGACCTGTCCGGCGATAAGATGGCAATGCAGAGGCTGAAAGAGGCTGCTGAGAAAGCAAAGAAAGAGCTTTCTACCGCAACCACCACCAACATCAACCTGCCGTTCATCACTGCAACCGCAGATGGCCCGAAACATCTCGATATGAACCTGACAAAGGCTAAATTCGATGAGCTGACCCACGACCTCATCGAGAGAACCGCAATCCCGGTACAGAACGCATTAAAGGATGGCGGTGTAACCACCGCTGAGCTTGGCAAGGTTCTGTTAGTCGGCGGTTCCACCCGTATGCTGGCAGCTCAGGAGAAAGTTAAACAGATGACCGGCAAAGAGCCGAATAAGTCCTTAAACCCGGATGAGTGCGTAGCCATCGGTGCTGCTATCCAGGGTGGTAAACTTGCAGGTGATGCAGGTGCCGGTGATATCCTTCTTCTGGATGTTACTCCGCTGTCCCTGTCCATCGAGACGATGGGAGGTATTGCAACTCGTCTGATCGAGCGTAATACAACCATCCCGACCAAGAAGAGCCAGATCTTCTCTACCGCAGCTGATAACCAGACAGCAGTAGATATCAACGTAGTACAGGGTGAGCGTCAGTTCGCCCGCGACAACAAGACCCTTGGCCAGTTCCGTCTGGACGGTATCCTTCCGGCAAGAAGAGGTGTTCCGCAGATCGAGGTTACCTTTGATATTGATGCCAACGGTATCGTAAATGTATCCGCTAAGGATCTGGGTACCGGAAAGGAGCAGCACATCACCATTACCGCAGGCTCCAACATGTCTGAGGCTGATATCGACAAGGCAGTGAAAGAAGCTGCTGAGTTTGAAGCACAGGATAAGAAGAGAAAAGAGGCAATCGACGCAAGAAACGATGCAGACGCAATGGTATTCCAGACCGAGAAGGCATTAAGCGAGGTTGGCGATAAGATTGATGCAAATGACAAGGCTGCTGTTGAGGCTGACTTAAACGCACTGAAAGAAGCCATCAACCGTGCTCCGATCGACAACATGACTGATGCTCAGGTTGAGGACATCAAGGCTGGCAAGGAGAAACTGATGAATAGCGCTCAGGCATTATTCAGCAAGGTTTATGAGGCAGCTCAGGGTGCCGCAAATGCACAGGGCGCAGCTGGCGCACAGGGGCAGGCGCAGCAGGCGGCAACGCAGGCGCAAATAACAACGACGATGTCATCGATGGTGACTTCAAGGAAGTATAATAGTAACGTAGAAGGAAAGCATCATGGCAGAGAGTAAGAGAGATTATTACGAAGTCCTTGGCGTTCCGAAGAACGCCGATGAGGCTGCTTTAAAAAAGCATATCGTGTTCTTGCAAAGAAGTATCACCCGGACAGTAATCCGGGTGATGCTGAGGCAGAGCGCAAGTTCAAGGAAGCATCTGAGGCATACAGCGTCTTAAGCGACCCAGAGAAGAGAAGAAAGTATGACCAGTTTGGTCATGCCGCATTCGAGGGCGGCGCAGGCGGCGGTGCCGGTGGATTTGGCGGCTTCGATTTCAATGGAGCCGATATGGGAGACATCTTCGGAGATATCTTCGGGGACATTTTCGGCGGCGGAAGAAGCCGCAGCAGCCAGTACAATGGTCCGATGCGCGGTGCCAATGTAAGAGCTGCGGTCCGCATTACCTTTGAGGAAGCCGTATTTGGCTGTGAGAAGGAAATTGAGATCAATTACAAAGAGTGCGCGACCTGTCACGGAACCGGAGCAAAGCCGGGCACTTCACCGGAAACCTGTAAGAAGTGCGGCGGTAAGGGTAAGATCATCTACACAGCAGTCCTTCTTCGGTCAGGTACAGAATGTCCAGACCTGTCCGGATTGCGGCGGCAAGGGCAAAGTCATTAAAGAGAAATGCTCTGACTGCTATGGAAGCGGTTATATTACCAGAAAGAAGAAATTCAAGGTTACCATTCCGGCCGGTATCGATAATGGCCAGAGTGTACGCTGCGCAGGCGGCGGTGAGCCTGGCGCAAACGGCGGCGAGAGAGGCGACCTCTTGGTTGAGGCAGTTGTATCCCAGCATCCGGTATTTAAGCGCCAGGATGTGAATATCTTCTCCACCGTACCGATCTCCTTTGCTACGGCAGCGCTGGGCGGCCCAATCCGCATCAAGACCGTAGACGGCGAGGTTGAGTACGAGGTCAAGGCAGGAACCCAGACCGACACCCGCGTCCGCTTAAAGGGCAAGGGAGTACCGTCCTTACGCAACCGCAACTTACGTGGTGACCACTATGTAACGCTGGTTGTTCAGGTACCGGAGCGCTTAACCGAGGCGCAGAGAGAAGCGCTTAAGAACTTCGATGCTGTGATGCACGGAGAAGTTCCGGCTGAGACAAAGCACAAAAAGAAAGGTCTTTTTAAATAAAAAATGCCAGTCAGGGGCAAAGCCTGGCTGGCGACCCTGGTTACAACCTAATTTTAAGGTCATTTTGAAAATGGTCATGCCCGGTAAAAGAAAACGCGGCGGGTGTGATAGAGTGTAATGCATCAAAGGATTTCGTAAATAGTTTGATTTGTGATTGGTTTTGCCTTGTTTTCTTTTACAGGAACAGGACTCTTTTCATCCGTTCATAAGGTTAATGCAGAAGAGGATATTTTTATTGCATAGAATTAAAAAAAATTTCGAAAAGAAAAATACGGATAAAATGGGTGTCTGCGGACGGCGGGTATAATGCCTGGGCTGTGAAGCAGATAAGTTTAAACTTATAAGCGCGGCGAATGATACTTATAAGTAAAAACTATAAATGTTAATAAGTGAAAAAAAGTACATATTTCTCGACTAAAAATTAACAAAACAAAATTCAGAAAAATACGAACAAATTCCAGTGAAATTCCGGCAGAAACCAGATTCCAAACTATCCGGGAAATGTGTCGAATACAACATGTTTTTTTACAAAAACAAAAGGTGGTTTCCCTCTGCTAACATTGTCGGTGAATTAACAAAAATTCCGGTCAAAAACTGTAAATCTGCCCTGTTTTTGCAAGGAAAAAAACGATTGCTATATTGTATACAATATGTAATTTTTGATTGTCTGGAATCGCGAATTATGCTATACTGACCATGATGGCAAAACGAGAGATTTTGTCGATAGCAAGTTGAAAATGTATAGAAAGAGGGTAAAGGAAAATGGGATTGGCTACATTTAAAGGCGGCGTTCACCCTTACGAGGGCAAAGAACTGTCCGAGAACAAGCCGGTACAGGTCCTGATGCCGAAGGGAGATCTGGTGTTCCCGATGTCACAGGGAATCGGCGCACCGGCGAACCCGCTGGTAAAGAAGGGCGACAGAGTCCTGGCTGGTCAGATCATCGGTGAAGCAGGCGGATTTATTTCTGCAAACGTAATCTGCTCCGTATCCGGTACGGTTAAAGCAGTAGAGCCGAGACGTGTTGCCAGCGGCGGCATGGTAAATTCCGTTGTAGTTGAAAACGATGGACAGTATGAAGCAGTAGAGGGCATGGGCGCAGACCGTGACCCGGCAACTCTGTCCAAACAGGAAATCCGCGATATCGTAAAAGCAGCTGGTATCGTAGGTATGGGCGGCGCTGGTTTCCCGACCAACGTAAAGCTCTCTCCGAAGAATGAAGATGCAATTGAGTACATTCTGATCAATGGTGCAGAGTGTGAGCCGTATCTGACATCTGACTATCGCTGTATGATGGAAGATCCGGAAAAGATCATCGGCGGTCTGAAGGTTGTTCTGCAGCTCTTTGACAAAGCTAAGGGCGTGATCGGCATTGAGAACAACAAGCCGGAAGCAATCAAAAAGCTGAAAGAGTTAGTAAAAGATGAGCCGCGTATCGAGGTATGTGAGCTGCTTACCAAGTATCCGCAGGGTGGTGAGCGTTCCTTAATCTACGCTGTTACCGGCAGATCTGTAAATTCCTCCATGCTTCCAGCAGACGCAGGCTGCATCGTGGACAACATTGGTACTGTGACCGCTATTTATGATGCAGTATGCAAGACCACTCCTCTGATCGAGCGTGTATTCACCGTAACCGGTGACGCGATCGCAGATCCGAGAAACTTCCGTATTAAGATCGGAACCAACACCCAGGAACTGATCGAGGCAGCAGGCGGCTTCAAGTCCGAGCCGGAGAAGGTTATTTCCGGTGGTCCTATGATGGGATTTGCTATGTTTGATTTAGACGTTCCGGTCATCAAGACCAACGGTTCCGTCCTGTGTATGACCAAAGACCAGGTGGCAGCAAGCGTGGAGACTCCGTGTATCCGCTGCGGTAAGTGCGTAAGCGCATGCCCGAGCCACATTGTTCCGGTTATGATGATGAAAGCAGCATTAAAGGGCGACTGCGATACCTTTGAGAAACTCAATGGTATGGAGTGTATGGAGTGCGGAAGCTGTACCTTTATCTGTCCGGCCAGGCGTCCTCTGACCCAGGCTTTCAAGGAAATGAGAAAAACGGTTGCAGCAAACCGCAGAAAAAGCACAGGGGGGAAAGTAAACCATGGCTAAATTATTTAACGTATCCTCATCCCCGCATGTGCGGAGCGAGGAAACAACCCGCAGCATCATGATGGACGTGGCAATTGCCATGCTGCCGGCCACCGCTTTCGGTGTCTTCCAGTTCGGCCTGCATGCCCTGCTCGTGATCATTGCTACCGTATTTGCCTGTGTAGTCAGCGAGTACGTATTTGAGAAAGTAACCAAGAGAACCGTAACCATCAGTGATTTCAGTGCCGTTGTAACCGGTATGATCCTGGCATTAAACTGTCCGTCTGAGATTCCGTTATGGATCCCGATGCTGGGCGGTGTGTTCGCGATCGTGATCGTAAAACAGATCTACGGCGGCCTTGGCCAGAACTTCATGAACCCGGCACTGGCAGCAAGATGCTTCCTGCTGATCTCCTTCGCAGGCAAGATGTCTGCCTTCACCCTGGATGGCGTAACCACCGCAACTCCTCTGAACGTGATGAAGACTGCATGGAAGGCCGGCGAGTCAATCTGGGCGTAGACCTTATGGCTATGTTCATCGGTAAGATCCCGGGAACCATCGGTGAGGTTTCTGTGGTAGCCCTGTTAATCGGCGCTGCTTACCTGGTATTTAAGAAAGTCATTTCCCTGCGCATTCCGTTAACCTACATCGTAACGGTCGCAGTATTCGTATTCATGTTCGGCAGACAGGATCTGAACTTTGTTCTGGCTCATATCTTCGGCGGCGGACTGATCTTCGGTGCATTCTTCATGGCAACCGATTATGTAACCAGCCCGATCACCCCGAAGGGACAGATCGTATTTGGTATTCTGCTTGGCGTGCTGACCGGAACATTCCGTCTGTTCGGTGGTTCCGCAGAGGGTGTTTCCTACGCAATCATCATCAGCAACCTGATGGTTCCGCTGATTGAGCGCTATACCCTTCCGGTGGCATTTGGAAAGGAGGGCAAAAAGGCATGAGTAAAGGTGGATTTATGAAGGATGCCGTAATCCTGTGTGCCATTACCCTTGTGGCAGGTGCATGTCTGGGCGGCGTTTATGAAATGACGAAGGATCCGATCGCTGCAGCAAACCAGGCAGCGAAAGAGGCTGCTTACCGTACCGTATTCCCGGATGCGGCTGGTTTTGAGGCTGCAGACCTTGCAGACAAGCTTCCGGCAGCAAATGAGACTATCGCAACCCTCGGATATGGCAACGTGTCTGTAGATGAGGCCGTTGAGGCAACCGATGCTTCCGGTTCTGTTGCAGGATACGTAGTTACCGCTACTTCCAATGACGGTTACGGCGGTGCTGTTACCGTTTCTGTAGGTATCCAGTCTGACGGTACTGTAAATGGTATCGAATTCCTGACCCTGGCTGAGACTGCTGGTCTTGGTATGAATGCTCAGAAGCCTGAGTGGAAAGGTCAGTTTGCAGGCAAGAAGGCAGATGTGTTCTCCGTTACCAAGGACGGTGCATCTTCCGATGATCAGATCAACGCAATCAGTGGTGCGACCATCACTTCAAAAGCAGTCACTGGTGCGGTGAATGCGGCAGTTTATTTTGTAGATAACTGCCTGGCACAGTAGGAGGTAGGAAGTCATGAATAAATGTATCGAACGTTTATACAACGGTATTATTAAAGAAAACCCGACCTTCGTCCTGATGCTTGGTATGTGTCCGACCCTGGCAGTAACCACCACCGCGATCAACGGTATCGGTATGGGACTGTCCACCACGGCGGTTCTGGTTTTCTCTAACCTTATTATTTCCGCACTGCGGAAGATTATTCCGGATCGTGTACGTATTCCGGCATACATCGTAATCGTAGCATCTCTGGTTACCATCGTTCAGCTGCTGCTTCAGGCGTATGTACCGAGCCTGTACAGCGCACTGGGTATCTACATCCCGCTGATCGTTGTAAACTGTATCATCCTGGGCCGTGCAGAGGCATATGCAGCAAAGAACGGCCCGATCGAGTCCGCATTCGATGGTATCGGTATGGGTCTTGGTTTTACCGTAGGCTTAACCTGTATCGCAATCGTGCGTGAGCTCATCGGCAGCGGCGCATTCTTCGGTATGGAGATCATTCCGGAGGATTTCCATGTAACCATCATCGGCCTGGCACCGGGCGCATTCTTTGTACTGGCCTGCCTGACCGCTCTGCAGAACAAATTCAAAGCTCCGAGTGCAACCAACGGTTCCGTGCCGCAGTCCACACTGGCATGCGGCGGCAACTGCGCATCATGCAGCGGTTCTGCATGTTCCTCTAACCACTCTGTCCTGGAAGAGAAAAAGGCAGAAGAGCTGAAGAAGGCAGAAGAGGCCAAGAAGGCGGCAGCTGCAGCAGCTCTGGCTAAGAAGCAGGCAGCAGAGGCAGCCAAGGCAGCAGCCGAGGCTGAAAAGAAAGACGAATAGGAGGGACAGGTTAGATGAAAGAGTTAATTTTAATTATTGTCGGATCTGCTCTGGTTAACAACATCATCCTGAGCCAGTTCCAGGGCCTGTGTCCGTTCCTTGGTGTTTCCAAGAAGGTTGACACCTCCATTGGTATGGGTGCAGCCGTTATCTTCGTAATTACGCTGGCAAGTATTGCTACGAACCTTGTATACGCTCTGGTGCTGGTTCCGCTGCACTTAGAGTACTTACAGACGATTGCCTTCATTCTGGTAATTGCAGCACTGGTACAGTTCGTTGAGATGTTCTTAAAGAAGAGCATGCCGAGCCTGTATTCTGCGCTGGGTGTATTCCTTCCGCTGATTACGACCAACTGTGCAGTTCTGGGTTCTGCCCTGACCAACGTACAGAAGGGTTATAACTTCATTTTCAGTGTAGCAAACGGACTTGGTACTGCGGTTGGTTTCACCGTCGCAATCGTACTGCTGGCAAGTATTCGTGAGAGTATTGAAGACAATGATATCCCATACAATTTCCAGGGTTCTCCGATCGTTCTGATTACCTCTGGTCTGATGGCGATTGCCTTCATGGGCTTCTCCGGACTGATTTAATGGGAGGTAACAGAATATGACAGGTTTGCTTTTAGCGGCAGTTGTCATCGGTGCCATCGGTATCATTATCGGTGTGCTGCTGGGAATTGCCAGTGAGAAGTTTAAGGTTGAGGTTGACGAAAAAGAAATCCTGGTGCGTGCAGAACTTCCGGGCAACAACTGTGGTGGTTGTGGTTTCCCGGGATGTGACGGTCTGGCTGCAGCAATTGCTGCAGGCACCGCTCGTTAACGGATGTCCGGTCGGCGGCGCTCCGGTAGCAGATAAGATCGCTGCTATCATGGGTGTTGAGAGCGGCAGCTCTGAAAAGAAGGTAGCTTTCGTAAAATGTAAAGGTACCTGCGATAAGACCAATGTAAAGTACAACTACTATGGAATTACCGATTGTTCCATGGTAACCGTAGCTCCGGGCTCCGGCGAAAAGGCATGTGCTTACGGCTGTATGGGCTATGGCTCCTGCGTGAAGGCATGTCAGTTTGACGCGATCCACGTAGTAGACGGTGTTGCAGTCGTTGACAAAGAGAAGTGCGTAGCCTGCGGCAAGTTAGTGTGGCTACCTGCCCGAAGGGCCTGATCGAGCTTGTTCCTTACAAGGCAGAGCATCTTGTACAGTGCTCTTCCCACGACAAGGGACCGGCTGTCAAGAAAGTCTGCACCGCTGGATGTATCGGATGTACCCTGTGTACCAAACAGTGTGAGTTCGACGCAATCCATATGGAGAATAACGTGGCAGTCATCGATTACGAGAAGTGCACCAACTGCGGCAAGTGCGCAGCAAAGTGCCCGGCAAAGGTAATCCAGTAAGCTGCGGCGAATACGAAACATGATTGATAGAAGCTGTTTTCATTGCATAGTATGCGGTGAGAGCAGCTTCTTTTTATTGGGAAAAAGTTATTTTCATTTATCAGAATTTCGCGAAAACGAATAGTAAATAATAAGAATTAGTGATAGAATATAATTATCGTTTTAAAGTTGCAAAACTTTTTATTAAAAGGAGGGATTTTATGAATCTGGAGAAGCTATTTCATCTCGAGGAGAACCACACAGATGTCAGGACGAAGTAATGGCCGGTATAACCACATTTATGACCATGGCCTATATCCTGGCCGTTAACCCGAGCATCCTAAGCGCGTCCGGCATGGACAGTGGTGCGGTGTTCACGGCAACCGCCCTTGCGTCCGCAATTGCAACCCTGCTTATGGCAGCACTTTCCAACTATCCGTTCGTACTGGCACCTGGCATGGGACTGAATGCCTATTTTGCCTACACGGTAGTTCTCTCCATGGGCTATACCTGGGAGATGGCACTGGCAGCCGTATTTGTGGAAGGTATCATTTTCCTGGCACTGTCCATGACCAACGTGCGTGAGCAGATCTTCAACTCTATTCCGATGAACTTAAAGTATGCGGTATCCGCAGGTATCGGCCTGTTTATCGCGTTCATTGGTCTGCAGAATGCCCACATTGTAGTGGACAGCGCGACTCTGGTTGGCATGTACTCCTTCAAGGCATCCGTTGCGAACGGTATGTTCTTCAGCGAAGGCATCACCGTGCTGCTGGCACTCATCGGTGTTCTGATCACCGGCGTACTTTTAGTAAAAGGCGTAAAGGGCAACATTCTCTGGGGCATCCTGATCACCTGGGCACTTGGTATTGTATGCCAGCTGACCGGACTGTACCAGATCAATCCTGAGGCCGGATTTTACAGCCTGCTTCCGGATTTCTCCAACGGAATTTCCATTCCGAGCCTGGCACCGACCTTCATGAAGATGGACTTCAGCCGTGTGGCTTCACCTGGATTTCCTGGTAGTCATGTTCGCATTCCTGTTCGTAGATATGTTTGATACCCTGGGAACCCTCATCGGTGTGGCATCCAAGGCCAATATGCTGGATGCGCAGGGCCGCCTGCCGCGTATCCGCGGCGCGCTGCTTTCCGACTCTGTAGGTACCGCAGTCGGCGCAGTTCTTGGTACCTCCACCACTACCACCTTTGTAGAGAGTGCGTCTGGCGTGGCAGAAGGGCGGAAGAACCGGTTTAACCGCAGTGGTAGCAGCAATCCTGTTCGCACTGTCCCTGTTCTTGTCCCCGATCTTCCTGGCCATCCCGTCCTTTGCAACGGCTCCGGCTCTGGTCGTGGTAGGCTTTCTGATGCTGACCTCTATCCTCAAGGTAAACTTCGAGGATTACACCGAGGCAATCCCGGCCTATGTGGCAGTGATCGCAATGCCGTTCATGTACAGCATCTCCGAGGGTATCGCAATGGGAATCATCTCCTATGTAGTGATCAATCTGGTAACCGGAAGGCAAAGGAGAAGAATATCACGCCGCTGATGTATGTGCTGGCGGTGCTGTTTGTACTCAAATATATTCTGCTGTAAATAAAAATTTGAAGAATAGTCACGAAAGGTCCGAAGCAGGCCGGGGTGGTATCCCGCTGCGCAAAATATAAGTGCCGTGTTCGGGCGATGTGGCTGACAGCCGTTTGCGGATAGTCGGACAAGATGTCCGCCTCCCGAAAACGTCAGTCGCCACATAGCCGGACACGTCGCACTTATATTTATGCTACGCAGGATACCACCCCGTCCTGCTTCTGCTTTCCTGCTATTCTACGGTAATAAAAAACACAGCCAGAATGGTACTGGTAAAAGCTGGAAATCATGGCTTTTATCAGTACCGTTCTGGCTGATTTTATTTCTCTCGTAGCGGGGCCAATACAGCAGAAGCCGGTTATCCGGCATTCCGCGGAGCATAAATATGGGTATACGTCGGCTATGCAGCGACTGGTTTGAGGAGAGGCGGACAATTCGTCCGACTATCCGCAAACAGCTGTCAGCTGCATCGTCCGAACATACCCATATTTTGCGCAGCGGTATGCCGGGATTACCGGCTTCGGACCTGTAGTGGGTTCTGTCTCTATATTGTTACTTCTCATCCACGACCTGGAAAATGTAGAATTTTAAGTAATACGATGCCTGCTCGCCTCCGGTCCGAGAGAATCGGGTGGTCGGCTGCCTGGGTGCGGTATTCTACCTGGCGGAGGCGTTTGTGTGTACGTTGGCTGCGGCCTCGCGGATGGTCTTGGTGAACAGCTCCGGGTCCATGAAGTGGGAGCAGGAACAGGTAGCGAGGTAGCCGCCGTCCTTTACTAACTTCATGCCGCGCAGGTTGATCTCGC
>SCPO01000058.1_pt1 | contig 39454 bp, 36 predicted proteins | sample 6106821 | NCBI WGS metagenome assembly SCPO01 (sample SAMN10720448, study PRJNA508395) | human gut metagenome | isolation source: Participant 2 stool, 0 month | host: Homo sapiens | collected 2017 | reverse complement strand
ATTTTCCCGATGCCACTTCCGCCACCGCCGTGCGCCACCTCACACGCTGGATAGCCCGTTGCCACCCCTTGGTCGAAGCCCTCACCGGAACCGGCTACCAAAGCCGGAACCGCACCTTCACCTGGAAGCAGGTGACCCTGATCCGCCAGTACCTGGGCGAGCCATCCGCCACACCCTGACCCCATTCCGAAAGAAATTTTTCCGTAGACGGACATAAACAGACATAGATGGACACTGCGATTTTGAGGGGTGATACCTTTGCACACGTCAAAGAGATGCGACGGACAGACTAAGTCTGTTCAGCGGACAAGCTAAGTCTGTTCAACGAACAGGTTAGGTCTGTTCAACGGACAAGCCAAGTCTGTTCAGCACATTCTCCAAGACCTGCCGGCCCGGTGGATATTCCGGACAGTCCGCTACAGCCGCGCAGTGACTGAGTGTTTAACCATTAAAAACAAACCGATTATGTCGATCAATTACAGTATTGCCATGCTTGGCAACCCCATCGATGAGGATGCGCCCAAAAAGGCCTATGCCAAGTCACAGTACACCAACATCCTGACACTGGACAAGTTTGCCGGGCACATCGCCAGCCACGGATCCAAGTACAACCGCGCCGACATCTATGCCGTGCTGATGCAAACCGTGGACTGCATGCGTGAGATGCTGCTGGAGGGAAAGCGCATCGAGATGGGCGATCTGGGCGTGTTCAGCATCAGCATCCAAAGCCGGGGGGCGGAAAACCTGGAAACCTTCAACCCCGCCATACACATCGAACAACTCAACGTGAACTGGACTCCCGGCGACCGGTTCCGAAACTTACTGGAGGACGCCGTGTTCAACCTCGTGCCCTCGCGCCGTGCCGCCAGAATCCTGCTGAAGAGCATCAAGGCGGGCGAGACCACCGTGGACCTGACGGGAGGAGAAGGAGGAGGCAACGAAGCCAACCAGCCCACCGAAGGACAGGTGTGACCCGGCCGGGACGGACTGCATGTCCGTCCCGGTAATTTCCCGAACTCTTATGGAGAACTAAAATTTAAAGAATAATGAGCGAAAATAATAAAATCACATGGCAGAAGGTTCTTCAGGCCATCATCCAGGCGGCAATCGCCGCCCTCACCGCACTGGGCATCACCAGCTGCACAACCTTTCCTTTCAGCCTATGATAGAGGAATCCTTCCCCCTGTTCACCGCCGATGAGGAAGTGGCGAGCGAACGAGAACTGCTGAAAAGCGTCGAGGACGGACCGTACATGCAGGAGGTGAAATATATCATCATCCACTGCTCCGCCACCCGCGAGAACCGGGACTTCACCGTAGAGGACCTGTTGCGCTGCCACCGCCAGCGCAAGTTCCGCACCATCGGGTATCATTTCTACATCCGCCGCTCGGGCATCATCACCCAGCACCGCAAGCTGAAGGAAGTGGGCGCGCACTGCCGCCCCTGGAACCGTTGCTCCATCGGCATTTGCTATGAGGGTGGTCTGGATGCGGAAGGCCACCCGGCTGACACGCGCACGCAGGAACAATGTGAGCAGCTGCTGTTGTTGCTGATGAAGCTCAGGAAACTCTTTCCGGACGCGAAGATCCGAGGACACCGGAACATGCCGGGAAGCATTCCGAAGGCGTGCCCTTGTTTTGATGTGGAAAGTGAATATGGATTTCTGGAAAAGTAAATTTATTTTTATTGAAAGGCTAAGGCGGACAAGTGGCGTTCTGTCTTAGCCTTTTGTTCTAATTTCCTACTTGCTTTTCATTCCTCCACCACCCACTTTTCGATGTTGTGGGTTTCTGCTAGTTTGGCAACAGGTTTTGCATCAGCCCCACCCATATATTTCACTGTTTGGAATATCCAACGTGGAAATCAGCAATGACCTGCCGAACCGGCAGGAACAACTTAGGAATAATAATCGGAAGCACCGTGTGCCATACGGTAAATGTATTCCGTCTTATCTATATAAAGGTAGTTCCCCTCTATGACTTTCTCAAAAGTCTGTACCCTATCGAGCATCTCTTCAACTGCTGCTGTTCCATGATTCATCGTTTTTTTGATTGTACTACAAAGGAACAAAATTGTTTCCGATAACCCTAGCAGGGAAACTTATTTTATCCTTAAACGTAGTGTTCAATTTTGGGCATTCCTTGGCAATCTGAGATTCTGGTTCTGCTCAGCAAGATATTGAATATACCGGTCTTTTTGATCGGCTGCCATACCTTCACTATATTTATAGGGGTCCGTGAGCAGATTTCCCTGCTCAACATTTGTATTTTTCTAAAAGACACTTTAAACGGACATCTTCAACATTGCCTTTCTCTGCGTCAGCTAACGATCCTTTCAAACTTTTGAAACGTTCCGGAAACTGACGGCTTCCTTTCCTCTTTTGAACATCATCTAGCTCCTTGGCGTTAGGGCCGGGAGCTAGCCTAAACAGGAAATCTTCAACAACGACAGACAAATTATTAGCATAAGCCATCGCCTTTTCGTTAGATTATTTCCTCTTAATACCAAAGAAATCTAAATATTGATCAGCACATACAGAAATTGATAGTTTATCATTATATGTTTCAATCAATTTTGCTCCATTAATTAATTTATATCCTTTATATGACCGTACTAATAATTTAATAAATGATTCATCTGTAAAATTACTAGATATAAATCCATTTACACCATCTTCCACAACATCAATGATTCCACTCACAGGTGTACCAACAGGTACACATGCATTAGCCAAAGCTTCTATTAATGTGATAGGCATTCCTTCAAAGTCTGACGATAAAACAAAAATGTCAGACAAAGATAAATAATCTGAGATATTATGCTTTTGCCCAAGAAAAAAGATACTATTACAAGCGGCTGTTTGTAATTCCAAACCAGATTTAGAATTAAAATCTGAACCAATTATCAGAAGTATTGCATCATATCCCGATTCTATAAATTTATTGAAACAACGAATCAAACGTTTATGATTCTTTTGGGGTGCATATCTAGCAATATTAAGAAACACTACAGTATTATCTGACCTACAGAATGATCTGATTTCATTTTTAACTTTGCTCAATTCTGTAGATACCGATACACTTTTTCTTCCATTATATATCAAAGCATTTGGCATTTTACCATAACACCGATGGATTGATTCCGCATTAGCATCAGAAATTGCAATCATTTTATAAAGTCCAAGTCTAAATAGCCATTTCTTTATAAATGGTAATTTACTATAATTCAACTCAGATTCACACTGATTATGGCATGTAACAACATATTCAGATGTACGAAGAAATAATATTGCAAACAAGCATAAAATAGGAACATTACTCAAATGCATATGTACCACATCTGGTTTGTATTTGTTTATCAATTTATAAATACTCAGTATACAAGAAATTCCAAGTTTTCGTACCCCAAATTTACATATTCAATCTTTTGATTTAATTCAAATTTATAAAACGCTCTATTATTTTTTTTATCATCTAACAAAGTGCATAAAAGAACGTCATTGCCTTTTGCCACAAATTCATTTGAGAGATCAACGACGAAACGTTCTGCACCACCAGATGAAAGACTATATATAATTTCAATAATTTTCATAATAGAATAGATTTATATGGATTAATAGAATCATTTTGAATGATATGCCTGTAATGAAGTAAAAATAAACTACTATAATACCCATACCGCATAGTTTTTCCAAAACACTAGTTTTATTTTTGACCAAAAGATAGTGACAAAAAAACTCAAAACAACAATATTATAAAGTGAAAAATAGTAATTAGCTCTGATGAAAATTGTGTTTAATGAACAAATATGGTTTAACATTTGCCCTATAATAAATATATTATAATAGAATGAAAAATGATAATCCTTATAGATTTGTCGTAATTTAGTGGAATACCTCACAATTAACAGATTTATAAATAAATAAATTACGACAGCAATGCCTTCTCCACTTGCCGCAGCTGTATGCTCTTCAAATTGTTCCATAGACCATTCATCAGCATATCCTCCCAATCTATTTCCAAAAAATGGAGCTACAAAAACAAATACAACTTTTAAATAATCATATAAGGAAATGCCCATTAAAAAGGTTACCACTAAAAAAAACGCAGTAATTTTTCTATTTTTAAAGGCATCTATCTTCAAAAATGGAATCCACGCTAATGCAGCAAGTGAACTTTTATGAGTCAAGACAGCCATGATTCCTATAATAAGAGATCGTTTTTATTTCCTTCAAAATAAAGAGAGAATGAACAGAAACAAAGGAAAAAAGCTGCAATCTGCCTCATTACATTCATCGATTCATTAAATATGATCGTAAAGAAAAAAAAGAAAAAAAAGGCATACAAAAACTTCATATATCTTACCCCTCTCAATATTGCATATATCAAGATATATGCCAAGAAACAAAATATAAAGCTAAAATGAATATTTAATTCTTTAACAACATAGTTTATAAATAAGAAGCTACTATCCATATCTTTCACTGGATATTTGCCTGTACGGAAATATATATTATACCACCCTAAATAGTTTTTATAATCAACACCTACATTATAACGGAAACCAACAATAACAACATAAACCAATATAATAGAAAATACGATTGCTTGATATAATCTATTTCTTTCAACTCTGCCTTCTTGATTGACCTTATTTATTGGACATAATGCAAGCATATACCCAGCTCCAACACAAAAAGTCATCAAAAAAGTATAGACTAAAAAGGTCTGAAAATCCATAAGACTAGTCTTTTAATAACTCTTTAATAACATCAAGATATGCACGTCCATATTTCAAATCAGGCTCCACATAATTACCTTCTGCCCATTCATTCCATGAACGTAAGAAGATTATTTTATGCTCATCCTGCTTGTTTTCTACGATTCGATAGCATCAAGCATGTGTTTTTTAAATAATTCAGGAGTTGCACCAGTATAAATCACTGCCCTTCTTCCTCCTCTTGGCGAACGATCCCAATTAGGGATGACAGATGGATAACCATTCTCCATCTTATCATAATCAGTAAATAAATATTTTATTATATCTTTATATTTATATAGATCCAATGGAGTATATTTAGGAAAGTATTTACGCAACTTATGCCCAACCATCTTAATCAAACGACCTTTGACTTTAGACTCCGCCACCCATAAATTGGAAGGTGCAATAGCATCAAAACCTATTTCTAATATTCTTGAATACTTTTCAAGCCATCCAGATGCCAAACCTACAAAATGAATGCCTTTATCTATACCGTTTTCTTTAGCAAGCCTATTCCATATATCTATGAAATGTCTGGGATTCGGCAATCCCATCGGATCATAAATCATAAAAATAGGTTTATCATCAACACGAATATAACGCTTGTCCTTAAAAGCGGGAAGAACATTATTAAAATGTGAAATTATATCTGCGTCACCTGGATATTCTTGTATCATTAAGTCAACATCTTTATGATTCTGTGAACTGCTATTCCAAGTTCTCCTTGACCAACTATGGTTAGCCCATCCTAAACAAAAGGGAAAATCAGGACTACCAGACTCCAATACTTCATTAAAAATATTTGCCATTAATGTTTTTCCATTCCCAAACCAATAATGCCAATACATAAATCCTTCAATACCTGCATTACGAGCCATTTCAGCCTGTTGCTCTCGAATTATAGGAAGTCTTAAATCATAATAGCCTAAATCAGCAGGAACCCGTGGTTGATAGTGCCCTCTGAACAAAGGTTTAGCTTTTCCTACATTCGTCCACTCCGTAAAACCTTTACCCCACCATGCATCATTCTCTTTAAACGGGTGGAATTGAGGTAAATAAAATGCTATAACTCTTGCTTTTGACATGATTTTATTGTATCTATAAAACGTATTTTTATGCTAATATGAAGATAAAAAACTCCAATCACAAATTCAACATTTCCACTATTCCATGCAATTTTCCTATATAATCAGGTATCATTTTTTCAAGATGCCGTCGGATCCGCTCTTCATTTTGGCTTAGATATTTAAAGGAGGACAAAACAGCATTTTCCTTTACCTGTTTTGAATTAATTACCAAACATTCGTTCAATTCCAAATCTTTGGCTATGCCTTTCGACTTGATAGAATACCCCAAAGCAATAGTAGGCACGTATGTGGAATAAGCAGAAATGACAGCATGTGTTCTTGCCCTATAAAGAAACGACATTTTGATATGACATATCTCAATTCACAATAATTGAGAGTATCAGAATTCAAAACAGAAATGCGGGAGGAATTATACTTTCGCAGTATCACATTGGATATCTCTCTGTCATCCTGGCCTTTCCACAGCACATGAGGTATCAAGAGAATGTTCAGATTTGTATGATTCAAAATATAATTTATTAACTTATTCACCTCTGCCCCGAATCCGGTTGAGAGATCATCTGAATTTACTACGAAGTTACTCAAATTAAGTCCTATCACATCCTTTTCAAAACAAGGTGGAAGGAAGCATTTTTGAGGTTTCAATATAAACGCCGGATCCGGAAATGTAACCACATTCGTCAGCCCAAGTTCTCTATGCAACATATCAGCAGTCAACGATTCCCGTGCGTAGATAAAGAAAACTTACGCAAGGTCTCAATTTTAGCGGGAGTGAGATTATTTTTACCAATGGAACATCCCCAAAGAATGGTCTTTATCCCCTTTTATGAAGATAATTATTGGTGTAAACCACTTCGTTGTCATCATAACACATCATGTCTCCTCCTGTAGAGAACAGGATATCATTTTGCATTATCTGGTCTAAAAAAATGCCATAATGTTGATGGTATGCCATATCTTTTATCTTAGAAGGAGCTACTCCCATTATCGACATACACTTACGGATTAAACGGTTATAAAAATCTTTTAAGTGTGATTTTTGATTCCACAATGTGACATAATCATCCACTTTTAGCCTTTTGTCCAACTCTATGTTGCGACAAAGCCCAATTAGTTGCTCTTTGGGTAAGCCGAGTATTTCTGCCGTGCCTTTAGCTATCGCCTCACATCCACGGTTTCCTCCATCAAGATGTATAGGAAAATATATTTTCATAAAGAATTGAATTGAAATTTATCCACAGTAACAATATTACACTGAAAACTTAAACAAAAAACGTCTGTACAAATAGAATCACCTCTCTTATAAACAATCACTCTTGACATCTATAATCTAATTCTCTTTATCATACTCCATACTTATAATCTCAGCAATGTTATCTTCATTCAGAATGGAATGTAAAACTGAATAGTTTTTAGTTTTTCTCGCCTTCTCAAAAACATCTTCAATGTTTATTTGAACTAATTTTCTTCGAATACTCTCACTAAATCTATACTTTATGACTTTTGCCGGATTTCCACCAACAATGGCGTATGGTTCCACGTCTTTTGTTATTATCGCGCCTGCTGCCACGATTGCACCCTGACCAATCGTAACACCGGAACAAATAATGGCATCGGCACCAATCCACACATCATCACCAACTACAATATCTCCCTTTGCTACAGCAATACCGGCTTCATTAGAATTTAAAACCAACAATTCATAAGGATAGGTGGATATAATATCATATTGATGATTACCAGATAAAAGAAACTTGACGCCATCAGCAATTGAACAGTAATTTCCAATAAATAATTTTACATTTTGATAGTCACGTGTTACAACAAACAAATTACCATAAGTACCTTTGCCTACCTGAACTGCATCCATTTTGAAATTAGTAGCAGGTATCGTAAAATTATGAGAATTATGTTTCCGCCATTCGGTGGAAAAATTGTTCTTACAAAACAAAGCCTTAAAGATCTTCTTTATCATATTCATATCATTTTAGCGCTCCTTCGGTTTCCTGTTGGCTAGAAAATTGGTTTGACCATGATCTAGCATCTATTATATAAAAACGTCTTCACTTTACTTATTGCCATATCTCTCACCACCACAAAATTCTCATCTTTACAAAATACCATCCATAACACAGCCACAGTAAATACCAAAGTAATCACTCCCTCAAACACAAAATTGAGGAGAGTTGTCTCGTGAATAGGCAAACACAACAACCATATAATCGTGCCAATCCCAATGAGAAGCAAAAATCGCTTTGCCCATACAATCATTACCATCTTTCGACTGAAGCCCAAAACAACCTTCTGCACATTCATGATGAACGGGAAATAAGAAGTGAAAAGTTTCGAAAGTACCTGGGCGGCGAATATGCCTGTCAAACCATAGAAATGACACAATGAAACGGCTAACGCCACGTTGAGCAGTCCGCCCCAAATCTGAAGGTAACGTCCAATCTTAAAGTGACCGCTCGCATTACGGAACACGTTGTCAAGCTGGCAGGAAGTGTCTATGTAAAAATTAAGGCAGATAAATAATACAACCCACTGATTGAGGATATAACTGCTATCCACACGTCCCAACCATATATGCATAAAAGAGTTGAGCAACTGGAAAAGGCAAATAGTGAACAGCGAATAGATAAAAATGTGATCAGTGACAATTTATTGTATATCTTAACTGGATGCTCCTGCGATTCCTTTGCAATAACATTTCCCACACCTGCCGACACAGCCGTCATTATCAGCATATAAATGACATTCACCTGCGAGGTTATCATAAAATAGTTGCTGTAATAACCCACTACTACCGTACCAATCATGATGGATATCATCAGATTGGAAAGAGTGTTGAACAGCGTAGATCCAACCTTGAAGATAGAAATAGAATATAAATCCTTGAAAAACCGATGCTTTTCTTCTTTCGTCAGTTTCCTGTCACACGCGTCTGTGATATAAGGATATTCGCGGTTTATCTTGTTGGAAATGGCAATATTCTTGACTATCACCAATACTAATTTGAACAAAAGATACACTATAAAATTACGAAATACCAGCAGCACTACAATATCAGTGATACAGTTTATAAACGAGAATGCAATATTGTATTTTTCAATCTTATATAACTCCTGATTAGCCGACACCAAAGTCTGCTTGTAGGCAAAGAAGAAATAGGTACAAGAGTTTTGCAGAATGAATATGAAATAAATCAGATAGAGATTCTCGGGAAGCGACTGTTCCAAATTAACCAAATAATGCAGGAAAGGCATCAGACAACATCCTAATCCTAAAATTGCAAGTCCCACATAGTTATAACACCTGCGATAGAATTTCATGAGCACCTTGATCCGGTCAATATCCTTATCCGCTAAAGGTTTGTAAAGATAGAAAGCGATAGCTCCACCGATCCCCAACTCTGAAAGAGCCAAGATAGATAATATATTGGAAAATAGCCCGTTTAACCCTAAATATTCCGCTCCCAAAGTATAGATAAAGGCCGTACGGCTGACGAAAGTGAGCAGAATGGTGAGTAGTTGTCTCATACTGCTCATAGCCATGGTCAAGGCTGAATTTTTAGTCCGCGAATTTCCCATTATTCCTTTAAATCAATAAACTCACCCGCTATCACCTCTCCATACTTTCCGGTAACGAACATCAGTGATTGCATGACGGCATCCACCGGAATATCCTCATCCGCCACTACCCCATTCGCCACAATGCCATGAGCCAGCAACCGCTTCGCCAGACCACGCAGCATACTGACAATGGAGTGTGATACTACATCGAGGTATTCCATAGAACGCTTGACAAATACGACATGAAGAGAGGAACGTTGCAGATTCTTGTCTAAATAGTCGGATTCCACTTGCAACCATTGATATACCACGCGCTCCAAATCACGATGGTTGTAGGTGTGGTCGGTATGCAACAGGTCATGATCCACATCAGGTATAATTATATTAACAACATGATCAAAGTGCCCCAACAAATCACCTCTTGCCTCATTGATATCTTCCGTTGTCAATTCTCTATAGCCCTGCCATAGCTTAACCACATAGCAGCCTTCATTTTTATAGTAACATTCTGCGGAGCGCATAAGAGTTTCGTCACACCCTACTATCAGTACATTGGAATCCTGAAGAGAGTTTCCGCTGAAGCTGTTCTCATTAGCATCGTATACGTTAGCATCCACAATGGGATGAACAAGAATACGATGTCCGATAAGCCTTTTGATTATCCTGATGACTTTCTGTTTCATAATTGCACTATACATTTTCAGTGGCACAAGCCTTTTTTACCTCCCCTACTTGAAATTTGCTTACATTCCCTATCATAAAGGCTGCAAGTGCAGCTATCTGTTCGGAAAAAATAATGTGATTTAAAGGGTGGAAGCTGGCAATATTATCATTCATCCTGCTATGGTTCATTGCTGTAGCCACGGAACCGGGAGCGATACTATTAACAATAACGCCTCGCCCCTTGTATGCGGCAGACAATTGTTCGGTAAACCGAATGACCCCTGTTTTCGAAATACCATAAGGGGTATAGTAATGATTGCGTGAGAACCCACAAATGCTACTGATATTGAGAATATTTCCACCGCCATATTGCGCCATTCGAGCAGCTGCAAGCTCAGAAATGAGAATGGTAGATTTCAAATTGACATCAATCGTCCGGAAGTATTCCTCTTCCGTGACAGAACGAAACTCGCACCGGTGATCTTTTTCCCCAAAAAAGCCTGCATTGTTTATGACGATGCTGACAGGAGCAGTAGAAAACAATCCATCTACAGAATTTCTTACAGCTTCGGCATCATACTGGTTGAGTAAGAGGGTACTAAGCGTATCATCATTCGCCTTACATGATCTTCTCTTGAGTTCAGCTACCGCAGTCTGGAGCTTTTGGACGTTTCTTCCACTAATTATCACCCGGCAACCTTCGCCAAGCAACCTTTCGGCTATAGCAAAGCCTATACCGCTGGTGGCACCGGTCACCAAAGCTATGCGGCCTTTCAGACTTCCACCCACCACGCTCGTAGTCTGATAGGCATCGCGTAGCAGGTCATCCATATAAAGCGGAGTCACTTCTTTGTAACTCAATTTAGACTTTATTTTACTGATTATTCCCATATCATGCATTTAATGATTTGTTGTTTATGACAGTTTCATAAAATGACTGTACATCGGCAAGCAGTATTTTCATATATTTCAAAGAACCACGACGGCTCAATTTATATCCCCATCAGTAAAGAGAGATAACTCAGACTGAAAACGTTCATCCTTACGGTAGTTGAGGAACGGCACTCCCCTTTCTTTCATCTTACGTTCAATGCCTCCCAAGGTGGCATCACCAAAAGCATCGGACACGTAGCTGTTGAGATCACACCCAACGGGGTGCATGCCACTACAGGAAGAAATCCCTGCTTGCAGCAGAAATCAACGAACTCCACAACCTTAAAAGTATTAAATTCCACTTCCCGTTGGTTCGCCTCGCCAATTTCCCCTGTTTGTAAAGACTGTAATCCGAAAAGATTTATCCAGCAGACCGCCATCTCCTTTGCATTCTTTGCTGATTGGCTTGCCGATACATATTTGTAAGCCTCCGTCTCATTGCTTTCCACATCTATCAGCAGGCGAAGCGCCTTCTTGCATTGCCAGGGGCAACCGGGAGCAAATGTGCAAGCCGTTGGCGCAGAGATGTCTTGATCTGACCACCATGTGGAATGACATCCCATGCTTTTCTCGATTCATTCAATTTATTACATCTATACATACTCACACAGAAATTAAGATGAAGTATAACAACGCAGCCTTTGGTCAAATGTACAGCATAATGTTTAAGTATGTCCACATCAAACTCAACACTCTCACAATTGAGAGCAAAATTAAATGACTTCACTCCCAATGTATTGTGGGCACAAAATGCATAAAAACTATTGGTCGTACCGAAATTAGCTCGACGTATGCCACAGGGACCTCCTTGACGGTAATTCTCCAAATCACGGTCGGGATTGCGGTAATGGTTGGTACGCTTATAAAGTATATTAACCACCATATAAACAGACAACAGCAAGGCTGTGCCTATCAATACAACCGTCATACGGATTATTCTTTTACAATACCTAGATGTCCCTCGGTAGCAAAATCACGATGATGAATCACTCCGGGAGAACCTACTACTACCGAATGGCTGGGCACATCAAAATTCACAAAGGTATTGGGAGCAATAAGCACATCATCACCAATGGTTATCTTTCCGACCACAGTAGAATTGGCACGGATACAGACATTGTTGCCAATGGCAGGTGCACCTTTACGCCTGCCACGCACATCGCGGCCGATGGTCACACCATGCGTCAGAAATATACAGTCACCAAATACCGCGTCACTATTTAAGATAATGGTACCTGAATGACCTATAATCAGTCCTCTGCCGATATGCATGTTCTGCCAAAGATTGATACCTGTGCATAAACCGAATTTCTTTAACTTATGGAAATAATACTTACCCCAGACTGTACCTTGGGCTACCTGAGCCTTACGATATAGCGACAAGCACTTTAGCTCGTAAGAACGAAGTACATCTTTGGATAATTTTTCTGTATTACGAAAGGAGGCATTGAAGCGTATATCATAGTCATACAGATCTTTGTAATGCTTATGATCAAATCTCCAAAATTAATATTTATCAGTTTCTTCAGATTCATCTCCCTACTATCTTTTTTAGTACTCTTTTAATCAGTAATTTATTTCTTAGCCATTTGCCGGATTGGAGATTACACCCACACCAAGCCAATGCTTTTGCGGTGAACGACTAAAAGATTATAGAATTCATCACGACAGGCAGAACCCTGTCTGTTGCGCACCAGATTCTCATTATGGGCAACAATGGATGCCAGCGTTACTTCTTCCGTATCCAGCCATGGAGCCAGCTCTTCCCACAAACCCATCCTTTGGATGAATGGACAATAACAGATGACAATCCTTTGTCGTCATCCAGTTGAGGTACTTCCTCGACTGTGCCCCAGCAATCCGCCAAGGTAAAATCACTCAAACGTTCTTCCTTTTTGAAAGGACAATTAAAACAGGATGGACGCAGGGAATAAGTCTTTAACATACACTGAAAGAAGGCATTGTCAAATCTTTTTGCAGAAAGGAGCGGCGGTCTGTTTCAATACGCAAAGCAAAACACGCCATCCGTAAGTTTTGTCTTTGAAATTAACATGCCTAATGCTCTCACCCTGGAAAGTAGTGTCAAGATATCCTCTCCATACTCCTGGCGAGGGAATACCCATACATATCAAATCAGCGGTATATAGATTGGAATATTCTTTTCTTAAATAACTTTTTAACCCTTCTATTTGACAGGCCATTCCTGTAAACAACACCAGCCTGCCATCTGTAAGGTATTTCTTTATCTCTTTATATATATATTTAATTCGACTCTGGGCATATTTGGAAGCCTGTACTTTAATCAAGTCTTTCTTATCATTAATAATTACATGATGTACGTCAAAATGCTCGTCAAAGCTGCGCCTGCCACCACACCTCCATGTTCTAAAATATAATTAGCAATAGCTGGAAAAACCCTCCCGAAGAACTAACCCTGCGCCATTCCTCACAGTTTGTCTTTGCAGCAATGGCTTTCTGAACATCATTATATATTTTCCGTTTATCGGCAATATCCTCATAATGAAGAACAGGACATACCTTGACACATAATCCGCAATCCACACACTTGTCGCTATAAATCGAGGGATAATCAAACCCTTCATGGTCACGAACCATCATGATGGCGGCATGAGGGCAGACATTCAGGCAAGCCTCACATCCAGTACAATATTTCTTTTCTATTATCTCAATCATTGAAGAAGTATGCAAATGTTACACATGAAGAGTCTGAACTTTTCATTAATTCATCCTTATAATAGCAGTTCTCTAAAAATAAACTTCTAAGCAAACCAGCCTTCACTCCACCTTCTCAAACGGAAAAGCGTGAAGATAACTCACAGCCACCGTCATATTCCCAAAAGCAAATACCAACCGGGTATTGCGGTGCAAACGCATAATGCACCCCTCCTTCCCTCGGAAAACACCACCGGTAATCCGGATGCGTTGTTTCTTCTGAAGATAATCCTCCAAAGGACGGTTCATCAACTCGATATTGTAAGGCATGGATTCGTACAAATAGATAAATTCCTCCATCTGACGTTGAGGGATGACCGCCGCACGGTGCGTGTTATAGTCCGTCACCAAATACTGGCGAGGAAACATAGCAGACAAAATAAGTTCCAACTGATCCAAAGGAGCGCAGACAAACAGCCAGCCGTTGCCTTCGATTTCTTTCTCGTCCGTCAAAGCATTCAATTTCCGGGCGGAACCGGTGGCAAAGGCTTCTTTCACTACCCGGGCGGAATCACGACGGGCAGTATATTCCTCCTTAGTATAGGCGCATTGCTCGAAGCGTTTCCTGTGGTCCGTCGAAGTATAGGAAAATACCTTGAAACAAAAGTATCTTTCTTCTGCTTCACCTGACGGCTTACGAAGTTTTACGGACTTCCTGCCACTAAAAACGCCGATATAGCGCTTCAATTCTTTGTTAGGCAGATACAGATAATACCAATTGAGTTCAGGATGTTCCTTCCCTATTCCCGCCAATGGCGTGACTCCCTTATTTGACCCCTGGTCTGAGACGGAAGCGATTGAACTGCAGAGCAGTAACTTAGGCGCTTCGCTCGCTATGTTTTGATTATTATAAGAGAGTGCTTCGGTTGCAAGCTCCATAGGACTTTTTATTTCCATCAAAACATCATAATTAAATTATTCTTCTAAAAAATGAGGCTCGAATAAGCCATCAATTTTCGTTTTTTTGTTGGGGTTCTCTTAGTAAGAGAACCCCAAGTTTACTTAAATGCCTGATAGAGTGTCCTATAGTTATAACCTTTCATATTATTTTTGCAAACAATTGTCATTTATAAGCATACTTTGGAATACTTTTTTAATGCGGAATTTTCTGTATTAAGGAATTATAGCTATCTTTGCAGCAAAATGGGGTTCTCTTACTAAGAGAACTCCATTTTTTATTAAAGGCTTAAAAAGGGAAAAATCTTATTTTCAACACATTATATTATTTATACAATCAGAATCAATTTTCCTCTCACAATAATTATGGGAACTAAAAATGCTCAAAAAGAAAGAGGCTTCCGTTTCCGGTCGCCTCTCTTTTCTTTTCGGATAAACGCTTTTATCCGTAAGTGTACTGACTTTCACAAGCAAATACTAACTATTAATCTTAAATCTATTACTATGAAAAACACATTATATTAACATTTGAATCGCGTAGATTGTTCAACAAAATGAGATTAAAAGAGTGTTAAATATATAGCAAAGGGAGGTCCAATTGTTTTTTAATGCAAGAAAAACGATTAAGTCTGATAAAAGTAAAAGAAACGGAAATACAAAAGATGTATCGTGATTTCACATAATCGTGACATAAGTAAAATACAATATAAATTATACAAAAACACACTACAAAAGAGAAAGGATGCCACCAAGGCACCCTTTCTCATCGCTCATTTGTAACTATAGAGAGTTAGACTCTCCTTAAAAACGCTGTAAAATTAATAAAATAATTTTAGACGCAAAATTAGTTTTGTAGAAAAATTCAAAAGGTTTTCAAAGTTTATCAGTATTGATCTGCCATAATGAACTGGTACGATAATTTATATTGGTTTTAAATGATATTCCTTGTAAATGAATTACTAACCACGGATATCTTATATTCCATTATTCATATTTCAATGACCGAGCGGGTTTACTATAAACAACCTTTATGGTTTGTCCTGCTACAGTCAGAAAAGAAATCAACAACATCAAGACCACAGGAAGCAGAAAGAACCACACTTTCAATTCTGTTCGGAACGGATAATGAGCCAACCATGCATTCATGCTGCCCCATGCCACAGGCAACGCAATCAGAATAGCGATAATAATAGGAATAAAGAAACCTTTACCCAACTGATAAAACAGATTCCAACGAGATGCCCCCAATACTTTCCGGATACCCATCTCCTTGGTACGGACGGCACAAGAGAACATAACCAACACCCATAAACCTAAGCAGGAGATAAAAATAGCCAATCCGGTAAAACCTCCCATCAATACGCCGAAAGCCTCATCCTGACGGTACTGCCGGTCATAGAACTGGTCGAGGAAGAAATAATCAAAACTGGAATCCGCAAAATAATTATTCCATATTTCTCCTATCTGTGATACTAATTCCGAAGGATCACCCGGTTTCATCACAACCGAAATATAACGCTGAGGAATCCAGTCAATCTTATCTTTATGGAAAAGCATTACCCCTGTATAACCTTTATTCAACGCTTGCTGATGATAATCCTTCACTACCCCGATTACCTGCATGGGCTCTCCTAGCGTTTCAACAGCTATTTCCTCACCAATGGCATCATCATTATCCACATATCCTAACATACGGGCAGCCGTTTCGTTGATAACCAATTTATTCACATCGTCCCCATATTCCTCGGAAAAACCCCGTCCGGCTACCACCTCCAGTCCGTATGCATCTATATAATCAGGGTCACAACTCAGCATCTCGTACAACCGGTTTTGCTTCAACGCATCATGTGCCCGATGATTGGACAGGAACATGGCCACCTCTTCACCCGGTACCGCCCCGGAACAAGTTACTTTCGACGCCAATGGCAATTTCTTGATAGCTCTCCGCATAGACTCCATCTTTGTTTTCATACCCTCAGTAGGCCCGGGAAACTTGATTACCAAAATCTGGTCAGTCTTTACTCCCAAAGACTGCCGACGCATATAGCTGAGTTGTGCAAACACAATTAATGTACTACAAAGCAATATCATGGATGCCGTATATTGTACTATGACCAATATTTTACGTGTATTTTCTCCGGAACGGCTATTTTGGAATTTACCTTTCAGTAAAACAATCGGCTTCTTACGCAACAATGCGCGGGCAGGATAGTAACCGGAAATATAAATACCGACTATAAAAAGCAATAGAACCCCGCCCCCCCAATATTCCGTAAACCATACAGAGAAAGTAATAGTACGTCCTACCAACTGATTGAAGGAAGGAAGTAATAGTTCGATCAATCCTAACGCAATGATAAAAGCGATCAAATTCATTACAAATGCTTCAAATAGAAACTGACCAACAAGCTGTTTCGGGAAAGCTCCCACTACCCTGCGCACTCCTACCTCTTTGGCACGCTCCATAGAACGGGCAACTGTCAGATTTATATAATTGATCCAAGCAATAATCAAAATAGCAATAGCTCCGAAAATCAACGCGATGATGGCCGAATGGTTTCCTTTCAACTCGGCCTCATAACCTAATTGAGGATTGAGATGAATCTTCTCCAATGGCTCCAACCGCACCCCCCAAGTCTTGTTTTTCAATGCCTCTTCAGTTTTATACTTCTCGGCCAATTGAGGAAAAGCACGTTCTATCTCTTCTTTGCGCTCGGGCGAATCCAGCAATACATATGTATAGGCTTCATGTTTGTACCAATACTCCTGTACCCATTTAGGTAAGGTGGCATATGATAAAAGAAAATTATAATGTATATGCGAATTAGAAGGCATTTCTTTCATGACTCCAGTTACCTCACAAGACACCTTCCCCATATTGCTGTTAAAAATAAGTATCTTCCCGACAGGGTCTTCATCTCTGAAATATTTGCGGGCAATCCGTTCCGTAATCACTACCTGACATGGCATGGAAAGACAAGAAGCGCGGTCACCTTTCAACAATTCAAAATCAAACAAACGGAAAAAGCCAGGATCAGCGTATGCTATCCCATTCTCGCGCAGACATAATTCGCCATATTTTACCAATTGCTCCGGTTGGATAATACATCCTACACGAGTATAATCCTCAATTCCCGCCAGATTTTCCTGCATGGCCGAACCATATCCGAATGAACTGGTCGCCCAATCATCCGTCAGAACTTCCCCCTCATGAAAAGTACTTTGCACACGATAAATCCGTTCACTCTTACTATGCATTTTGTCAAAACTAAATTCAAAAGCAACGTAAGTAAATATCAATAAAGCTGATGCCATGCCTACAGCCAAGCCAAAGATATTGATGAAGCTGAAACCTTTCCTCTTCATCAGATTACGCCAAACGCTATTCCAATAATTTTGTATAATCATAAAATTTCAATTTTGCTGTCAGATTCCATAGGGCGGTTACGATTCTCGGCAATAATTTTACCATCCAGCAAACGGATTATACGATGTGCATAAGCAGCATCACGCTGTGAATGGGTAACAATGATGATGGTGGTCCCCTGTTTGTTCAGTGTACTAAGCAGTTCCATAACCTCCACCCCATTGGTAGAGTCCAAATTACCTGTCGGCTCATCCGCCAGCAAAAGCCTGGCATTGGTAACTACGGCACGGGCTATGGCCACACGTTGCTGCTGTCCACCTGATAACTGTTGTGGCAGATGATTGGCGCGATGCAGCATATTCACTTTTTCAAGCACTTCTTTTACCCGCCTGTTACGTTCTGTCGGCTTTATATTAAGATACACCAATGGGAGTTCAACATTCTCATATACAGTCAGTTCATCAATCAAATTAAAGCTTTGGAAGATGAAACCGATATTTCCTTTTCGGAGAGCGGTCAGCTGGTTTTCATTCATTTTATCCACTCGCTTTCCTTCAAAGAGATAGGAGCCCGAAGTAGGGGTATCTAATGTTCCAAGTATATTCAACAAGGTAGATTTTCCACAACCGGACGGCCCCATGATAGCGACAAATTCTCCCTTTTCAATTTCGAAAGTTACTTCATTCAATGCTTTGGTCTGCACTTCCTCGGTGCTGAACAACATAGAGAGGTTTTCTACTTTAATCATTCTTACGTGTTTTTTATTCGTTTAAAATCAGTTTCTCATTATCTCCAAACAGCTCGTAACCGGAAATAATAACTTTCTCACCGGAAGCCAGCCCGTCAGTCACTTCATAAAACTGAGGATTCTGCCTGCCAATCTTGATAGGACGTCTGACGGCAAATTTACCACTTTCATCCACAACATATATCCATCGTCCTCCGGTAATTTGAAAAAAACCTCCCCGAGGAATCAGAACAGCTTTGACAGGATCCCCCAACTGAAGATTGATATGATAAGTTTGTCCCGCCCGAATGTTTTCGGGACGCCCTGTCGTGAAACGGAAATCTGTACGAAACTGCCCGTCTTTCACTTCAGGATACACTTTGGTTACTTCCAACTTATAATTTTCTCCATCACGGGTAAAGTCAGCGGGAAGCTCTTGGACGACACGCTCCACATAATGCTCGTCAATTAATGCCTGTACCTTCAGATCAGCAGTAATAATCTGACCGATATGTTCCCCGGCAGAAATGGATTGCCCGATTTGTGCTTCAAGATTACCCACTTGCCCGTCTATAGGAGCTTTCACTTTCAGGTTTTCAAGACGTTCTCGTACCAATGCCAAACTTCGTTTCATATTCATTATATTCTCGTCCAAACTGCTTATCTGAGTCAAACGAAACAAACTATCTTGACGGATCCGCTCATCCAATACCGACAATTGTTCTTTTACCGCTTCATATTCCTCCGTAGCTTGGAGATAGTCCTCCCTCGCTATCAATTGCCCCTCCATCAGCCGCTTGTATTGTCCGTAACGACGTTTCTTTATAATGAATTCTTTCTGAATACCGATACGATCCTGCTTCAGACTCAACCGTTCCTGCTCCATACTTATACGAGTATTACGCAACTCGTTTTCCTGATAGGCCAGATCTGCTTCACTTTGCATGATACCGATATTCAGCAGAGGATTACTCAGGCGCAGAATCACATCCCCTTTCTTTACCATCGCTCCCTCTTCATGAAGGCGTTCCTCCACTCTTCCGCCTTCTATAGCATCGAGGTAAATCATGCGGCTGGGAAGTACTTGTCCAATTACACGGACATAATCATTAAACTCATTTTCTGTAACTGTAGCGATAGTGATACGGCTCTTGTCAATGGTCATGGAGGAACCGGTATCACGAAAAATAAAATAAAAAACGAATACCAATATGAATAATACTCCCGCACCTCCATAAATCCGCCTGGGAGTGAAACGCTTTTTACGTTCAATTAGTGTGTCCATATTTTTTAATGGTTAATAAAACTTCCTGTCCGATAATACATAGTTAGTCGCGATGTCAGTTCGTACTGCAAACGCACTCTTATTTTTTCCGCTTTAGCGACAAGCAGGCGATTTCGTGCTTCCATCAACTGAAACACGGAAACAAGCCCTTCCTCCCACTTCCGTTCCGTTTCTTTCAGCACTTGCGTTTCTGCTTTTACCTGCAGGGAAGCCTGTCGATGCTCTTCCCATCCCGAATGTAATGAAAGTACAATTCGTTCCGTTTCATTACGTAAATGTAACTTCTCTTCCTCTATGCTGTTCCGCACCCGTTGCAAGTTTAATTTCTTCTTCCTTATTCCGGCATTCCGATCTAATCCGCTAAGAATAGGGAATGAAATACCTACTCCTATATATTTATTCCAATGGTCACGCAATTGATGTAACGAGAACAAGGAATTATAAAAATCAGATCCCCATGAGAAACGGGCGAAGATAGTCGGGCTGAACTGTCCAAGGGTCACAGCATACTCCTTACGGGCAGCGCGTTCCCACATTTCCATCCGTTTATAATCCGGCAGTACGTGTACGGACCGTAAATAGACTTCTTCTACCTCTACTTGAGGCATTAACAAGAGCGTATCCTCACTGACTGATAAAGAAACAGACAAAATATCGCCCTCTTTCATACCCAGTATTTCCTTTAAATAAAGAAAGGACATCTGACGATTTTTTTCATACATACGCTCTCTGAACACATCTCCTTGATGACGCGCTTTTACTTCCTGCAAGTCCGAAAGCGATTTCAACCCCAGTTCTACAAAAGCTTCCGTCTGTTTCAGATAACGTTCTCCCAAACGAAGCTGTTCAGCTGCCAGTTCTGAAAGCTTTTTATCCAATACCGCTTTATAATAAGCCTCAGCTACCCGATAAGCCAAATCATTTTTCTTTGCCAGATGATCTCCTTCTCTTTTTTAGTCCAATGCGTATATCGCAAACGATTGATCCGGGCAAATCCTTCGAATAAAGAAAGAGTTATATCCATTCCTATAGTTCCTTGATTATATGAATCGGCTGTATATCCATTAGTATCCGGATCGACAGAACGTCCGATATGCCTGCCCACTTCCGCCTGTACTGAAACATAAGGAAGAAATTTACCCATAGCAGCCACATAGTCTGTTCGTGCTTCCTTTACGTCTATTTGGACATTCTTGAAACCAGGATTATGTTTCCAAGCATAACGTATGCAATCGTCCAGTGTACTTTGCCCACATACAGGCAAAGACAGACCGGACAACAAACACACAATTATCAAGTTATTTCTCATTGCATTTTAATTTAAACACAGAATAGGAAGCAAACGATATGCCAAGAAGATCAGAACATTAATAATCAACCAGTTACAAAATAAAATATAAATTAGCTGTCCAAATTTTAGACGGTATAACGTCCAAATTATAAACACTATAAAACCAGAACGAACCAAGGAAGATATTGGAACGCTGACAACACGGACTGAAGACACATTCCAATGTCAAGTCACCGTTATGATAAATAAAAGCATTACAGAAAATAATAAAAAACGTCCAATAATTGGACGCCTCATTTGCAGAAACAATCAAAAGCAGATACCTTTAGCCTCTGAAAGCAAAAATGAGATGGAAAAAGGAACGATTTTAATAGTAGATGATAATAAAGGAGTATTGGCCTCACTGGAATTATTACTGGAAACGGAGTTCAGCGAAATAAAGACAGCCCATCATCCGAATCAAATCATATCTATCATAAATACCTCTCCGATAGATGTGATTATTCTTGATATGAATTTCTCGGCAGGAATCAATAACGGCAACGAAGGGTTATATTGGCTGAAACGAATCCGTGAGATAGCTCCTGCACTACCCGTAGTCATGCTTACAGCATACGGGGATGTAGAACTGGCAGTAAAGGCTTTAAAGAATGATGCAACTGATTTTTTGTTGAAACCTTGGGATAACCGGACCTTAGTGCGCAAAATAAAAGATGCTTTTGGAAGCGGTAAGAAAAGGAAAAACAGAATCCCCGATAGAAACAAATCACCGATGATTGTGGGAACATCCCCTGCCATGCAGCAGTTAATGAAGATAGTAGTGAAAGTGGCACGCACAGATGCCAATATATTGATTACCGGAGAAAACGGAACAGGAAAAGAAATGCTGGCACAGGAAATACACCGGCTTTCCACACGAAAGGAACATTCTATGGTAACGGTAGATATGGGAGCAATCAGTGAATCTTTATTCGAAAGTGAACTGTTCGGGCATGAGCGCGGTTCTTTTACCGATGCCTACGAGAGCCGGCCGGGAAAGTTTGAAGCGGCATCCGGCAGTTCCCTGTTTATGGATGAAATAGGAAATCTCCCTTTAGCCATGCAGGCAAAGTTGCTCACCGTATTACAAAACCGAAAAATTACACGCATCGGCAGTAATAAAGTAATCCCAGTGGATATCCGGCTGCTTTCAGCTACCAACAAGAATATTCAGGGTATGGTGGATTCCGGGACTTTCCGTGAGGATTTATTGTACAGACTGAATACTATTCATCTGGAAATCCCGCCTTTACGCGAACGGAGGGAAGATATACATTTGTTCATTGATTATTTTATGCAGCGCTATGCTGCTAAATACGAAAAAAAAGAAATCTTCCTGCATGAACATGCTTTAGAGAAATTATGTTCTTATCATTGGCCGGGAAATATCCGGGAATTGCAACATACCATCGAGAAAGCAGTTATTTTATGTGAAGGAGATGTAATCCGTTCCAAAGACATTTTCGTAAAACAAACCTGGAGTCCACAATTCTCCACTACCGTTCCTAATCTGGAAGAAGTAGAACGCCAGGCCATAGAAACAGCCATCCGTCAAAACGATGGAAATCTGACAGCAACAGCCGAACAGTTAGGCATCAGCCGCCAGACACTTTACAACAAAATAAAACGCTTTAAGCTCTGATGATCATGGTATTCAGCAAACATCTATATATGGTTATCCTAAGCTACATCTTATTAATAATTGCTGTAGCCGGAGCTGGTATCGCACTTATTATTACACATACCGCCCTTATTCTAGGCTGTCTTTTCTTGATTATTTCACTTTTTTTTATCAGAGCTTTGGTAAAACAATTGAATAAATTCAATGCCAAAATAAGAATATTCTTGGATGCGATGGAAGATAAAGAGAGCATGATACTGTTCAACGAGCAATCGGCAGATAAAGAAATGAATGCACTTAGCCATTCACTAAACCGAATCAATGAATTGCTTGCCACAACGAAATCGCAAAGCCGGGTACAAGAGAACTTTTATCACTCTTTACTGGAAGAAGTACCAAATGGAGTGCTAGCGTGGAACTCCGAAAAAAGAGTTCTGTTTGTAAATGGTGCAGCCTTACGTTTGCTGGGAGTTGAGTCAATCATATTCCTCCGCCAATTGGAAGAGCAATATCCGATCTTGAAAGATTTCATAACCCATGGAAATGTGGAAAATTCCTTTCTTTTACAATCTAACTCAAAAAAACAACTGTCACTATCCATGAACCGGATGAAACTAAATTCAGAAACGATTACCCTGTTGGCTATCAAAGATATCAGTAATGAACTGAATGAGAAAGAAAGTGAGTCATGGAACAAACTTACCCGGGTGCTTACTCATGAAATTATGAATACCATTGCTCCTATTGTTTCTCTGTCTCAAACACTTTCATTGCGCCCCGGTACGGACGAGAAAGTAATACGAGGACTTGGAGTGATTCGTGAACAAAGCGAAAGACTGATGGAATTCACAGAATCATATCGACGCTTATCGTATATGCCGGAACCGAAAAAGAAGCGATTCTCACTGACCAATTCATTGCACAATCTAGGTCTGTTACTACAATCTGATTTTGAAAATGCTCATATCCATTTCATTCTGCGTAGCACCCCCTCTGATATATATATTGAGGGCGATGAGAAGCAACTCTCTCAAGTTTTTTTAAATCTGCTGAAAAACAGTATGCAATCATTGGAAGGAAAAACAGACGGACAAATAGAAGTAACACTGGAAGTAACAAACAAACTTTATATAAGACTACTTGACAATGGACGGGGAATCCCTATGGAATTGCAAGAAAAAATATTCGTTCCTTTCTTTACCACAAAAACAGAAGGAACTGGTATCGGGCTTAGTCTGTGCCGGCAGATTATAAAAAGACATGGGGGCAATTTCTATTTACAGGAAAGCAGACAAGGAAAAACTATATTTGTTATAGAATGGCCCGTAGCTTCTTTTATTTTGAAATAACAAAGTTCATTACAGGATCACTCTGATTAACACAGGTTATTCTTAAAAGTAAGGCGGAAATATAAAATAATAACCACTTATCTATAAACCAGCGTTAACCTGAGTAATCCGTAATGAAACATTTTTTTATTTCTTTATCTTCAGTTCATAAAGGTCATGCCTGCGGTCACGCAAATTGCGCACACTGCCATACGTATGCAATTCATTCAACAGATTCAGATCAACATCCGAAACTAAAATCATTTCGGTATTCGGAGTCGCCTCGGCCCGTTTGCCATCAGTTGGGAAAGCGAAATCACACGGAGTAAACACTCCAGACTGTGCATACTGAATATCCATATTGTGCACACGCGGCAAATTTCCCACACTACCGGCTATAACGACAAAACATTCATTCTCGATTGCCCGTGCCTGAGCACAAACACGTACACGGGAATAGCCGTTCTGAGTATCGGTGAGGAATGGAACAAACAGAATCTGCATTCCCTGATCGGCCATGATACGAGAAAGCTCGGGAAATTCCACATCATAACAAATCAAGATACCAATTTTAGCACAATCCGTATCAAAAGTCTGCACCATCTTACCGCCCGAGAGGCCCCAACTCTTTATCTCATCGGGAGTGACATGTACCTTTTCATACATTTCGTATGAGCCGTCACGCCGTACTAAAAAACCAACATTATAAAGCCCTCCGTCCTCTTTTACGTATGGCATACTACCCGTAATGATATTAATATTATAACTGATAGCCAAATTGATAAAACGGTCGCGAACCTCTTCGGTATATTGTGCCAAACCACGAATGCTCTGGGCTTCTCCCAAATGATTGAACTTGGCCATCAACGGCGCATTGAAATATTCTGGAAAAAGAACAAAATCACTCTTATAATCAGAAACGGCATCTACGAAAAACTCAACCTGCTCAAATACATCATCCAATGTTTTATAAGGGCGCATCTGCCATTGCACTAACCCTACACGTACAGTGGTTTTCTTATCCACATAATCCTGCGTAGGCTCCTGATAATAAATATTATCCCATTGCAACAAAGTGGCACAATGCTTGGATTCTTCGTCATTGGGAAGATAATTCTTCATGACACGACGCACATGAAAATCATTGGAAAGCTGAAATGTCAATACCGGATCATAAATCTCACGGGAACGCACCTTATCCAAATATTCCTTAGGACGCATCGTATCCGCATACTTATAATAATTAGGAATACGACCACCGAACATGATCGCTTTCAGATTCAGTTTCTCGCATAATTCTTTCCGGTACTCATACATACGGCGTGCCAAACGCAAACCGCGATAATCCGGATGGATAAACACCTCGATACCATACAAAATATTCCCTTCCGGATTATGCGTACAGAAAGTTTCATTACCAGTTACTTTGGCATAGGTATGATCTCCCTTTACCATATCATAGTCTACAATAATAGAAAGAGCACATCCCACTATCTTATCGTCTACCACCGTTACTACTTGCCCTTCCGGAAAAATCCGGATAAGCGTTTCTATTTGCTCGTGTGTCCAAAACACATCCTTATCCGCATACACCCGCTTGAATGATTGTGATAATTGGATGTAATCTTCGATCTGTAAATTCCGGACCTCTACTTTATTAATTTTATGCATCGGTTCCATAATGATTCTCTTATTTATATTTTAAAACAGCGGTGCAAAGGTAGGACAAATTATAAAACGATGTTCTCCCAAACAGAAAAAGATAAAGAGAATATCACTCAGTATGAAAGAAAATATCTATGAACTTTTCATAGGATTTTCAGAAAACTTTGTTATCTTTGGAAAGTTAACCAAATAACAAACAAAAAACAACCAATTTTGCTATGAATAAAGAATTAATAATGAACCCCAACCAATTGGTGGCATTTCTAGAAAAACCTTGTGCAGAGTTTACCAAAGAAGACATAAAACGATACATTCAACAGAATGGCATCCGTATGGTCAACTTTATGTATCCCGCCGGAGACGGACGACTGAAGACATTGAATTTCGTTATCAACAACCAAGCATATCTAGATGCTATCTTGACTTGTGGAGAACGTGTGGACGGTTCCAGCCTGTTTCCATTCATTGAGGCGGGCAGCAGTGATCTGTATGTAATTCCTCGATTCCGGACGGCTTTTTTGGACCCGTTTGCCGAGATACCTACACTTTCCATGCTTTGCTCTTTCTTTAACAAGGATGGAGAGCCATTGGAAAGTTCCCCCGAACATACCTTACACAAAGCATGCAAGGCATTCAATGAAGTAACCGGCATGGAATTTCAGGCTATGGGGGAATTAGAGTACTATGTAATTGCTCCGGATACAAATATGTTCGAGGCTACAGATCAGAAAGGCTATCATGAATCAGCACCATATGCCAAGTTCAATGATTTCCGTACCCAGTGCATGGCCTACATTGCACAAGCAGGCGGACAAATAAAATATGGACATTCCGAAGTAGGTAATTTTACCTTGAATGGCATGATATATGAACAGAATGAAATAGAATTCCTGCCTGTCAATGCCGAAGATGCGGCAGACCAATTGATGATCGCCAAATGGATTATACGTAATCTGGCCTATAAACATGGTTATAACATTACTTTCGCACCTAAAATAACTACAGGAAAAGCTGGTTCCGGATTGCATATCCACATGCGTATCATGAAAGATGGACAAAACCAGATGTTGAAAGAAGGTGTTTTATCAGAAACAGCACGCAAAGCTATTGCTGGCATGATGGAACTTGCTCCATCCATCACCGCATTCGGTAATACCAATCCTACTTCTTATTTCCGCCTGGTTCCCCATCAGGAAGCGCCAACTAATATTTGCTGGGGTGACCGCAACCGTTCAGTATTGGTACGAGTACCTCTAGGATGGGCAGCTAAAACAGACATGTGCATGACTGCCAATCCACTGGAAACAGAAAGCCATTATGATACCACACAAAAACAGACAGTGGAAATGCGGTCACCGGACGGTTCGGCCGATCTCTACCAACTGATAGCAGGATTAGCTGTAGCCTGTCGCCATGGATTTGAAATAGAAAATGCACTGGACATTGCAGAAAAAACTTACGTAAACGTCAATATCCATCAGAAAGAAAATGCAGACAAACTGAAGGCATTAGCCCAGCTTCCCGATAGCTGTGCAGCTTCCGCAACCTGTTTGCAACAACAGCGCGAAATATTCCAAAAACATAATGTGTTCAGCCCCACTATGATTGATGGAATCATCAGCAAATTAACCAGTTATAACGATCTGACCTTACGTAGCGACTTAAAAGATAATCCGGAAGGGATGTTGGCATTGGTCAATAAATATTTCCATTGCGGATAATTTGACTAAAACAGCGGGAGGAGGGTATATCAATATTTTGATTTGACCTTCTTCCGTTTTCTAACATTTACACCATGACATTCATTAAATATTACAATGTCAGCTAACTTTCATACAAAGTATTGCGAATTAGTTGGCTTTTATCTTTAGGTATTCCCCCGAAAATAAGATTTGACGGCCAAAACGGGGGAAATATCCAAACTAATAAGATATGGCAAAGATAGTGAATATTTCAGAAATTCACCCTACTTTGGGTTTTACAGAATTTGATATTCTGGAAAAATACCGCAAAGAGTTTTAATGAGAGTGAGCTTGGCAAGCTTCATTCGGTCTTTCCGTTTGAATGTATGGCAAAAGCCGCCGGCCTGGCGGACCGGCGCCTGGGACGCAGGAACAGATTCAGTCCTTCCGCAAAGATCGCCCTTATGGTCCTGAAGGCATACACCGGATTCTCCGACAGGCAACTGGTGGAACATCTGAACAGAACATACACTACCAGATTTTCTGTGGAATTATGATTCCCCGTCCCTTCCATAACCAACTTCAAGATAGTCAGTGCCATCCGTAATGAGATAGCATCCCGCCTTGACATTGATTCTTTCCAGGGCTCCTGGCTTCACGCAAACCTTATCTTGATAACCTTCACGTCTGCATGACCGATGCCACATGCTATGAAAGCCACATGCGTTTTCCTACGGACATGAAACTCCTTTGGGAAAGCCTCGAATGGCTCTACAGGCATATATGCCGGCATTGCAGGAGCTGGGCATAAGGCGTCCGCGCAACAAATACAGGATGTGGCGGAATCCTATCTGTCCTACTGCAAGAAAGAAGAGAGCTTCAAGGACAAGAATGCTTAAGCGCCGTATGATCAAGCTTCTTGAAAAGCTCCTCAGTCAAAGGGATGGGATCCATAGCGAGTACGGTGCTTTACTCCGATATACCCAGGATTATCATAAGCGTCTTTCCATCATCAGAAGGTGCTTGTACAAGAAAAGGAAATGTTTGAAGGGCGGAAAGTCAGTGACCGCATCGTCAGCATTGACCGTCATTATGTACGTCCCATCGTCAGAGGCAAGGAAAACAAGTCCGTCGAGTTCGGTGCAAAGGTCAATAATATACAGATAGACGGCATATCGTTCATCGAACACCTCGTTCAAGGCATTCAATGAGGGTATACGCTTGAAGGACTGTATCCGTATGCAGCAGAAGCTTATGAATGTAAGGGTAAGATGTGTGGCTGCCGATTCCATATATGCCAATAATGCCAACAGAAAGTTCTGTACAAAATATGGGATATCCATCCTTTGTGCGCAAGGGAAGGGCGGCCAAAGATGAGCCTTTGAGGAAGGTGCTTAGAAGCGAACTCTCAAAGAAAGGGCAACACGGCTTGAAGGAAGCTTCGGCACTCAAAAGCAACATTACTCGCTCTCAAGGATAAAGGCCAGAAACAGGAAGACGGAAATACTGTGGATTTTCTTTGGAATACATACGGCAAATGCCATACTGATGATAGAAAAAATCAGAAACAAAACAGCTAAAGCAGCATGATATGATTTTACTCACAGAATCAGAAGAGGTCATCAGACTTCTTCCGGAACGTCATGTCCTGTCGGATAGAAGTATGTGAAAGCACGGAAAAATGACAATAAGAATGGCATATGAAATGGTCATGCCCTATCATCTTCATATGCCATCTTATTTTTAGAACATTTACTGAATATCCCTACACCATGATAAATAAAAAAGATCAATGTACTTCTACACTGATTTTTCTCTTGAGCGGAAAACGAGACTCGAACTCGCGACCCTAACCTTGGCAAGGTTATGCTCTACCAACTGAGCTATTTCCGCAAACCTCTAATATGGTGCCCAGAACAGGACTCGAACCTGCATGCCTCTCGACACACGCACCTGAAACGTGCGCGTCTACCATTCCGCCACCTGGGCATTCTGTGTAACATTCTTGTCACAACGCACAAGATTTTATTTATGTGAGCGGAAAACGAGACTCGAACTCGCGACCCTAACCTTGGCAAGGTTATGCTCTACCAACTGAGCTATTTCCGCAAATATCTTCTCTTCGTGAAGGAAATGAGACTCGAACTCACACGACATAATTGTCACCACCCCCTCAAAGTGGCGCGTCTACCAATTCCGCCATTCCTCCAGAAACGAAAACCTCGTGTGTAGTGCCCAGAACAGGACTCGAACCTGCATGCCTCTCGACACACGCACCTGAAACGTGCGCGTCTACCATTCCGCCACCTGGGCATTCTGTGTAACACTCTTGTCACAACGCACAAGATTTTATTTATGTGAGCGGAAAACGAGACTCGAACTCGCGACCCTAACCTTGGCAAGGTTATGCTCTACCAACTGAGCTATTTCCGCAATTTCCGCTTTCGGTTTTAACTATTTCCCAGCTGTTTCCCGATTGCGGATGCAAAGGTAGTGCTTTTTTCTAAACTTCCAAAAATTTTCTATACTTTTTATAGTACTTTTATTACATTATTTCATCAAACTCCTCATAGTCAATATAAAACAAAAGTTTTTTTTACTTACTATCAAGACATACGGTCACGATAATCCTCATATCGGAAGTCTTTATATACTTCCAATGTATTATCTGTATGCCAAATAGCAATAGAAGGGTGATGGATTCCATTAAACATGTTTGTTTTTACCATAGTGTAATGAATCATATCTTCCAAAACAATGCGTTCTCCTATCTGTAACGGATGGTCAAAACACCAGCTACCCATATAGTCGCCACTTAAGCAACTGTTTCCACCCAAACGGTAAACATTCTCTTCCGTTAAAGCTGTTTTTATCGCATCGACTGGTAAAGTTTTGGCACCACGCACTGCCGGCTGATAAGGCATTTCAAGACAGTCGGGCATGTGACAAGTAAAGCTAACGTCCAAAATCGCGGTTTTTATCCCCCGGTTTTCCACTATATCGACAACAGAAGCTACCAAAGGTCCGGTCTGCCAAGTAAAAGCCGAACCCGGTTCTAAAATAATCTCCAAATGAGGATAACGGGCTTTCAAGTTTTTTAATAAAGAAATAAGATGCTCCGTATCATAATCTTTACGTGTCATCAAGTGTCCCCCTCCCAAATTCAACCATTTTATTTGTGGAAACCAAGAAGCAAACTTCTCTTCTATGTGCTGCAAAGTATGCTCTAATTCATAAGAACTGGATTCACAATGACAATGACAATGGAAGCCCTCGATGCCCTCCGGTAAAGTTTCAGGAAGCAAATCGGCCGTCACCCCAAAACGCGTACCGGGAGCACAAGGATTATAAAGTTCCACCTCTACTTCCGAATATTCAGGATTGATGCGGATACCACAGGTTATCTTTTCTCCAAAGGCCTCAACCATAGGATAAAAACGCCGGAACTGACTGAAAGAATTAAAGGTTATATGACTGCTGCATCGCATGATAACCGGAAAATCAGTATCCGTATACGCCGGAGAATAAGTATGGGCCTTACTGCCAAATTCTTCATACGCCAAACGGGCTTCATATACGGAACTGGCTGTAGTATAACGAATGTATTCCCTGAAAATGGGGAATGATTTCCACATGGCAAAAGACTTGAAAGCCAAGATGATCTCAACTCCGGCTCGGTCTGCCACACTCTTTATCAAACTCAGATTCTTTCTGAGCAATGCTTCATCCATTACATAGCATGGAGAAGGTACTTTATGGATATCTATCATTTTTGTATCAGAATTCTATTAAAATATTTATTCTATTCCACAACTTTGAATCGGGCAAATTTCAGTAATAATTGTTTTTCTCCGGCATTCCGGAAACGGACAGTCGCTTTGCTGTTCTCACCAATTCCTTCCACCTTTATCACATCGCCTATTCCAAAACGCTCATGCTCTATCACCTGCCCTGCCTGTACATTCACCGGCAAGTTTCTCGCTGCGGACGGCTTTGAGACCGTTTCCGGACCAACCTTGGTCAAATTACGTGGTATACTGGGACGAATAATCTCAACTTTCGGTCTTTCTCCAACTAAAAATGTTTTCTGACCACCAGAGATGTTCGATGAAGAACGCCCGTAAGAAGACTGAGAAGCAGGTTCGTCAAACAAGGAACGAGCCGCACGTTCATTTTGCTCACGACAGAAACGGCTGGCTCTCTCGTCTATTCTCCGGGCCATCTGTTCCTCCTGAGGTAACTTCAGGAAATGTACATCAATATCTTTCAAGAAACGGCTAGGGCTACTGAACTCCATCTTTCCATATTTAAACCGACTCTTGGCAAAAGACAAATAGCAATGCTCTTCGGCACGTGTAATCGCCACATAAAACAAGCGGCGCTCCTCTTCCAGCTCCTTATACGAATTGAGTGACAAAGCACTGGGAAACAAGTTCTCTTCCATCCCAACTACAAAGACGTTTTTAAACTCCAAGCCTTTAGCAGAGTGAATGGTCATCAAGGTAATCTTCTCGGCATCCCCCTCTTTCTCGTTATCCTGGTCTGTCAACAGAGAAACCTCCGACAGAAAATCCGTCAACAGGATGTTTTCATTCCCTTCTTCTTCACGGGTTGCACAAAAATCGTGCATACCGTTTATCAGTTCTTCAATATTCTCCTGACGGCTCAGATTTTCAGGATCATTGCTCTGATAAATCTCATTCATAATGCCGGATTGACGAACAATCATTGCTCCCAATTCGTATGCATTCTTCTTCGGGACCTCCACTATAAAACTTTCTACCAGTTCACGAAACCCCTGTAATTTAGTATGCATACCCTTGTTAATATTCAAGCCGTATGCCAACGGCTCTTCCAAAACCATCCAAAGACTGACATGATGCTGTGCAGCCGCATCAATGACCTTGTTCAACGTAGTATCCCCGATTCCTCGCGCCGGATAATTCAACACCCGCTTAAAAGCCTCCTCATCATTCGGATTTACCGCCAGACGGAAGTAAGATATAACGTCTTTAATCTCCTTGCGTTGATAAAAAGAAAGTCCTCCGTAAATCTTATAAGGTAGAGCACGCTTCCGCAAAGCCTCCTCAAAAATACGGCTCTGAGCATTTGTACGGTATAAAATAGCAAAATCATTATAAGAATAATGTTCCCGCGAACGCAGTTTCACAATCTGGTTGGCAACAATCTCCCCTTCCTCCACATCACTGTAGGCATTGAAAACTCCGATAGGCTCCCCTTTCGCTTTTTCCGAAAATACCTCCTTCCTTATCTGCTCGCTATTTTTCTCTATCAAACTGTTTGCCGCGCATACAATGGTCTGGGTAGAACGATAGTTCTGCTCCAATTTAAAAAGCTTGGCTCCCTTATACAGCTGAGTAAATTTCAATATATTGTCAATATTAGCCCCTCGGAAGGAATAAATACTTTGTGCATCATCCCCCACTACGCATACACGCTGATGTTCTTGGGTAAGCTGAAGCACAATGCTGTGTTGCGCAAAATTAGTATCCTGATACTCATCCACCAGCACATAACGGAACTGCTCCGCATACTTACGGCAAATTTCGGGATGATCGCGGAATAACATATAAGTATAAACCAACAAATCATCAAAATCCATCGCATCGCTTTGGCGACAACGTTCCCAATATCGTCGGTAAATATCACGGGTAGCGGGTACTTTGGCATTCAGATCATACTGATAAAGCTCTGCGTTCGAAACATATGCATCGGGAAAAACCAAGTGGTTTTTCGCATTGCTGATACGCGCCTGTATCACCCCCGGTTTATAGGTTTTATCATCCAATTGCATTTCTTTTACAATAGACTTGATCAAACTCTTCGAATCTGAAGAATCATAGATGGTAAAATTGGAGGTAAAGCCGACAGCCTGTGCCTCACACCGCAGGATACGCGAAAAAATGGAATGGAACGTTCCCATCCATAAATAGCGTGCCTGATCGCCCACCTGACGGGCTATACGCTCTTTCATTTCACGAGCAGCCTTATTGGTAAAAGTCAATGCCAGAATAGACCAAGGAGTATATCCCCGCTCCAGTAAATAAGCTATTTTATAAGTCAGTACGCGTGTCTTCCCCGAACCTGCTCCGGCTATCACCAAAGAGGGACCTTCGTTGTAAAGCACCGCATTGCGCTGACTTTCATTCAATTCTTCTAAATAGTTCGTCATAAATTTCACCTTTCGCCCGCAAAGATAGAGAAAGTTTGAGTTTATCAGAACAATTCTATGCTCAATAATGTTATTATGATAGAAGTTTAATTAAAACCTCGACTAAAAATGAATATATTATTAACCACTTTAATTTCATTAGTTATGACTTACGAAATGCCCAAACTCCCGTATGCAAACAACGGACTCGAACCTGTAATCAGTCAGGCTACTATAGACTACCATTATGGCAAGCACTTACAAACATACGTAAACAATTTGAACTCTTTGGTTCCGAGTACAGAATTTGAAGGAAAGACCGTAGAGGAAATTGTTGCATCAGCTCCCGACGGAGCGATATTCAACAACGCCGGACAAGTATTGAACCATACATTATATTTCCTTCAGTTCACCCCCAAACCCAACAAGCATGAACCGTCCGGCAAATTGGCAGAAGCCATCAACCGGGACTTCGGAAGCTTTGAAAACTTCAAGAAAGAATTCAACGCCGCTTCCACAGGACTGTTTGGTTCGGGCTGGGCTTGGCTTTCTATAGACAAGCAAGGAAAACTACATATCACCAAAGAGCCAAATGGAAGCAACCCGTGGCGTGCAGGCCTGAAACCATTGCTGGGTTTCGATGTATGGGAACATGCTTACTATTTGGATTACCAGAACCGCCGTGCAGATCATGTGAACAAGTTATGGGAAATCATTGACTGGGATGTAGTAGAAAAACGTCTATAAAAGAACCCTTAACTATACATCATAATAAAGCTGCCTCGCACCCTATTCATTCAGGGAGCGGGGCAATCTGCTTTAAGATGCAAAGATACAGCAGATATGCATTCATCCTTTTACAAGAATAAACAAGCATAATGCAAGATAATCATAAAAAAACATTCTTCCACAAAAAATAAAGCAGTCTGTTGTAGCATTATTCATTTCTTTCCCATATCTTTGCCATCGTAAAACAAAGGGGTGCCCCACGTAAACAGCGGACGGGCTGAGATTATACCCTGTGAACCTGATGCGGTTAGTACCGCCGAAGGGATTGTTACTTCTTACCTCATACCATCCGGTCAAAAAGCAACTCTTTGTATTTACAAGTAAATTCATAAACTGATATAGTATGAAACTGACAGTAAACAGCAAAGAAACCGAAGTAAAGGACGGATGCACCATAGCCGAACTTTCCACCTTTCTGGCACTTCCTGAGAAAGGTATCGCCATAGCGGTAAACAACCGGATGGTTCCCCGTATAGAGTGGGAGAAATGTGTGTTACACCCCAATGACAGTCTGGTAGTCATTATATATCCCACCGGTTGGTGGAGTGCCTACACCTATTTTCAGCAGCATTTCTGCATGGTCGTAAGAGCGTTTTGCCTTGATGGACGAAATACATATACAAACCGGTTGATATGTAAATGCGGAAAGGATTTGATAACATATTCTTTGCCATTGTATTCCATTTTCCGCAATTCATTGCGCCCTTTGGTGAATAACAGTACCTTCATTCCTTTGGAAACGTTCGGGAATGGATACTATAAATTCTTCCAGATTTTTGAAATCAGGGTGAATCACTAAGGTGCGGATGAAACAAACGCTCTGTCTTGCTCATATCATTATATAGTGCAATTTTGTCTAGTCCTTGGTATATTTCAACCAGTAATATTTTAAAGGATTTTGTATTTCAGTTGTTTCCACGGACGGCTGCTATGGGCCTGTGCCATGGGCAACGTGGTGAACAGGTAGTTTTGGAAACCTCGTTTCAGTGACTCGTGCGAGATGGTCACATCATACCAGTTCTTGCTTGGGTCTAATGTCTGAAAGTCAAATGCTTTCAGCAGTCCGGGGGTGAGTAGTGAACAGCAGAAGCTGCAATGCTTTTTTTCCGGGTACACTTGATTCTCGTGTCCTTTGGCGTGTAGGTAGGGGTAATTGATTACGCCTTTTCATCGGTTGTCACAGCGGCTGCAATTCCGCATTGTTTCTGTTGCAATGCTCCATTGTATAGTGATTGCAATGTGTTTTTTTTGACAATAACATCCGATTCCACAATCAGTAATCCTGCATCTGCTTCGATGGCTTCTTTTTGTGCTGTTTGTAACACCAGTAGATAGTTGGGAGAGGGGTGGTCGGTCAGGTCTGATAAGTTGACCAGACGAAAATTCCATTGACGGGCGGCCTCTTCCAGCCGATGGGTATTTTCTTCCGTGCTGAAATCGTTATAGACAGTATAAGTGAAAGGAACCAAAATATCCGATTCCATGATTGCTTTTACGGTTTCAAGCGTGGAGTCAATCGAATCTTTTACGGGTGTTATGATATGAAGGCACTTCATTGGTTTGTTATCTATGTTGTTTGTCAATTTAGGAATATCATGTAAATTTAGCGGAAAACCTTGGGGAGTCCAAGGATTTCCTTTATTTAAATGTCTTTTTGCATAAGGCGAGGGCGGCGGCTACGGTATCGTCCATGTCGGCGTATGCGTATTGTGCCAGACGGCCTCCGAATAAAACGTCTTTCCGCTCAGAGGCCAGTTTTTTATATTGGCTCATCATTTCGGTGTTCCGCTTGTCGTTTATCGGATAGTAAGGTTCTTTGCCCGGCGCGAAATCATCGGGATATTCATACGTGATTACAGTGGTGGGCTGTGTGCCGAATTCAAAGTGTTTGTGCTCAATGATTCGGGTATAGGGTACCTCACGTTCTGTATAATTGACTACTGCGTTGCCTTGGAAATCTTCTGTTTCCAGCTGTTTATGTTCAAAGCGCAGGCTTCTGTATTCCAGATGTCCGCATTGGTAATCGAAGAACTGGTCTATGCATCCGGTGAACAGGATATTGTTTGCCAATGCGTCCAGTTCATTGCGGTTGTTGAAATAATTGGTGTTGAGACGAACCTCGGTTCCTTCCAGTAACGCATCGATAAGGGCGTTGTATCCGCCTTTGGGGATTCCTTGGTAGCTGTCATTGAAATAGTTGTTGTCATAAATGAAACGGAAAGGAATACGTTTGATGATGAATGCCGGTAATTCTTTGGCGGAACGTCCCCATTGTTTCTCTGTATAACCTTTGATAAGGCGATGGTAAATGTCTTTCCACATAGCTTTAATGCTTGCTCCTCCAGGTTGGCGGGGGTGGCGATATGGTCAAATTCTTTACGTTGCTCTTCTATCTTGGCCTTGGCTTCCGCTGGAGTCTTTACTCCCCACAGCTGATAAAAAGTGTTCATGTTGAAGGGAAGATTGTATAATTTCCCGTCAAAGTAAGCCAAAGGGGAGTTGGTGTATCGGTTGAATTCGACAAAGCTGTTTACATAGTCCCACACTTCTTTATTGTCGGTATGGAAGATATGTGCACCATATTTATGTACATGGATGCCCTCTATATCTTCACAGTAGATATTGCCTCCGCGATGATTGCGCTTCTCAATTACCAGGCAATGTTTACCTACTCGTTTTACAAAATAAAAAAAAAAAAAAAACGGCGCCGAACAAACCGTCACCTACTATCAAATAATCATATTTTTCCATAATCACTTAGTTTCTTCCTGTTGTCTGCGCAGCCACTCTTCTTGGTTCTTTCCAGCGGTTATGGCTCCAGAGCCAATATTGGGGATGCGCTTTATTGTTTGTTCCATTCTCGGGTAAACAATCGGTCAATTCAAAATCGGGTACTTGCCGGGGTGTCGCACAATGGTTTGAGCCGGCAGTGGTAGTATCCTCTTTGACCCGTGTTACGTCAGCATAATAAATCAAGGCGTCCACTTGCTTGCCTATTTTCTCCGTACCGATGAAAACCGGTGTTTCTTGGTTTAGAAATTCAGTCCAGTGATGTATGCTGTTCCACTTGGGTGTTTGGTCCGAAATAAATCCGATAATTGCCTTTTGCTTTGTCCGTTTCAATTCAATGATGCGGCGCAAAGTCGTTTTCATGGGGATGCATTCGCCTCCGAACTGGTTGCGTAATCTTAGAAATAGTTTGTCGAAAGCCTGATTGTACAGTGGATGATAGATTTGTCCGCAGGATATGTCTTTGAAATCCAATAAGGCAAGGATGCAATCCATTCCCAGTTGCAATAATGCCCTAAATAGATAAAACAGAAGTCTTTGTTCTTTTTGTTCATGCTTTCCACTATCTCGTCCAGTCCTTCAAAAGTCATTCTTCTCATCAGTTGTTTTTTTGAAATGGAGAATAACTTGAGCGTTTCTACTATATAGTCGCAAAAGAAAGAGTAAAATTGTTTCTCGATTTGGACAATCTCTTTTAAATCTTTCTCGGGGAATGAGTTTGATAAATTATTGCGTATGATTTTACGTCTGTAGCGGATGCAATAATAGAGCGGATAAAAAAGAAGATCGGATATGAAATATAAGAATCGCAAGGGTAGAAGCGAAAGCAAATACCACAAGAAGAAAACGGAATAATATATGAGATTTATTTGTTTCATTTAACTGATGACTTTGTTTATGTGTTCTATTACCATTTCGGGAGTTATGCCTTGCAGACAGGCATAATCTTTTCTATAACAGTGCTTTTCTCCGGATAAGGAACAAGGACGGCAGGGCAGGTCTATCTGTATTGTGTTTGCCGCAGACTGATTCCATCCTGCAAAGCCTGCACAGGATGCGTTGCCCCCAAATGGACACAACCGGATGTTCACTAATGATGCAAGGTGCATATTGGCGGCATCCATTACCAGCATGACGTCCATATTGCTCATGAGGGCCAATTCCATATTTATGGTTAGTTTGCCGGCTGTTGAGATGACATTGGGGAAATGTTGGGCCCATTCTTCCAATACTTTGATTTCTTTTTTCCCGCCTCCGAATAAGAAGATTTTTGTATGGTCGCGTGCAGATAGATGTTTGAGGATCTGCTCTTGCTTTGACAACGGATAGATTTTGCCTACATGTGTTGCAAAGGGAGCGATTCCAATCCATGTTTCTTGGTTCTTTTCACCGGTTAACGGAGCCAGGCTGGAAATATTGCCTTTATTCTTTCCGAAAAGGGAGAGGAAACTTAACCGGATGGGGTAACCTATCTGACTGAGCGTATGGGCACAGCGCTGAAAAAAGGAGTCTTGCTCTGTATATATTTTATGTTTCCGCCGTATCAGTTTTTGCAGTTCCCGCCTGTTCTGCTTGATGTGGGCTGCTTTTATGCCTGCCAGACGAAAACGCCAGCAAAGAAAACGGCTGCGGAATGTGGGCTTGAAAGCGGCTACGGCATCAAATTTTTCTTCTTTAAATCATTGTACAGCCATCCCAGACCCATTAATCCGGCATGTTCTCCTCTGAAATCTGCCCCACGGAAAATAACATTGTCCGGCACATTCTCGAATAAGGGGGAGAATGTGTCTATGCTCAGCACCATGATTTGATGCTGGGCATATTGCGTAGCCAATGAGTGAATGACCGGGATTGCCATTGCCACATTATTGATGGATGAAAAGCAGATTACAAGAATCTTGGACATAACAGCTGTTTTATTGAATGTACAAATCTATGCAAAGTTTTCTAATCAGCCAATTATTATTCGGTAAAAGTGTCTACCTTTGTTCCCGCAAGTTTTGAAAGATGAAAATAATTGTAGATAATAAAATACCTTAAGCAATACGTAA
>SCPO01000300.1_pt1 | contig 39560 bp, 29 predicted proteins | sample 6106821 | NCBI WGS metagenome assembly SCPO01 (sample SAMN10720448, study PRJNA508395) | human gut metagenome | isolation source: Participant 2 stool, 0 month | host: Homo sapiens | collected 2017 | reverse complement strand
ATTGACCCAATGTCCGGCATTGTCAGCTTCAACACCGCTTTGAGATTTTTTATAGATGTCGCCGCCCACAGTGAGCGCATGCTGTCCGGCAGCCGAAAATTCGAACGTGTTCTGCAGATTGCCGCCGATTGAATCAAAATTGTTCTGCGCCTTCTTAATGCCGCTGTCAAAGCTGAAGGTTGAATCGACATACTGCACGGCAGCGCTCAAATTGAGCAGCGGTCCGCTGTTGAAATCCCATTTGCCGGTAATGCGGTTCTGTTTGTTTTTATAGAACCAGCGGTCTTGACGCCCCCATTCGTCTTGGGCTTCATCAAAGTTGTAGGCGAGTGAGAAGGCCATTTCATCCGTCGGCAGCGCTGAAACTTTGGCGATGACGGAGGTGTATTCGGCATCCGAATTATTGTCGATTCGCCGGCCGCTCGAGTTCTTCACATTGCCCGAATCCCGGCGATTGACGCCCACGAGTACGTCCCAAATATCATGACGGCCGAAGGCATATGCGCTTTTCTGCCATTCCTTGGTGTCAGAGGCGTAGCCGGTCTTTACCTTCACGCCGTAGTTTTTGTCCGTACCGGCCAAAAAATCTGCAGCCGACTTAGTCGTCACAGAAAGTGTTCCCCCGATGCCGCCGTTGCCGTAGAGAGAACTCCCGCCGCCGCGCTTTACTTCCACCTGCTTAAGCAGTTCCGGATCAATAAAGATGCCGATAAATTGATTGCCGGCGGCTGTGGTGTCGTCCTGCCGAAGGCCGTCCACCAGATAGGTGATCTGATTGGGCTCGGAACCGCGAATACGGATGCGGCTGAACATAACGCTGGAAGACGATTCCACATCGACGTTCGGAATGTCGAGGAGTGTATCCGTAAAGGTCTGAGGCACGGTTTCCTCAATGTCCTTGGCCTTGACGACCGAAATGGATGAGGCCGCCTGTGAAAGCGGCTGTGCGGTACGCGTAGCGGTGACTACAACCGGATCCAATTCCTGATATGCGGCCGATTCCGCCCAGAGACTGCCCGACAGTGCGGAAAGCAGGGCGGCAGCAAGCGGAAGCTGCAGCTGCCGCTGCTGCGTCATCGCCGGTGATAGTGATTTGTGCTTGGACATAAAATACGCTGCAGGAACTTGTTGAGCTCGGCTGCATCCAAAAATATGAAAATAGTTCTCATTCGCACAATGTGTCCAAGACTTCAGGATCCTCTTGTTCAGTCAACCCGTCAGTAAACTAATTTACTTAGAAAACAATAACTTGAATGTGGTATGGGGGTGGTGTTCACGAGAGTGGCGCTCGTCTTTTAGGCAGCCGGTCACGAAATCACTCCAAAAATGCCGGCGTTTGAGACTGCATTTTTTATGCATGACGAACAAAGGGCGCTGAGTTTGCATCACCGATGTTGGTTTTCGGCAAGTGCCCATTTATTAGGCAGCCGCAGACGACGCAGACAGCCGCATCCCAACAGAAATCCGCCGCTAATCAACGTTCGGCAGACGGACGCACTCCGCGGATCTGGTAAAAGTACCAATGACAGTATGTAGGAGATAGCCAAGTGATGGAACTACATATAGTGTTTCTTAAGAAATGATACTTCCACGGGATGCGCGTTACTTCTGAAGCACTACCTATATAGAGATAATTTGCAGCAATCTTTCAGCAGACTCAAGCAGTTCGAATTTCATCTCTCAATTCAATAAAAAAACGCTATCGATTGAAGCGTCAGCTGAGCGTCTTTTTACCTGTACACTTCCCGTCCAACTTCTAGGAAAGATTGCTGCGGGCAGAAGCGGTGGTCGGCACAGCTGCCGAAACAGCGCGTCGTGGCATTTTTCTCTCAAAGATCAATTCGCTCGGAGACCGCATCAGACGGCCGAGCGCTCGGATAAAAAGAATGGAATCCGCGATGTTCAAGGTACTCAAGAAAGACAATACGCTTGAAGACTTCAAGCCGCAGAAGATCGTCGAGGCCATCATGAAGGCAGCCTTCCGCTGCGACAAGCAGATCCCTGACGAAACCATGTTCGCCATGGCGAATTCGATTTCTGAACGTCTGCAGTCGCGCAAGAAGGTGCCCGTGGCCGAACTTCACGAGCTCGTGATCGGTACGCTCGCAACCTTTGGCTTCAAGGATGTTGCGACGTCTTATGCCGAATACCGCTACTACAAGAACAACTACGCGAAGACTTTCGAGCAGCTGCGTCAGGATGCTGATGATGTTCTGCGTCTCGGCGACCGTGAGAATGCCAACTTCGATTCGTCCCTCGTTTCGACGAAGGGTTCGCTCATCAAGGGGTTCCTCACGAAGAGCCTCTATCGCCAGTTCTATCTCTCTGGGCGCGAAAAAGAATTCACCGACCGCGGCGACATCTACATCCATGACATGCGCGACATGATCCTCGGATGCATCAACTGCTGCCTCTTTGACATCGGTTCTATCCTGCGCGGCGGCTTCGAGATGAGCAATGTGCGCTACACCGAACCCAAAACCGTTCTGTCGGCACTGCAGGTGGTGGGCGACATCACGCTCGTCGCGACGGCTCAGCAGTTCGGCGGCTTTACGCTCGCGGAATTGGACAAGGCCCTGCTGCCTTACGTTTTGAAGAGCTGGAAGACGGCGCACGACAAATACATTGAGCTTGGCCTTTCGGAAGAACGGGCCGCTGAACAAAGCGACAAGGATGTCACCCGCGAGCTTGAGCAGGGCTTCCAGTCGCTTGAGCTTAAGCTCAATACCGTCCCGTGCTCGCGCGGTGACTTCGCTTTTACGACGATTTCCTTTGGTCAGTGGAACTTAAAGGACTACGCGCCCTTTGAGCGCAAGTGGCTCTCGAAGATCAACACAGTCATGCTGCAGGTTCGCCGCAACGGCCACGGCCCGCACCATAAGCCCGTGGTCTTCCCGAAGCTCGTCTATCTGTACGATGCGCCGCAGATTGCGGCTGACCAGTATTCGTCCGAACTCTTCGATGAGGCCGTGAAGACCTCGACCGAATGCATGTATCCGGATTACCTGTCGCTCTCATCGGACTACGGCACGGTTTCAAAGCTCTTCCGCGAACACGGCGTCATTACGAGCCCGATGGGCTGCCGCGCCTATCTCTCGCCCTGGCATGACGAAAAGGGCCGCTATGTGGCGATCGGCCGCTGCAACATCGGCGCTGTGAGCCTCAATATTCCGCTCATCATCCGCCTGGTGCAGCTCGAACATCCTGACAATTGGCGCACCGCTTTCTGGACCGAACTCGATGAGCGTCTGGAAGTGATTCGCGAATTTTTCAAGAAGCGCTACGACATCATCCGCCGCCAGAAGTGCTCTTCGAACCCGCTCGCTTTCACGCAGGGGGGCTTCTATGAAGGCACGAAGGATCCCGACGATGAAGTGGGCGACCTGGTCCGCTACATGACGGCGTCCTTTGGCATCACGGCGCTCGATGAAGCCACCTTCCTCTGGACGGGCAAGCGTCTGCTTGAAGAGGGCGGCGCTTTCTCCGAAGAAGTGCTCCGTCATCTGCAGGCGCGCATCAACGTCTTCAAGAAGGAAGACGGGTGGCTCTATGCGATCTACGGCACGCCCGCCGAAAGCCTCTGCGCGACGCAGGCCAAGCAGTACGACGCCTTCTGCGCCAAGCAGGGCATTGACAATGTCTTCCGCCATACGCCGCACTACAGTCCTGAATACTTCACGAACTCCTTCCATGTGAACGTGACCGAAGAAATCACGCCCTTTGAGAAGCAGGACCACGAGTTCAAGGACTTTCACCTGTGCGAAGGCGGCCACATTCAGTACGTGCGTCTCGACAATCCCGAGAACACGGATGCGGTGAAGGCCGTCATCGAGCGCGGCATGGAGCTCGGCTTCTACCAAGGCGTTAATTTTGACAGCGCTTACTGCGGCGACTGCGGCACACACAGCACCAATGTGCTCATGCGCTGCCCCAAGTGCGGGAGTTCAAACCTCTCCGTGATTTCGCGCGTCTGCGGCTACCTCGGCTACAGCAACGTGAACGGCGTTTCCCGCATGAATGAAGGGAAAATGGCTGAGATCCACAACCGCAAGAGCATGTAAAACCTTTAAAGACCGCGGCTGCGGTCTTTAAGGTTCCTCGGGGAGTTCGGCTGAGCTCCCGATTTATTTATTTCTTTCGTCATGAACTACATCGGTCTATCCGCCTACGACACCGCCAATGGCCCTGGCGTGCGCGTTTCGCTGTTTGTTTCCGGCTGCACGCTTCGCTGCAAAGGGTGTTTCAATAAAGAAAGCTGGTCTTTTACGGCTGGACGCCCATTCACGGCGGAAACAGAAGCGCAGATCATGAAGGCGCTGGATTCGAAATGGATTGCTGGTTTTTCGCTGCTGGGCGGCGACCCGTTTGAGCCCGAGCACGAAGCGGTTTTGGCCGGGCTCCTCGAGCGCATTAAGGAACGGTTCCCAGAGAAAACCGTCTGGGCGTGGACCGGACGGACCTTTAAGCACGTGGAAAAGAGCAGGCTTTTGCCCTACATTGATCGACTCGTTGACGGCGCTTATGTGCAAAAGCTTCACCTCGCCAAGCAGGGCGCCTGGCGCGGGAGCTCCAACCAGCGGATTATTCCGCTCTATCAAGGACGTATTGACGAAAGTCCGGCGGCACAGGCTGAAGCCGCGGCGGCTGAAGCGGAGCACTGACTGACGGGGAGCGCAGTCAAAGAGCAGCCGCGCGGGCGATTTGCCCCTTAGATGCTTTGCTTAGGCAGTTTTGCGGTCTGCGCAATATCCCTTTGCGGCGTCTGCCGCTGGACACAGCAGAAAGGCCGCGGCGGCGCTCTGTTCAGCCGCCCTTGCGGCAGACGTTTAAAAGCCGATGAAGAAGGTCTGGCAGAGAAAAAAGCTGCTGCGAGTTCATTGACTTCCGCAGCAGCTCGAAGACAGATTGAATAAGCAGTGTGCCGACGGTGTTTCAAGCTTGATCAATCAAGCCAAACGCCATCGGGAGCACATCCCATTCAAGCTGTCGGCAGACAGTCAGCACCAAACGCTTCGCGGGCCAAACGGTCAAATTCAGGGAGCCACAATTGACGCCAGACGATCTTCGTCTCATCGTCGACCCAAGAAGCATCAATGCTGTTGGCTAAGAATCCGCGCAGATCGGCAAGCGAAAATCCCAGCCAATTCATCATCAAAAGCCAGCTCTCAGAAATGGAGATATGGTGCATCGTCGGGTCATCACTGTTGGGAAAGACCTTGAGACCGAGCTCAACCATGCGGCGGATCGGGTGCTTCACAGCCCATTCTTCATCCGTGAAAGTGCGTAGATAGTAGGAATTGGTCGGCACCACGGCAAAAGGGATGTCCTGATCCGCGGCGCGCTCTGCGAGCTCCGGATTGTCTGTGATCGTGTAGCCGTGATCGATTCGCTCACACTCGAGGAGATCCATGGCGGTTTCCACATTGCGCCAGTGTTCGCCGAATTCGCCCGCATGAGCGGTCAATTTAAAGCCGGCATCGCGTGCCAGTCGATAGGCTTTCCAGTAATTTTCGGGTTCGTGGAGCGTTTCGCGGTAGTCGATCCCCAGACCGATGACCCAGGGAGAGCGGTGAGCGGCCATTTCACGCACCAGTTCAACAGCATCTTCCGGGAGCGCTTCGCGGTCAATTGACGGCACGAGGCGGCCGACAATGCCGTATTTTTCTTCGCCTTCGATCAGACCGGCCACAATGGCGTCCTGACCTTCGGCATAAGTCATGAAATGCTTGAGGCCGGTCCAGTTCCAGAAGAGCTCGATGTAGCGCACGCCCTGAGCAGCCGTGCGTTCAAGGTGCTCGAGCGTAATGCGCTTTAAATATTCGGGTTTCTTAAGGATCGACGATTCCAGTGCGCGGAAGATGCGCAGCACCCCCACGGGCTTTTCACCGCGGGTGTAAAAGCCCTCGATTTCGGCCATGGAAATCGGAGCGCCGGCATCGCGGACAAGGTCCATGAAGGTTTCCCGGCTCGTCGTGCCGAGGAGATGACAGTGAAGTTCAGCCTTTGGAAAAGCGGAAAAAAAGGCGAGCTGCTTGGCGGTGAGTTCGCGGGTGAAGGGGGAGTCTGGGACAAAGCCGGGGTTGGTGCTGCGCATGCTAGTCATTCTTTTGAGTATTGGGAGGCACAATCTATAGACGAACGTTTCCGTTTGGTCAAGGCCTCGGGTAAACGATTACGCGCTTCATGATTTCTCCGCACTTGAGACTCAAGTCAATTTGCGAGAGAATCGCCGCTTTCCTTTTTTCGTCGTGCGCGGAGCGCTCTTGACCCACCCAGCACGATTCCTCCAACGTACTGCCCGAACGCCGTCATGTTCGCCACTATTTTCGCCATTCTCATCCTCGTGCTCGCCGGCTGGGCGATTGCCAAAAACTACGATGCCAAAGTCGTGCTCTTTGCGGCCGGCTTCCTCTTGATGTACGCCGCGCTCATCATGGGGAGTGACGTTTTGGCGGGCAAAGATGCCTCCGGACTCGCCTGGTCGGATCCTTTCAAGGCCGTCAAGGATCTTTTCATCAAGCAGTACGCCAACGCGGGTCTCATCATCCTGACGCTTTTCGGCTTTGCTGCCTATATGTCCAAAATCGGCGCCAATGACAAGGTGATCGAACTCCTGAGCCGCCCGCTCGCTGCCGTGAAGTCTCCCTACATCCTGGTGCCCTTGGTGTTCTGGCTGGAGACGCTCCTCTCCATCATCATTCCGAGCGCAGCGTCGCTCGCCGTGATTCTGATGGCAACGCTCTATCCGGTGCTTAAAGCCGCCAAGATGACGCCGCTCACCGCTGCCGGCGTCTTTGCCACAACGGCAACCATTGTGCCGACGCCTTTGGGTGGAGACAATGTAGTCGCAGCTCGTGTGCTCGGTTTTGATCATGTGGTCGACTATGTCTTTTACCATCACGCCGTCATCTCCATTCCGGCGATCATCGTGATGGGCATCGTGCATTATTTCTGGCAGAAGCGCCTCGACCGTGCCGATGGCGGAGTCTGCGCCGCAGTGGATGAGTCAGAACTTCGCCAAGTCAATGCCGACGCGCCCGCGTGGTACGCCGTTTTCCCCGTGCTGCCGCTCGGACTCACGATCTTCTTCTGGGCCTGCTTCAAGCACGCGAAGGTCGGGCTCGTTGAAATCACGCTTTTTTCCTTTGCGCTCGCCTTCATTGCGGAAACCATCCGCCGCCGCGACGTGAAAGCCGCCATGAAGGACGTATCGACCTTTTTCAACGGCATGGGCGACGGCTTCTCGAAAGTGGTGGTGCTCATCGTCGCAGCCTCGACGATGGTGGCCGGCTTGAAGGCCATGGGACTCATCGATGCCATCTCTGGTCTGGTTACGGGTGTAGAAAATGCCGGCGCCGGTCTGATGCTCGTTTTTTCCGGCATCACCGCACTCATCACATTCGTGAGCGGCTCGGGCAACGCGGTTTTCTATTCCTTCATTGAACTCATTCCGCAAATCGCCGACAAAGCGGGTATCGATCCGATTATGGTTGCACTCCCCATGCAGCTCACCTCCAACGTCATCCGCGCGGCTTCGCCCGTAGCTGCCGTAGTGATCATCGTTGCTGCCGTGGTGAAAGTGAACCCGCTCATGGTGGTAAAGCGCACCTGCGTGCCGCTCCTTTCGGGGTTCGCCGCTGTCCTTCTTCTCTCGCTCATTCGCTACGCGTGAAACTTGAAGGAATCCGAGCTTCGTGCAAACTTTCCCGCGAAGCTCGGCTGCCTCGAAGGACTGCATCGGACAATCCTTTTGGATCCGTCCGATACTGCACCCCTCAATCGCGTCATTGCGATTTTTAATGAATGCACAAGGGCCTTCACGAATTTCGAGCAGGATCCGGAAGAACTTTAGGTCCAACTCAATCGTCCGACAGAGCACTGGAATAGGGGGAGCTGAGATCTTTTGCGGATACCGAAAGATACCGAGCTCCCTTTAAAATAAGTCCTTTCGCAGCCGCCCTGCTGAATCCGCCGTCAGCAGGGCGCTTGCTTTCTTTTGCGCTCTTATCTTTCGCTTATGAGCAGAACTCGCAAATTAGACATGCTCAGCGGATCCATCTGGGACAAGATGATCCTCTTTGCGCTGCCGCTCGCCTTTACCGGCGTGCTCCAGCAGCTCTACAACGCCGCCGACGTCGCCGTACTCGGGCACTTTGTATCAGACGAGGCCATGGCGGCCGTGGGCAACAACGTCCCGATCATCGGATTAATCGTGAGTCTCTGTATGGGGCTCGCGCTCGGCGCAAATGTGGTGGTCGCTCAAGCCTTAGGCATGCGCGATGAAGAGCGGGCGAGCAGGGGTGTTCACACGGCTTTTTATGTGGCGGTTGTCTTCGGCGTGGTCATGGCGATCGCGGGCGAAATCGGGGCAGACTGGATCATCGCCTGCCTTGAAGTGCCCGAGTCGGTGCAGGCCGATTCTGAACTTTACCTGCGGGTCTACCTGCTGGGCATGCCCTTCATTGCGGTCTACAATTTCTTGGCCGCTGTTTATCGCAGTCAAGGGGATACCCAAACGCCGCTTTGGGCACTCTGCTTTGCCACGATTTTCAATATCGCCGGCAATCTCTTTTTTGTGTTGATCTGCGACATGGGCACTGGAGGCGTGGCCTTTGCCACCGTTCTCGCCAATGCGCTTGCCGCGGGGATTCTTTTCTGGCGCGAATGCCGCATGACGGGACCGCTCAGACTTGAACTTCGCCGGCTTCTGAAGCCAGACGCCGTGTCGCTGCGTTCGATCATCCGCATCGGCTGGCCCGCGGGCGTTCAGGGGGCGGTCTTTTCGTTCTCCAACCTCATCATTCAGGCGGCTATCAACAGCCTGGGAGCGGACGTGATGGCGGGCTCAGTAGCCGCATTCACGATTGAGATCAATGTGTACTGCTTTATCAACGCGTTCGGTCTGGCGGCCACAACCTTCGTGAGTCAGAACTACGGCGCGGGCAATCTGGCGCGCTGCAGACGGGCTACCTGGGTGTCAATGGGGCTCAATTTCTGTGCTTCCGTGATGATGATCGCGGTTGTGCTCATTTTCGAACGAAGCATCCTCGGCCTCTTTACGCACAGTGAAGCCGTGATGGAAATTGCCATTACACGCATTCTCCTCGTCGTGCTGGCCGAACCCATCAGCGTGGTGATGGAAACCGTTTCGGATGCGATGCGCGGCTACGGCTATTCCATGCCGCCCGCGATGGTGACGCTCTTTTGCATCTGCTCGATCCGCATCGTCTGGGTCTATACGGTGTTCGCCGCTGATCCGACGTTTGATACGCTCATGATCGTTTATCCCATCAGCTGGGCCGTGACGACGGCAGCACTCACCTGGCTCTATTTCCGCCATCAAAAGATGCTGACGGCTAAGCATGCGCATTCGCCGGCAAGCTCCCCAGAAGCATTGCCCTTTACGGATTAGCCGCAGCGTTCAGACTGAGAGCAAAAGCGCCTTCAGCCGCATCGACTGAAGGCGCTTAAACTGAAATCTAAAAGATTTCAAAAATCACAAGCCTGATAGGCCGCTTCATCAGAACACGTAACGTGCGCCGACGGAGTAGTGATAGTCCTCCTGATAATCAGACCCGTTGGCACGCGTGAGCGACCCGTAGAAGGAGAGGTTGTTCGTCGTGCTGAACTGCGCGCCGATCCCATACGAGAACCAAGTGCCGCCCAGGTCTTCCTTGAGCTTCTGATCCTGTGCGCCTGCTTTCGAAGCGGTGGCTTCTGTGTCGCCCAAGAAGTCATGGTTGACCGAAGCCGTCAGATAGATCGAGCCGCGGTTATCAGCGAAGTTCGCGCCGGCCTGGAAGCCAATGCGGGCAATCAACGTATCGAAATCGTCCTGAGAAACCTTCATGCCGTTGCTGCCACTGTAGTCGTCGCCGAATACACGGCCGTAGGCGAGCTCAGCCTGCGGCGTGACATAGAAGATCTGCGAAAGATCAAAGCGGTGACCAACCTCCGCGGACAAGCCAACCGTCGTGTTGTCATAGGAAGCCTTAAACGGCGTGACGGTTGATACATCAATATCGGTGCTGATCCGACCAACACGGCCGATCAAATCGAGATAGCTGCCGCTGGGAAGAACTGCCGTGCCGTAGACGGAAAGGGTGTAGCCGTCACTGTCAGCGCTGCCGTTCGAAAAGTCCGTTGAATTGTCGGTATAGGCAAATGCTGCGCCGACAATCCAGGTGTCACCCACCTTGGCATCACCGCCCACCTGAATCGTGTTGTTGGTGAACTTCGTGGAAACGGAGTCAGAAACCTTGGCGTCCGTACCATAGACTCGAGCCCAAGCACCGAGTGCACCGTTTTGGCTGCGCACGTCGCCTAGGCGTTCGCTCAAGTGATTGACTTCATAGCGCCACTGAGCAAGGTTCGCGGCGTTGGCATGGGTCACTGCCGTCAAAGTCGGCGACAGACGTGAACCCTGATAGGAAACGTCACCCGTGGCGGCATCGTATGTCCAGGCACCCGTCATGTCACTGGCCTCGCCGCCGACAAAATTATCTTTGAGCGTTGAAGCTGCGGCGCCGCCGATGATCGTATCAAGCGCCTCAGCAACTTTCTCCGCTGAACCCAGCTTTTCGGTGACCGAAGCGCCGGCTTCGAGCTTGAGATCGCCATTCAGCGTTTCAACCTTTACGCCATCTTTTTCGGTGGTATTGAAGGTAAGTTTTGAATTGGTGGCATCCAGAGTGCTGACATGGAAAGTGCCGGCAGTCTGATGGATATCCTGATTCGTAAAGGTTGCCTTACCGGCGATGGTGACATTGCCGTTCAAGGTAGTGTTGGCGGTCTGTGAGTCAGTTTTGTTTGCCAGCGTCAGAGAGCTGTCTTTATCAAAATCGAGTGCACTATTATCGCCCGAAACGGTCAGATTGTCAGCCTTAATGGATGCCGTACTGTTTTTACTGAGAACACCTTCATCGCCGCCCGTAAATGTGGCATTAGCAGCATCCACATTCAGAACGTTTCCAGAACCCTTTTGATTATCTAACAATATGGCATTTCTCCCGCCGCTGACAGCGAGGTTATTATCTGCGGTAAGGTTAAATGTGGTCGTTTGAGAACCGTCTATATTGCGATTAGAGCGAATCCCGAAGGTTCCGCCGTCGATAGAAATATTTTTAGCCTTCAAGGAACCATTGATCGAGGCTGTCCCTGCATAGTTAGTCTGATCTGTAATAGAAATGCCGGCTGAAAGCGTAGTCTGTGAATTTGCTTTAATAATAAGATTGTCGACGTCAATGTCAACCATCTTAGCATTATTAGTGTTAGTGCCATCGTCTTTATGCATTACCATCAGCTGCAAAGCTGAATACAACGTTGTGCTGTTTTTCTGTCTGGATAAGGCATTATCAAATATCAGCGTGCCGACGTCATGAACCTTGAGTGATGCAGTTGACTGAACATTGACGGATTGATTGGCATCAGTGTAAAAAGACAGCGTGTCAATTTTGCTGAATTCCAAGGAACTATTGCTATATACATTTATACCCTGGTCAGCTTCGAAGCGTTTATCTTGACTGCCGAAATTAACCTGAGCAATATTATCGACATTCACTTTGCCCGTGCTTGTCAACTGAATCCCGGCATTGTTAGTAACTGGATTACCAGAAAGAATTTTGTCAGTTAAGAAACTTAATGTTTTGAGCTTGCTGACTGAAAATGTTCCGCCCTTTATAAAAACAAGGGAATTGGTGCCTTCTGTCTTATTGATAAAGGTGAGGGAATCAACTTCAGCATTCTCTCCACTATAAGTTTCACTTACATTCGATTCAAGATTCAGAAATCCTGTAGTTCCGGGTTTTGCATCGCCGAGAGCGCTTTCGACCGTATTATCTGATTTGTAATTCAATAAGGGCGCAGCTTCAGTATTCGTCGATACACTGGCAACGATTGTTGCTAATGCGGCCAGCACAGCCAGATTAATGGGTTTTAATGAACGCACTTGCATCGTAAACCTCCAATAGGATGCTTTAAGTACATTGCAATTTATATCTATCCCGTCAACGCACAGAAAAAGAAACGCTTGTTTATCAAGTAAAGAATGCAGGAAAATATTGGAATGTTTCTGTTCAGCCACAGGTATACCTTGAGGGCACAAGAGCAGTTTACATCACGTAATCTTTGTGTCTGTACAAAGGGATTCTAAAACCCATATAAATAACTAAAGCATTTGATAATATTAAAGAAAACAAAGAAAGCTATATGCAAGAAGACTTTAGGTTCGACATCAGTTCAAAAGAACTGCATCAGAACCTGACTTCGTTGACCCCGAAGAGAAAACACAAAATTCACCATGCCTACCACCAACACTGCACATCTCGATCTTGACCGGATTGATCTGCGCATACTGCGTTTAGTCCTCATTCTGAGCAATACACAGTCCCTCACTAAGACTGCAGCAGCGATGAAACTCTCCGTTTCGCAAGCCTCCCGACTGCTTGCTGACGCGAGGGCTATTTTCGGAACCGAAATTTTCAGTCGGCATGGCCCGCAGATGGTGCCGTCTCCCCAGCTTCTGGAGCTGCTGCCGCGTCTGCAAAATGTTTTTAAAGCACTCGATGCACTTCTAGGAGGAGCATCCGCACTCAATATTCTTGAAAGCAGTGAAGTCATCCGCATTGCTGCCGTCGACAACACGGCCATGGTCTTTATCATGCCGTTCCTCAAGGAACTTCATCAGCGCGCGCCGAAGCTCGGTATCGAAATCGTGCCTTTGGGCAGTCAGTCTGCTGCCGGATTGGGATCCGGTGCGGTTGACTTCATGTATGCCTGCGATCCGCATCTGCCTGCAGATCCCACGCTGCGTCAGCGTCTGCTGCTTGCTGCTCCCCACTGTGTTTTGGTTCGCAAAGATCACCCGCTTTGCGAGGTGCCTGACGGCATCGTCGGCCCAGAGGAGCTGGCGCGATATCCGATGGTGATTCCTACAGTGAGTCAGCCGTCGGGACTGAGCGCCATGATCATGCCGTTTCATGAAATTTCTTCGCAGCGTTTTCTCCAATCGCCGTTCTTTTTGGCCAACGCATGGTCGCTTTTAGATTCTGACGGCTACACCATTCATCCCATTCCACTCGCTGAAATTTTGACGGAACGCTTGCCACTCGCTGCATTGAAGCCAAAAGATATTGTGATTCCGCCGTGGGTGCCGCACCTCTATTGGAGCGTGCGCACCGATGCAGATCCGCTCCGGCAGTGGGTGCGTTCTTTCCTAATTAGCTGCGCCAGACGACGATGGAGCCGGTATTGCTCTGACGATGAAGCGGGGTGGCGTGAAGCCATGGCGTCGCTTGAAGCCGCTTCAATCTGCTCGGTGTGCAGCGAGTAGGGTGAACACGCTATTCCCAAAAAAAATACGCCTTCCATAAAGGGACAGCACCGCCTTTCGCCGATCAGCAGCGTCTTTCTAAACATGAAAGCCGATGTTGCAAACCGTGCGTGTCGATAGCGGAAATTCGACAATTTTTACACTTTGTTTGGTTTTCTAAACTTTGATTCATTCCGGAACATTGTTTCCGGCAGCGTTATCGGATCAATTAAAGAGAAACAAATGAAGAAGATTGTCCCAATCTGTGCAGCCGTCGCGGCGGCTGCCATGATGCTGTCCATTTCAACCCCCGCCATGGCTATGGGCGGCCCATCGGGTCCTCACGTTACGTATCCGGTGCAGGGCAACATTGGCGAAGTGATTGTCAATCCGTACAAAGTGGCACCGCTCACTGCAGTCATCCGTGACGCTGGATACGATCTTTCGGATGTCACCGTCCGCATCGTGCCGAAGACGAACGGCCAGGAGATTACTTATAAAGTTTCCCGCACAGAATTGAAGACACACGCCGGCATTCCGGTTTTCGGTCTCTATCCGGATTGGCAGAACACCGTAGAAGTGAGCTACACGCGCACGTTCCAGGGCAAGTCTGAAAAGTTCAAAGATACCTATCGGTTTTATGTGCCGAGCGTGTATACAGTTTCAACCGGCATGCCCAATCAGGTAAAGCCTTTTGAAGTCAAGCCCGTCCATGTTGATCCGGATTTTTCCGATCGCCTCTACCTCATCAATTCGCAGCTCATGAGCACCATGCCTGTTGGCAGCCGCTTCGTTTGGAACAATCCTTCCGGCGGCGCGGTGGAATGGGCCTTTAATTCCAATATCGGCATCATCGACACGAAGGGCGAAGTCCGCTGGTGGCTCCTGGATCAGGAGATCGGCGACAATGAGAATCCCTGGAAATCGGGATACTTCATGGGGTTCCAGCAGACCAAGGATGGCGCGCTCACCTGGGGCTACGGCCAGAACTACTGCAAGTACGATCTCATCGGCCGCAAGGTATATGACCGTCGTCTGCCGTCGGGTTATTCGGATTTCTCGCATTCCTTTGACAACGCACAGAACGGACATTCCTTCCTGCGCGTCGGCTCCGCGGACTACCGTCGTGCCGACGGCCGTCGCGTTCATACGGTTCGCGACGTTATCGTAGAAATTGATCAGGACGGCCGCGTCGTTGACGATTTCCGCCTGATGGAAATTCTGGATCCGTACCGCGACAACGTCATCAAGACGCTCGATCAGGGCGCAGTGTGTCTCAATATTGATGCCTCCAAGGCCGGTCAGACCATCAGCGCCGCTGAACTTGCCGAAATGGATAAAAGCGACAACTTCGGTGACGTTGTGGGTGTCGGCGCAGGCCGCAACTGGGCCCACGTCAATTCAGTCGACTACGATCCGACGGATGACTCGATCATCATTTCGTCCCGCCACCAGTCCGCCGCCATCAAGATTGGCCGCGATAAGAAAGTGAAGTGGATTCTCGGCGCCCGGACGGCTGGAAGAAGGGCTGGGCAGAAAAAGTTCTGCAGCCTGTTGATAAAGACGGCAAGCCTATCAAGTGCGAGAACGGTAAGTGCGAAGGCAACTTTGACTGGACATGGACGCAGCACACGGCCTACCGCATCGACGAAATGTCTGATGCGGATACCCTGATTCTGTCGGTCTTCGACAACGGCGACGGCCGTGGTCTGGAGCAGCCCGCACTCGCCGAAGAGAAATACACCCGCGGGGTGATCTACAAGATCGATCAGAAGAAGATGACCGTGCAGCAGCTCTGGGAAGTGGGCAAGGACCTTGGCCACGAATATTTCAGCCCGGTGACCGGCATCACGAAGTACATGGCCGACAAGAACTCCGTCGTGGTGTTCTATTCCACCGCTGGTCTGCTCGGCCCGTCCGCCGGTCCCAACGTTAAGGAAGAACCGGCTCATCCGTATCTCACGGAATACCGCTGGGGTGAAACGAAGCCGGCTGTTGAACTGAAAATCAACTCGGTCATGGGCTACCAGGCATTCCCGATCAGCGTTGAACAAGCCTTCACGCACTAATCCGCCGTCGCGCTGAGACGCTCGATCCTCAACACATTTCGTTTCGAGAAATCGCAAGAGGGTCGACGCGTTTTCGCATAACCGCATCTGAAGCCGCAAGCTGATGAATTCACCAGCATCACTCGGCTTCAGATGAACAGCCTCATTTTTTGCAGCCTGCGGACAAGACCAATTCCGCAGGGAATAAAGGAGCTCACAAATGAAACTCAAGCCTATCAGCAAGGCCATTCTGGCCGCCGCTGCCGCAGCCAGCATCATGCCGTTTGCCGCTCAAGCAGCCGACGTCAATGTGTACGGCCTGGTTGCCACCGGTCTTTACTACCAAAAGACTGAAGGAGCCGACAACGGCAATGTCGGTATGGCGCAATACAAGCAGACGCCGACCGATTCGCACTTCGGCATTACCGGCCGAGAAGATTTGGGCAACGGTCTTTATGTGGGGTTTCAGCTCGAAAACGGCTACAGCACTGATTCGGGCGCCATGTGGGAAAACGACCGGCTCTTTAATCGCGTAGCTCGTCTTTATGCGGGCAACAGTCAGATTGAAGTTTCAATGGGCCGAATTTCAACCTTCACGTGTGCTTCCGATCCGTATTCGGTCTTCCGCAAGCTCCGCGCGAATATGACGGCATCCGGACTGCCCGGCATGGCACCGGCCACCATGGTCTTCAACGTGGGTGAAATGGACAATGCCATCGCCTTCCGTACGAACGGCGACGACGGGTTCTTCGTTCAGGGCTTTTATTCCAATGGTTCGAGCAGCGAAGAAACTAAATACGGCTGGTCCAACAACAATCATGTGATTCAAGCCGCCTTCGGGTGGACGGGTCAGTCACTTCGTATCGGTACGGTGCTCAACTGGGAGCGTCCCAGCAGCCATACTGACGGCACGAAACCTCGCAAAAACGAAACGACCGGCATTCATATCCTCGGGAGCTACGATTTTGGCGGCCCGGCTGTTTCAGCCATTTTCTATAAAGGCAGCAATGATTGGCGAATCGGCGGCGCGCCGGACATGGCCGATATGATTAAAGGCGTCGGCGGATCGACGAATTACGCCGATTCCGAAGACGGCATGGACCTGACAGTCGGTTTCGTGAGCGTAGGTTATCCGATGGGAGCACATTTCTTCAGCGCAGGTCTGGGCGTCATTAACGCCGATTGGAAGGGCATTTCAACCAACATGAAGGAAACGAAGGGCACGGCCTATCAGGCTTCGCTCATGTACTACTACAACCTCTCATATTCGACGCGACAAGCTACTCATACTGACCGAATCAGATCTTCGGAACGGTCGGTCTGCAGCACCGCTTCTAATTGTTTTTTGCGGGAGAGAGCCAAGGCGCTTTTGCGGTGTTTGGCTCTTTCGCCTTAGAAACCTTGGGAGGGAAGGCTGCGCATAAAAAGGCGTTGACGGTTTAAAGGGACTGATGAGATTTCAGAGCATCTCGTCATTTCCGAGCATGATCTTTGAGCCGCCAACGCCGTTATCTTTCACGAACTGGGCTGATGCACCGCAGCGATGCATCAGCCCATTTTTCATACAGCAATCTGCATTAAGCTGATCGGCGCTTCCATTTGAGCAGGAAGGCCGAGTTATAATGACAAGCACCGAGCCGGCATTGTGCACCAGTGCGCCGACGACCGGATTGAGAATGCCCAGCATCGCCAGAATGATCGCGATGAAGTTCAAAATCATCGAGAAACTCATGTTCACCTTGATGGTTGTCAGCATGCGCTTAGAGAGCGCAATGAGGTGCGGCAGCTCTTTGACATCGTCATCGACGAGCACAATGTCAGCAGCATCCACGGCAATGTCGCTTCCAATGCCGCCCATGGCAACACCGACATTGGCTTTCTTCAGAGCAGGGGCATCATTGATGCCGTCGCCGATCATGCAGACGTTTTCCAGACGCTTTTGATAAGTGCTGATCCAGTTCAATTTGTCTGCAGGACGGCAGTTGGCGTGTACATCGCGAATGCCGAGTTCCCCGGCAATGGCTTGGGCGGCGCTGTGATGGTCGCCGGTCAAGAGCACGGGCGAAACGTGGAGCCCTTCAAGAGCGGTGATCATTTGAGCCGCTTCATTTCGAACGGTATCGGCGAGCGCTGCGTAGCCGACCATTTTCTGATCGACGGCAATATAAACAATCGTGTGGCCTTGACTCAGATGCGTTTGAACAGCAGCTTCAGCTTCTTCGGGCACTGCAGCACCGTGTTCAGCAAGGAGCTCCCGGCTGCCGGCCAATACGGCATGACCATTAACGGAGGCACGGACGCCTCGGCCCGGCAGCATTTCAAAAGCTTCACACGGATCAACGGCGGCTCTGACATCGCTCTTAAAGCACCGCACTACCGCTTTGCCGAGCGGGTGTTCGGAGAATTGTTCTGCAGCAGCACAGACGGCATAAAGGTCATCCGCAGTGAAATCTGCAGAAATCGATTCAACATGCACCACTTTGGGCGCTCCGTAAGTGAGCGTCCCTGTTTTATCGAAAGTGATCTTGGTAACGGCAGCCAGACGTTCGAGCGCGTCGCCTTCACGGACGAGAAAACCGTGTTTCGTTGCGTTCCCAATGGCAGCCATGATGGCCGTCGGCGTCGCCAGGACCAGTGCGCAAGGGCAAAAAACGACGAGAATCGTCACCGCGCGGATAATTTCGCCGGTGAAAAACCAAGTGAGTGCGGCAGAGGTTAGGGCGATGACGACAATCCAAGTGGCCCAGCGATCCGCGATGCCGACAATCTTGGCTTTGCCGGCATCGGCCGACTGAACCAGGCGAATCATGCGCTGAATGGAGCTGTCTTCGCCCACTTTGGCGGCACGCATGTCAAAAGCACCGAATTGATTGACTGTACCGCTCGAGACTTCGTCGCCCGGCGCTTTGTCAACAGGAAGCGATTCACCGGTCATAACGGCTTGGTTCACGGATGTATGACCCGAGATGATCACGCCGTCAACCGGAATCGTTTCCCCGGGGAGAACTCGGAGGAGGTCGCCCACTTTAACGGCTTCAGCCGGCACGATCTGCTCGTTCTGAGGGGTGATTAACCGAGCTTTCTGAGGAGTGAGGTGCACGAGCTTTTCAATGCCGGCACGAGCTTTGGCAACGGTGAGTTCTTCGAGGAGGCTCCCCAACTGCATAATGAACGCCACTTCGCCAGCCGCGAAATCTTCTCCAATAATGACCGAGGCAATTAGGGCAAGGGAGACCAAAAGGTCCGCTTTGATATCGAATTTCGTAATGATGCCGATGAAGGCTTCGGTGACAATCGGCACGCCGCAGAGGATGATGGCAACCCAGGCAGCGGAGAAGGGAAGCGGAGCGTCAAAGAGACTTAATAAGAGGGCAGCGCCCGAAATAATGAGAAAGGCGATGTCGCGTTTCATGCCGCCGAGCCCGAGAAGATATTCAAGGCCATCGACGAGTTTGCTGACGAAGTATTTCATGACTGCAGACAGATGTGGTTTGCCGCGTTTTCGACCTCGTTTAGGCTGACCGAAAACCCGTTTCGATATACCTCCATGGGTATTCGTTTCGTACACATAATACCTATAGGGGTACCGGTATGCAAATGAAATCGAGTAGTTCCTATCTGCAAATCCGGCAGCTGCCAAAAAAAGAGCGGCAATTAGCCGCTCATTTCGTTGGGAAGTACGTCAAACCAACATGCCGTTAAGTCATGTTGGCGAAGCGTTCAACCGCCTTGGTAAAACTGTCAATGGTTTTGTCGGCATCACCATGTTCAATGCCGTCACGCACACAGTGTTTGATATGTCCCTCAAGAACAACGCGGCCGCAGCCGTGCAGAGCTGACTTGGCAGCATTGATTTGTGCGAGGACATCTTCGCAGGGGACATCTTCATCAATCATGCGGTCAATGGCCTGGACTTGACCCAGAATTTTTTTCAGGCGGCGATGCAGATTTTCTGCATCCATACACTGACGCATTGAAGCTCTCCGATTTATTTGAAAAAAATGAAGCTGTATGAGCACCGTAAGAACGACAGTATAAATCTTCATACGGATGAGAAAATCGGATGAAATCTTCATTATTCAACATAACGACTATTATGTTGAATTATATTTTGACCAAATCACACGTATTGAGCACCTGCCGAAACCTGCATGTATGAATACGAGTTAGCTGGGTGCGCAAACGGCGGCGCGCCTTGCGCATCGTATAAACTTACGTTTTTTGCAGTTTGGATCAGTTCGCGCGGCTTATAGCGCAGAACTGAGGTGCTTCATCGTTGGGTTTCATACCGACTCCGCTGCTTCAAACACCTGCCGGCATCCGTAAGGACTGACGGCAGGCATATGCGGGATGCGTATACCCTCGACATCCATCCTGCAGAAACAATTAAAAGGATACGGCATGGAACAACGACAAACCTGGAGCAGTCGTCTGACCTATATTCTGACCGTAGCGGGCGCTACGATTGGATTCGGCGCAACTTGGCGCTTCCCCTATCTCGTTGGTCAGAACGGCGGCGGTGCCTACGTCCTGATGTTCATTTTGGTGATGCTTTTTGTGGGCATTCCCATCATCCTCGTCGAAAATGTCATTGGCCGCCGCGGGCAGGCCAACAGTATCGACGCCTTTCTGCCTGAGGGCTCTAAATACTCTCCGCTCTGGAAGTTCTTCGGCTACACAGGCATTCTGGGTGCATTCGGCATCTTGTCCTACTACATGCCGTTAGGCGGCTGGGTCATAACCTATATCTACCACCTGATTCTTGGACTTTTTGGCATAGAGGGCGGTCTTGACCTTTCCTCCCCAGTCACCAAAGAGCTGACGAGCACCTTCTACCACGCCAATATTGAGCAAGCCCCCCTCATGATCACCATCTGCACAGCCGTCTTTGTGCTGATCAACTGGGTGATTCTCCGCAAGGGCATTATCGCGGGCATTGAACGATCGGTGAAATTCTTAATGCCGCTGCTTTTCCTCTGCCTCATCGTGATGGTTGCCCGCAATCTAACGCTCGACGGCGCTTGGGAAGGCGTTCGCTTTTATCTGATGCCCGACTTCAGCAAGCTTTCGGGCAAGCTCCTCCTTGACGTGCTCGGGCAGGTGTTCTTTGCACTCTCCCTTGGTTTCGGCGTCATGATCACCCTTTCGAGTCATCTCAAGAAAGATGAAAGCATGGTGAAGACCGCCGTCATTACCGGCATCATCAACACGCTGATCGCCATTCTGGCTGGCTTCATGATTTTCCCGTCGCTTTTCAGCGCCGGCCTGAGCCCGGATTCCGGTCCTTCGCTCGTCTTTAAGACGCTTCCCATTGCCTTCTCGCACATGGCTTTTGGGAATTTCTTCGCCATTGTGTTCTTCCTGCTGCTCGTCGTTGCCGCCCTGACTACCTCCATTACCATCTATCAGGTCATCATCTCGGTGCTGCATGAAAAGTTCGGCTTCCTCTACGTCAATGCCATCAACACTGCATTGATCTTCACTTTCATCTTCGGCAATCTTCCCTGCATTCTGAGCGACGGACCGCTGGCCGATGTTCGAATCCTAAATCGCTCCGTCTTCGATGCTTATGACTTTATTTCCGGCAACATCTGCTTCGTCGTGACAGCACTTGGCGCGGCGCTTTATGTCGGCTGGGCCATGAAGAATCAGGCGCTCGATGAAATTACCAATGGCGGCAAGCTTCACGGTTTCGTTTACAATCTTTGGTACCAGTTTGTCCGCTTTGTGATTCCGGTGATCATTCTGGCGATCTTCATTTACGGCTTGATTCCGCTCTTCTCATAAAGAGATTGGGACCCGCGCTGCAGATGAAGGCATGCAGCTTGTTCCTTTAATTCCTTCTCCGAGCTCGTTTGCTTTGCGGCAGACGAGCTCTTTATTTTGTGATGCCGGGAGAGTGCATAGCGGACGGTGAAAGTGCTGGGAACATTTGCGGCCTGCGGGCATAGAACCATTCTGTGCATTAAGTCGTTGCATTTCTCATGGACTTAGGCACTACGCCTTAGCTCATCAGCAGATATGATTCTGCGCCAGCCCGATGAGCTGTTCCAATGATCAAAACAAACATTCGCCGCGAGCCTATGCCCTTAAGCGGCCGATGAAGACCATGACACCGATGACCGCCGCCAGCCGCCCCAAATTATGGAGAAACGACATTACAGGACTGCGCGCGCTGGCGGTTCTGCCTGTATTGATCTTCCACGCGTTTCCGTCTCTGATACCCGGGGCTTTTGGTGTGGATGTCTTTTTTGTCATCTCCGGCTATCTGATTTCCGGAATCATTTTCCGCGGCATAGCGAGCGGCTCATTTAGCTATATCGAGTTCTATGAGAAGCGCATCAAGCGCATTATTCCCAACCTCATTTTGCTGCTCACTTTTGTGGCTGCAGTTGGCTGGTTCATTCTTCTCCCAGATGAATATGCCAATTTGGGGATGCACATTGATGCAAGCACGCTCTTCATTCAAAATTTCCAGCTTCTCAGTGAAATTGGCTATTTCACGGAAGATGCACTTCGCAAACCCCTGCTCCACCTTTGGAGCCTGGCCATTGAAGAACAGTTCTACATTGTTTTTCCGCTCATCTGTACGCTGATCTGGCGATTAAGCCGTTCTGTGAAGATGATCGGCATCGCTGCTGCTCTCATTGCATTGGGTTCACTCGCAGCCTGTCTCTCTTCTTCGGACCGCAATTTTGCCTTCTACTTCCCATTGACTCGCTTTTGGGAATTAGGGGCCGGCATTCTTTTGTCTTATTCTGAAACCTTCATTGGCTTCAGTACATCGCGTTTTTCCCAAAATGTCCGCAATGGGCTGTCCATCGCCGGCATCCTGATGATCGTTCTTCCGATGGCGTTCGTTACTGAGAGCGCAGCGCATCCCGGGCTTATCACGCTGATCCCAGTGCTTGGCGCCGTTTTTGTCATCGCGGCCGAGCCCGATGCTCTTTTCAACCGTACCCTTCTTTGCTGGCGGCCGATGACCTTTGTCGGACTGATCAGCTATTCACTTTATCTCTGGCATTGGCCGCTTTTGGCTTATCTCTTTATCGCCGTGCCGGATGCATCACCCACCGTATTGACTGCCGCATTGGCACTGAGTTTTGTCATTGCGACATTCGTATATTTTTATGTCGAAAATCCTATTCGCCGCTGCCGCAATTCCTGCAAAGCCGTGCTTCTCCTATTGGCAGGCTTGGTCTCAATGCTGGCACTCGGCGAGACTATTCGCCAAACGGACGGATTCCCTCAGCGGCCGCTTAAATTTGAGGACAAGGTGATCTCTGTTCGTGCCGAGAATGAATGGGATGGCTTTGAAAAGGCCCCCAGATTCAAATATGAGGGCGTAGATATTGCCACCCCCAACCCCAATGCATTCCCGTCATTGATTTTCATTGGCGACTCGCATATGGCGCAGTACTATCTGCGCGCTCAGCGGCTCAGCGAACGCGATCATGTCAACTTCGGCATGATTGCCAAAGCCGGATGGTTCCTTTTCAATGACCAACGCATGGGTGACTATGCCCGCGCAGTGAAGGCATAATTGTTGCAGACAAGCGTACACACGCTCGTCATCGGCAGCATGTGGGGCGGAAAAATTAAGGAGGAAGAGTTTTACCAGGCCGCAACGGTCCGTCCGCTGCTCGAGGCCCGGAAAGACCTGGAAGGTCTATGTAATGCTGGATTACCTTGGACGCCGAATGTCGGCGGCCAGCAAGGCATCTACATGATCCTTTGAAGCACGTCAACCGTATTACGGGCGACGCCGTCGGTATGGTGCAGCCATTCCAGCAGCCGATGACTGGAAGCGCGGCAATGAAGAAATCCAAAGAATTCTTGGTGACGCTGCTGAATATATAGATCCCACCCCATTGTCTGCCCAGGTCAGAAATGCAATCTGCAGGCTTGGTATCGGGATGACGATCACCTGCAGCCCAAACGCATCGAAGCCGACGGCATCTGGGTAGACCGCATCTTTGAGCATGCTGCGGCTGCCGAATCCAAAGAGCGGAGCCGATGATTCAGGCCGAAGGCTGTGCGGCCATCTTTCGAATCGATTTCAGAGAATCAGCAAGAATCAAAGGAACCTCTTAGGGCTTGAGTGTTCACATACTTTGATGGAACGCATACTCACTTGTTCTGCGTTCCGTCCATTTCTGCAGAAACTTGAGGAGCTGCGGCCTGCCATAGAACCGCTTCTCAACAAACCTTCACTTCATCAGAAATTGCAGGCATCCAAGCGGCAGCCTCAACCCTGTGCCGCCCGATCGGGCTGTCGAAAGGGCTTAAGACCGGATTTTGATTAGCCAACAATCCTGCATTAATGCGCTAAGCACAAACCCTGATTAGGCGATGCCAAAATGAAAGCGCCATGAAATGGCGCATAACACATCAATCGTTTACTCCATTCAACACGATAAAGAGTTACGTTAATTTATTGGTTTACCGATTAAAGATGTGCAACGCTTGATTTTTAACAAAGGTACGCACGTAAGTAAACGTTAACTAATTTATGAATCTAAACATTCAAAGTTCTTTCCGTATAATCGATAACAATTCTCGTTCTAATTCTCAACGAAAGGACCTTGCTAATGAAGCCCTTCCGCCTTACCCGCCGTGCGCTTGGCAGCGCTGTCTGCATGACGCTCCTCGCTGGTACTGTTCTTTTTACTTCGCCGACGCCTGTTCACGCAGCAGCTCAGGGTAAAGACACACTGGTATTCGTCAATTACCGTGATCTTCGCGATCTGAATCCGCACCTTTATGCCGGCGAAATGTTCGCTCAGGAAATGGTGTTTGAAGGGCTCGTCACCCTTGGCAATGACGGCAAGTATCACGGAGCAGTAGCAGAAAGCTGGGACATCTCGCCCGACGGCCGCGTGTACACCTTCAAAATTCGCCCGAACCTGAAGTTCACCGACGGCCACGTGCTTGACGCCTATGCTGTCAAGGCGAACTTTGATGCGCTGATTGACAACAAAACGCGTCACTCCTGGCTTGAAATGATGCGTCTTCTTGAAGGCGTAGAAGCGCCGGATGCCAACACGTTCGTTATTAAGATGAAGGAAGCCTACTACCCGATGCTCACGGAGCTTGCGGTTACACGCCCCTTTGCTTTTGTTTCGCCCAACGTCATGAAGGACGGCAAGACCAAGAACGGTCTTACCGCCTTTATCGGTTCCGGTCCCTATGTGCTGAAGGAGCATGTGGTTGACGAATACTCCGTCTTTGAAGCCAATCCGGACTACTGGGGCAAAAAACCCGCCATTAAGCGCATCGTCGTGAAGGTCATTCCGGACAATCAGACGCGTATTCTGGCGCTGGAAAAAGGCGAAATCGACCTCATCTGGGGCAAGAACATGATCGATGCTGACGCGCTCAACAAGTACCGCGACAGCAAGAAGTTCTCGATTGCCGTTTCTTCGCCCACTTCAACCCGTCAGATCGTTCTCAATACCACCAACGATATCCTCAAGGACAAGAAGATCCGCACGGCCATTCAGCATGCGACGAACAAGTCGGTGATCTCACAGGGCGTCTTCCACGGCTTTGAGCCGGGCGCTGACACGCTCTATTCGACTTCGATTCCGTACTGCGATATCGATCTGAAGCCCTATAAGTACGACATGAAGGAAGCGGCCAAACTGATTGAAGAAGCCGGCTACAAGCGTGACGGCAAGCGCGCGCCTGCCGTCAAAGACGGGAAGCCCTTGGCGCTGGGGCTGCTTTACAACTCCAATTCGGTTTCTGAAAAGACGATTGCTGAATACCTCCAGAGCGAATTCGGCAAGCTCGGCATGCAGATCTCAATCCGCGGCGAAGAAGAACAGTCCTATCGCGACAACATGAAGAACGGCAAGTTCGACATGGTCTTCAATATCTGCTGGGGAACGCCCTATGATCCGCAGTCTTCGCTCGCTGCAATGCGTCAGCGTGTCTACGGCGACTATGAGGCTCAGCTCGGTCTCCCTGACAAGCATGAAATCGACGCAGCCATCACCAAGATCCTGACGAGTACGGATGAAAAAGAGCGCCGCGAACTCTATCGCTACGTGCTCACGCATTTGCACGAGGACGCGGTCTATCTGCCGATTTCATTCGAAACCAACAAAGCGCTTTTCAATGCTGAACTGGGCGGCGTCGGCTTCCTCTCAAACCAATACGAGATTCCTTTCGCCGACATGTATTGGAAGTAACCGCTTCTGATGCCGCAGGGGCTCGAACGCATGCATGCAGGGTCGAGCCCCTATTCGACTGCGCCGTTCCGTTTATGGAAGTTTGGCGCCGGGGATTTGTCTTTCTATGCGCCAATACATCATCCGACGACTGCTGGCAACGATTCCGCTGCTCTTCGTCATCTCGTTTTTCTGCTTCATCTTTATCAATCTCATCCCGTCAGATCCGGCGGAAGTTGCGCTCCGCGTAAGACAGACGCCCGTCATTACGCCCGAAGCCATCGCGCAGGTCCGTGCGGAATTGGGCCTGGACCGGCCGTTTTTCGTGCGTTATGTCGACTGGGTTTGGAATTGCCTTCAGGGCGATTTCGGCGTGAGCTACACCAATCCGTCCCGCACAGTGCTGGGCGAACTCGGCCGCTGTCTGCCGGCCACCCTGTCACTTGCGGGCCTTTCCTTGGTCTATGTGATCGTGCTGAGCCTCCCCATCGGCTTTCTTTCTGCCGTCTATAAAGACAGCTGGTTTGACCGCATCATGCGCGGCATCGTCTTTGCGACAACGGCCATGCCCGCTTACTGGGTGGGTCTGCTCCTCATCTGGTTCGTCTCCATCAAGCTCGATTTGCTGCCGACGAGCGGCTCGGGCACTTTTGCCCATTTGATCCTGCCTGCCTTTACGGTGGCGCTAACCTACATTTCGACCTATATCCGCCTGATCCGCAACAACATGCTCGAAAACATGCGTGAAGACTATGTGCTTTACGCACGCGTCCGCGGACTCAAGGAAGGTTCGATTCTCGTCAAACACGTGCTCAAGAATTCGCTCCAGTCGTGCGTGACCGCCATCGGCATGTCGATTCCGCAGCTGATTGCCGGCACGATCGTTGTGGAAAACGTATTTGCCTGGCCCGGTCTCGGCAAACTCTGCATCACATCGATCTTCAATCGCGACTACCCGGTCATTCAAGCCTATGTGCTCATGATGGGCGTGCTCTTCGTGATCTTCAACCTCCTCTTCGACATCATCCAGTGCGCGGTCGATCCGCGTCTGCGCAAACAGGAGACGGCCTGAAATGCTTAGAGTTTTTCTGCGCAATCCGGTCACGCAGTTCTGCCTGGTCGTGATTCTGCTTACGGTCTTTGCGGGCGTCTTCGCGCCATTGCTTGCGCCGCATGACCCGTATGAAAACAATATTTTGATGAAGTTCGCTTCGCCCTCATGGGAGTATCCGCTCGGCACCGACCAGCTCGGCCGCTGCGTTTTCTCACGCATGCTTTACGGTATTCGTCCGACCTTTTTCCTGTCGCTCCTCACCATGGCCGGCACGATTGGGCTGGGACTGCTGATGGGGGTTTTGGCAGGCTACTTCCGCGGACCGATTGATGAATTCATCATGCGCGTGGTCGACGTGATGCTCTCCTTCCCGTCGCAAATCATGATTCTCGCAGTGGTGGCGCTCATGGGCGTGAACATTGAGAACGTCATCATCGCCAATATCTTCATCAAATGGGCTTGGTACGCCCGAATGATCCGAACGGCCGTCGTGAAGTACACCGAATCGAACTTCATTTTGTACTCCAAGTCCATTGGTTCTGGGAATTACTTCATTCTCACGCATCACATGCTGCCCTGCATTGCTGCCGAACTCGCCGTACTCGCGAGTCTCGACACGGGCTGGGCTATTCTGAACATCTCCACGCTCTCCTTCCTCGGTCTCGGCGTTCAGGCACCGATGCCGGAATGGGGCGCGATGCTCAACGAAGCCAAGAACGTCATGATCTCCAATCCCGAGCAGATGCTCGTTCCGGGCATTGCCGTCGTCGTGCTCGTCGGCGCCTTCAACCTCTTGGGCGACAGCCTCCGCGACGCCCTTGATCCCAAGGAGGTTCGTCTCTGATGTCTCAGCAGTCTGTACTTGACGTACAGGATCTGTACGTCACCTTCCATCAGGATAAGAAGTCCGCCGAACTCGTCAAAGGCGTCAGTTTTTCCGTAGCGCCCGGGGAGTGTCTCGGCATTCTCGGCGAATCGGGCTCAGGCAAATCCATGACCGCCAAGGCCATGCTGGGACTTCTCGATCGTTCGTTTGAAGTTCGCGGCAAGGTGTTCTTTCAGGGAGAAAGCCTTCTGGAGAAAGATGCCGATGCACTGCGCCGTCTTCGCGGCTCACGGATCTGCATGGTGCTGCAGAATCCCATGAGCTGCTTTGATCCGCTCTACCGCATCGGCGCTCAGATGGCAGAAACCTTTCAGGAACATACGGACTGGAGCAGTGCCGAAATTCGGGCCAAATCGATCGAAGTGCTTAAACTCATGAAGATCCGTGACCCGGAGGATGTGCTGCGCAAATATCCGCATCAGATGTCGGGCGGCATGCTCCAGCGCGTGATGATCGGTCTCGCGCTTGCCCTGAAGCCGTCCCTCATCATCTGCGACGAGCCGACAACGGCCATCGATTCCATCAGTCAGTACGCCATCATGCAGGAGTTTCTGCGCATTAAAACGTCCCGCAGTGCTGCGATGATCTTCATCTCGCATGATCTCGGCGTGCTCTCGCTCATTTCGGACAAGCTCGTCGTCATGCATCGCGGCCTTGCCGTTGAGCGCGGTCTGCCCGAAGAAATCTTTGAGCATGCGAAGGACCCCTATACGCGCGAACTCATCGATCGGCATCTCTCAGTCATGTCGACCTTCAGCCGGGCTATTCGAGGAGAAAAAGTTCATGCTGCTTGAAGCAAAAGACATCCGCGTTTCATTCCGCAAGGAAAATCAGACGCGGCTCTTCGGCCGTGAACGTCAGGAAGTGCTCCACGGCCTTTCGATCGACCTCAAGGAAGGTGAATGCCTCGGCATCATCGGCGAATCGGGTTCGGGCAAATCAACTTTCGGACGTGTCCTCTGCGGACTGCTTGCGCCCGACTCCGGCACGGTTCGTCTCGACGGGCTCGATCTCTACGGCCGCCTGCCGCGTGCCGACAAAGCGCGCATTCAGTCGAGCATTTCCATTGTTTTTCAGGATTACACCACTTCGGCCAATCCGCGCTTTCGCGTACAGGGCATTATTGGGGAATCCTTCCGTGCCATGCGTCTGAAGGGTGCAAACATCAGTCGAGAAGCTCAGCGCAAGGAAACCATTGAACTCCTTGAACGCGTTGGTCTCGACGAAAGCTTTCTCACCCGCTATCCGCATGAGCTTTCGGGCGGCCAGCTCCAGCGCGTGTGCATAGCCCGCGCCGTCGCACTGAAGCCCCGCTTCATTCTGCTCGATGAAGCAATTAGTTCTCTCGATGCGGCAACGCAGATTCAAGTAATGGACCTTCTGAAGGATCTGCGGCGTGAACTGAATCTCAGCTACGTCTTCATTCCCCACGACTTGACCGCCATTACCTATTTCTGCGACCGCGTGCGGTTCCTCCACAACGGCAGCTTTGTAGAAGCCGTTGATGATATGAGCAAAATCGGCGACATCCGCAATGCTTACGCCCGCGATCTGCTGCGCGCTGTGATGGGCATCGGCATTCACGGCGCTCCGGATCCGGAAGCCGAAGCCCGCATGGAGCGAGATGAAGAAATCGGCACGCCGCACGGTGATGTGATGCACGTTCAGGGACAAGTTCTTTATTGACCATTGCGAGGAAAAACCCACAATGATTGAAGCGTTTGAAATCGAGGGCGGCATCACGCTGCGCGGATACCGCACATCGGGGAGCCGCCCGGGACCGCACGTGCTGATCACGGCCGGCATACACGGCAGTGAATATCCCGGCATTTTGGCCGCCAGAAAACTCAGAGCCTTTCTGTCGCAGGCCGACATTGCCGGGACGGTCACGGTCCTGCCGCTCTGCAATCCAACTGCTTTAAAGGAACGCGCCAAAGCGATCTTCCCCGAAGACGGGAAGAACCTTAACCGCATGTTCCCCGGGAACCCGGACGGTTCTGCGTCGGAAAAGACGGCTTGGGCGATCACCCAGCTCCAAGACGAAGCAGACTTCTACATTGACCTGCACGGCGGCGATCTCTTTGAAAAACTCACTCCCTATGTTTACGTGCCCGGCAATTGTGCGCCTGAGGTGACCACAACGGCCCGTGCCGCAGCCCAGGTGCTCAGTGTGCCGGTCCGGGTTTTGTCACAGGCATCCACCGGCGCCTACAACAGCGCAGCGCTTCGCGGCACGCCGTCCATTCTCATCGAGCGCGGCGCCTGCGGGCTCTGGGAGCCCGAAGAAGTAGAAGCCTACTTTGAAGATCTCAAGGCGCTATTCGCGCACCTTGGCATTATTGACGGCAAAGCGCCGGTTAATACAGCCCAGCGTGAGGCACCGTTTGCGACCTATCTGTCGCATTCGGAGTTTGGTCTTTGGTTCCCGCGCGTCAAGGCGGGCGATGATGTCCTCAAGGGTGACCTGCTCGGGCATCTCGAGGATTTCGAGGGCGCGATGCTCGCGCAGATTCATGCCCCGCATGACGGACGCATTCTCTATATGACTGCAACGCTTTCTGCTCCGGCCGGCTGCGATTTGGTCGCTCTGGGATAAAGCATTCCGTCTGAAAACACCTCTGCGCCGTACTTCAGTCAGGCGGAAAGGCCGCGGAGAAAACCCCAAATGCCGTCGTCAGCCAAACGTTCAAACCGCTGACGACGGCGTTTCGTTCTTATGGGCAAACACCCCTGCCGGTCTCTGCGTCATTCGTCAAAGCTTTGCATAGTCTTCGTCTGAAACGGGTTCGAGCCATTCGTTTGACGAGCCTTCGGCCGGAACTTCAATGGCAATATGGGCGAAAGACGAATCTTTTGCCGCACCGTGCCAGTGCTTTACTTCCGGCGGAATATTGACAACATCGCCCGGCTTCAGTGCACGCGGAGGTTCGCCGTACGCCTGATACCAGCCGCGGCCGGCCGTAACGAGGAGAATTTGTCCGCCTTTATGATGCACGTGCCAGTTGTTGCGGCAGCCCGCCTCGAAAGTGACATTAGCCGTCACTAAACGCTCGACGGTGAGCATTTTGAGCCAGCTTCGGCCGGAGAAATATTGGCTGTAGGCATTATTGGGATTGCCGAGCCCAAAGATACCCGGATTGATATTTTGTTCGTTCATGGCGTAACCAGAAGATTTTCGCAATTAGCATTAGATCTGCAGGGTAAAGAGCGGCTTTGGCGCAAACTGCAGAAGTGATCCCGCGATCTGAATGATCGGATGCGCTTCATGCTGATTTTTGATCAAATCTTTAAGAACGACTGCTCAATTCCGAGCAAGGTATTGCCTATTACGATCAGAACTTGGAATGCGATGATTCATCTCTTCGCCGCTCAGCCGATCATCCGTTATTGATAAAAGGTTGATTTTGATTGAACAACTGATCATTCATCCTTTCCGTTTCGACTTTGCGGACGGCTTGCCATGAGGCCGGAAACCTCGCCTAAATGCTTATGCCGATGAAGCGGCGCATCCTATTTCTTTAAACCGACATCCCCCTTCTCTATCACCGGCGCGGTTCAGTCATTAGTAAATCTGAGGAGGAGTGCCGAGGTTCATTCCTCGGCAAAACCAGCTGCCAAATCGTATCGAGAGACAGTTTGAGCGTGCCGTGAACAGGAATAAAAAAAGCGGAACTTCACCCAAGGAAGTTCCGCTTTTGGTCATGCTGCAGAAAATCAGAGTTCTTCAGCAGAGCGATCCGCATAGGTGCGGAAATCATCAAGCTTGGCGCCGGCGTTGATGGCGGCGATGAGCCACTTCGGCTTGCGGCCGCGGCCCGTCCAGGTATTGCCGTCGGCATCGCGGTACTTGACCATACGGCCGTCGTCGTCCTGTTCGCCCGGAGCGGGGACGGTGATGTCGTCCGTCGTAAGATGGTACGTGCGGATCATGACCTTAACGCGTTCCACAACCTGCTTCTTAATCGCAGCGCGGCGAGCATCCAGGGCACGCTGTTCTTCTTCAATCTGGGTCAGTTCATTTACGAATTTATCATCGGACATATTATTCTCCGAAAAAATGGGAAAAAGTCTTGTTGGAACGAATAATACCAAATTTAATCTCAAAAGCAATATCTGACTTGAGAAAAAAGTTATTCAAACTCGTGTTCGATCAGACTGTTTAGACATATCGAGAAAGAGAATATTGTGATGCAATGGGATGAAGAGTTCTTATTGAGCAGGTTTTGTAAGCAAGAATACTAAGATCAAAGCTGAAGACGGCGCAGAGAACCGCAGGCGATTGAACTATTGTGAGCTGCAGAAAGATTCAATCTGAAGTACTTGGCCGAATGAATGCCTTATGCCGCGCTGCGTTTGACTTAAAGTTCCTTTTGCCCTGAATATTTACGTTGTTACTGCCGCACAACAAGACTTAGCGGGAGTACTTGCTCTCAAAGCAAGACTTTTCGTGCCGCAATTGCATACAATTTCATAAAACGAAAGTTGTATTTGCCGTCAATGCATCTCGATTGGTATCGAAAAACATGCCGCTTCACTATGAACTCTCTGATCTGCGCCTTCTTTTGATTCTCATGCGTACGCGCAGTTTGTCAGCGAGCGGAGAAGCGGCACATTTGACAACTTCAGCCGTCAGTCTTCGCCTCCGGAAACTCGAAGACGGCATCGGCGCGCAGCTTTTCACGCGGACCGGGAAAGGACTCGTGCCGACTGAAGCCGGAACCGCATTGGCCGAAGCTGCAGTGCCCATTCTTGCAGAAGCGGCGGCGCTCGACGCGCGATTAAATCCCTTTTCAAAGCATGATCCGGAGCCGCTTCGCATCTTTTCGAACAGCACAGGGCTGCAGAATTTTCTCTGCCGAATCGCGGCCGATTATCTGCGCGAAAATTCAAGTTTCCGCGCCGTATTAACTGAACACCGAAGTTCATTGACGCCTGAGGCAGTGCTCACCGGCGAAGCCGATTTGGGACTTATCGGCGGTATTCGGGAACTTTCGCCGGCATATCGGACGAAGCTCGAACTCGTTCCATTTGTCGAAGATCGCCATGTGGTGATTCTGCCCAGAGACTCCTGCGCCGCTCAGCAGTTTAAAAATCGGCCGCTTCAATTTGCGGAGCTCCTCAATCTTCGATTTGCTGCACTCACTGAGGCCAGTCCAATGACCGCAGCCATGAAAGAGCGTGCATTGGCCGCAGGCTTTCGCTTTGAACCGATTATTGAGGCCCCCTCCTTTAGTCTTCTGGTTGAACTGGTGGCTCGAGGGCCGCTCGCGGCAGTCGTTCCTGCGTCGGCTGTCCCGCCAAACGCACCGGTAGAAGTGCGCGAGCTGGAGGACAGCTGGGCGGCACGCCCGCTTGCTTTCGTATTGCCTAAAGCGCGCCCCGCTTTGCCTTCAGCAATTGATTTTGTCGAATTCGCATTGCGTACTCAAAAAAGATAAACATCATTCTGTCATCGTCTGTATACCGCCGAGAGCATAAAGAATACCTCAACGCGCCTTTGAGTATCTCTCAACGCATCTGACGCTCGCCAGGCAGATACTGTCGGGCAGATTCAATGCATCCAAAACCGCCGTCTGACCGAGTGCGGACGCGGATGCAGCATTTCGACAAAATGTTCGGACGCATTCCGAGCAAGCCCTCAAGGAGAAATACTTTATGAAGCGCACTTTCATTGCCGCCGTACTGGCTCTTTCCGTCGGCGCAGCTTTTGCTAATCCTGATGCCGTTGTGATTGGCGCCGGCGGAGCGGGCCTTTCCGCAGCCGTTACGCTCCACGACCTCGGCCGCGAAGTGGTGGTTTTGGAAAAAATGCCGATGATCGGCGGCAATACAGTGCGTGCTGAAGGCGGCATCAATGCCGCGGAAACGCCGCAGCAGAAAAAGGCCGGCATCCCCGACACGATCGATCAGTTCTATGCCGATACGATGAAGGGCGGCCACAACCTCAATGACCCTGCGCGCTGGTGCGCACGCTGACCACCCATGCGAAGGACGCCGTCGCTTGGCTCGTTTCACTGGGTGCCTCAATACCGTTGGGCGCGGGCGGCGCCAAGTATCCCCGCGCTCACCGTCCGACAGACGGCTCCGCCATCGGCCCGGAAGTCATCCGTGCTCTGGAAGGCCGCTAAAGACCGCAAGATGGACGTCCGCACGCAGACGCGCGCTACCGAAATCATTATGAAGGACGGCCGTGTAGCGGGCGTCAAAGCCACGAACAAGGACGGCAAGGTCTATACGATTGATGCCAAGGCCGTGGTGCTCGCCACCGGCGGCTTCGGCGCCAATCAGGATATGCTCGTCAAGTATCAGCCCAAACTCAAGGGTTATGCGACGACCAATCAGCCCGGCGCAACGGGCGACGGCATTATCCTTGCCGAACACGCCGGCGCAGCGCTCGTGGATATGAAGCAGATTCAGGCGCATCCGACGGCCGCGCCGGACGGCACGCTGATTTCTGAAAGCGTGCGCGGCGACGGCGGCATTTTGATCAACGCCGAAGGCAAGCGCTTCACCAATGAACTCCTGACGCGCGATGTGGTTTCGGCTGCCGAACTCAAGCAGCCCGGCCGCTTCGCCTGGGTCTTCTGGGATGATGCCACCCGCAAGTCCGCCAAGCTCATGGACTCCTACATTTCGATGGGTCTGGCCGTCAAGGGCAATACCGTCGCCGAAATCGCCAAGGCGATGAACGTGCCGGCGGCTGAGCTTGAAGCCACGCTCAAGGCTTATGCGGCCGGGAAAGCTGCGGGCAAGGATGCGTTCGGCCGTGCCGATATGCCGCAGGCCATGCAGACCGCCCCTTTCTTTGCCGTCAAGGTTCAGCCGGCCGTTCACCACACGATGGGCGGCGTGAAGATCGATACCAAGGCCGAGGTGCTTAATCCTGCCGGTCACACGATCCCGGGTCTCTTTGCGGCCGGTGAAGTCACGGGCGGCGTCCATGGCGGCAACCGCCTCGGCGGCAACGCTCAGGCTGATATTGTGACGTTCGGCCGCATCGCCGGTCAGTCCGCAGACGCTTATCTTAAGTCGGCTCAATAAGAATCAGTGATGCTCACCCTCGGGCTGTCAGCCCGGGGCGAGCGGCCAAAACTGCACGAAAGCTTCCCGATGCCGTCAGGCGTCGGGAAGCTTCTATAGTTTTGAGCAAATTAAATCCATCAAAGGCTCGAAAGGCTCGATGGAGAAAAAACCGCCGCAGTCGGGTGCGGAGATCTACATGGAGGTGGTGACTGCGGCGGCAGGGAATCTTTCTTGAGCGGCTCTGGTGCGTCTCAGCTCGCTATAGCGGCAGACTCGCGAATCGTCGGCGCCGGCGCAGCTGTCGGGGTAAATTCAGCAGGACAAAGGAGCGATACGGAATAATCTTCAAAGAGTGAAAGCCGAGCTGCCCGCTCTGCGAGCAGCGCGCCGTTGGTGCGGTTCCACTCTTGAGCCGAAGCCGAGTCGCGCCAGATGGACTTCACCATAATGCGGCGAGCCTCATCAACAGCCATGAGCTGTTCGGTTGAAAGGCATCCGTCAGCCGCAGCCAAATCCCTTTGAGCTTCGAGCGCGTAATGGACGTATGCCTCAAGGCGCCCGGGCTGAACCTGAGCTTCAAACAGCAAGACGACTGACATGCAACCTCCGATGAGGGACAACCTGATTTGGATGCTAGAACGCGGTGCAAACAATGCCTATCCACCAAAAGAACTCCGCCAAAGTAATTAGATGCTGAGCGGCAGACCCTCGGCTCGATCGGCAGACGACCCGATGGTGTTTGGTCAGCTATTACCTAATTTGTCTGATGCACTAATAGGAATGCCTGAGCCGCATGCACTTTTTCGGTGCGCAGAAGTCCTAGAATCGATCTTCCAGTCAATCAAATTTCCAACTTGCCCTATGACAAAACCTACTGAAGGCGCCGTGTCCGCAGAAGACGGAACGTCTTCCGAGCGCGTTCAAACTGACGCAGGGTCAGCCGGTTCAGAAACTGAGCCCTCTTCCAAAGCCGTCAGTCAAGCGGCCCATGATGATGTCTGGTCCGACTTTTTGGCCGGCGCACGCTCAACACTGCCGCTGATGATCGGCATTTTGCCGCTCGGCTTTATTCTCGGCACGCAAGGCGCTCAGCACGGGCTCTCGGCCATCGGCATGGCCATCATGTGTGCTTTCAACTTTGCGGGCGGCAGTGAATTTGCCGCTGTGGCACTGTGGAGCTCGGCACCGAGCTTTATTGTTATTGTCTGCGCGACTTGGCTGATCAACTGCCGGCACATTGTGCTGGGCGCAGCGCTCACGCCCTTTATGCAGAGCGCTAAAGTGTCAACGCCAAGGAGCCTCCTCGCCTTTTTCGTCATGTGCGATGAGACCTGGGCACTATCCATGCAGGAAGTGCATCGCCGCAGCAAGGCGGGGCGCCCTGCTGCTGAGCTCTTCTCCTTTTCCTACCACATGGGCGTCGGCGTAACGCTTTGGACCTCGTGGTTCATGATCGCTGCGATTGGCGCCGCTGTCGGCGGATCACTCGGCGACCTGACCCGCTGGGGGTTCCTGATGGCTTTTCCGGCCACCTTCATCGGTCTCGTGGCGGCGATGCGGCCGGCGCTTTCCAAATCCGGCCCGATGGCCGCCTCGGCGCTCGTCGCCGCCGGATCGAGCCTCTTTGTGCCGCTTCACTGGAGCATTCTGCTCGGCACCATTACCGGTCTGGTTCTGGCAGCGGTAAGCGAATAAGGAAAATGCACAGATGTCCGATACGCTTCGCACTATTTTCGCCCTGCCGTCGCTTCAGGAATTCATCGTTATCTGCGGCATGCTGCTCGCCACCTACTCCACACGCCTTATCGGCTGGCTGGTGCTTCGCCGTCATCCGGTGTCGCCGCGCATGCAGCGCATTCTGGATGCCGCGCCCTGCTGCGTAATGATTTCTATCGCCGCGCCGGCCTTTATGACGACAAACATTGTGACGCTCGTGACGCTCGCGGCCACGGTCGTTGTGGCCCTGAAGACCAATTTGGCGATCACGATCGTCTTCGCGGTGGCCTTCAATGCACTCCTGCAGACCTTCTTCTGAAGCTTGGGAGACATATTGGCGCTCGATACGGCTCGAACTTCGCATGTTCGAGCCGTTTTTTTTTGAGGTTTGAAGGCTCGAGCAGAATCGTACAGTTCTTTGCGGCGATCAGCAGGGCGGGCTAAAGCCTGCGGTCTTAGAGTTTGAAGCGATTCATATTCGCTGGCCGACGATGCCCCAAACAGATGCCGGCATTGTTTTTTTCGGGCCAGCCTCACCATTGAAACCGGACAAAAAATGCAGATCCTCCAAAATGTCGAATATGGCGGTGAGCGCCCGCTTTTTGCGCTCCGCAGCGCGGAGCTCGACCACGTTGTCATTCACCCGGGCAAATCCGCCTTGAAGCACGTGGAAAACATCACCGCCCGAGACTGCCTCTTTGAAGGCAAATACCCCTTCTGGCACGCCAAACATGTGGTGCTCGAGGGCGGCCGCTTTGCGCCCGGCGCCCGCGCCGCCATCTGGTACGCCGACGATGTGCGCATGAAGCACACCCGAATCGATGCGCCGAAGATGTTCCGCGACATGGAAAATATCGACCTCGAGCAGGTAGAACTCTCCGACGCGATGGAAACGCTTTGGAACTGCCGCAATATCAAACTCAGGCACGTGTCGGCCGATCATGCCGATTATCTCTTCATGCATTCGGCCAACATTGATATCGCCGACTATGTTCATCACGGCAACTATGCTTTCCAGTACTGCCGCAATATGGTGATCCGCGGCGCCGAGATTCACGCCAAAGACGCCTTTTGGAATTCGGAGGACGTCACGGTGTACGACTCGGAAATTGACGGCGAATTCCTCGGCTGGCACACCAAGCGCCTGAAGCTCGTCAACTGCCGCATCAAGGGCACTCAGCCGCTTTGCTATGCAGAGGATTTGGTGCTTGAAAACTGCACGATGGATCCCGACTGCGATCTCGGATTTGAGTATTCCACCGTGAATGCGGACATTCGGAGCTCGGTAACGAGCATCAAGAACCCGATTCACGGACTCATCCGCTGCGAATCGCTCGGCAAATTGATTCTCGACGAACACCGCCGCAGCGGATCGGACTGCATCATTGAAACCGGTACGGCACAATAGGCGCTTTCGTTGCCGAAGAAGGGGAAATTCAGCATGAAGGCATTCAACTTCGACGAACCGACAGAGCGCCGGGGCACCGGTTCCTACAAGTGGGATTCTGCCGACGCGGATGTCATTCCGCTTTGGGTAGCGGATATGGATTTCCGTACGGCCCCCTGCATCATTGAAGCACTCAGCGACCGCGTCCGGCACGGCGTCTTCGGCTACGAAAAAGTGCCCGACGCCTGGTACGAAGCGCTCGAAAGATGGTTTGCCCGGCGACACGGCTGGCAGATCCGGCGCGAAGAAGTGCTCTGTACCACCGGCGTGGTCCCCGCCGTCTCCGCGGTCATCAAAGCCTTTACGCGGCCGGGCGACGGTGTGGCGCTGATGACCCCGGCCTACAACTGCTTCTTTTCGAGCATCCGAAACAACGGGTGCTTTGCGGCAGAAACTGCGCTTCTAATGGGCGATGCCTGCTGGACAATTGATTTTGCGGCGCTCGAAAAGACGCTCGCCGACCCCAGAGTGAAGGTGCTCCTTTTTTGCAGCCCGCACAACCCGGTTGGCCGTGTCTGGACGGCCGACGAAATTCGCCGGACGGCTCAAATCGCACACCAGGCCGGCGTGCTATTCGTTTGCGACGAAATTCACGGCGAGTTTGTCTTTGGCGGCAGCCGTTATCTCCCTGCGGCTCAAGTTGAGGGCGTCGATCCCCTGCGCACGGTGATCTTGACCTCCCCCACCAAGACCTTCAATCTGGCCGGGGCCGGCATTGCTGCCATTATTGCCGCCGACCCCAAGGTCCGAGCGAAGATTGACCGGGCGATCAATGACAACGAGTGCTGCGACGTCAATGTGTTCGGCGTTGCTGCGGATATTGCCGCCTGGAACCAAGGGGAGGAGTGGCTCGAAGCCCTGCTCTCCTATCTGCAGGGCAATCTGGCTGCCGCTCAAGCCTTTTTTGCCGAAAAACTGCCGCTCTGCCGGCTTTCCAAGCTCGAAGGCACTTACCTCCTCTGGGCAGACATGCGGCCAATGCTGGGCGCGGACCTAGACACGGACGCCTTTTGCGAGTCGCTTAAAACGCACGAGAAAGTCTGGGCTGCGGCAGGCTCGCATTACGGCCGAGACGGCGAAGGGTTTGTGCGCATCAATATTGCGACGCAAAGAGCCCTGCTCCTTGAAGGTCTCACGCGGCTCGCTGCCGGCGCAGAACGCTGGCAGAACCGCGAAAAAGAATGAACGAGCCTTTTCTCTGGTTCGGAGGACGGGCTTCAATGTGAGGTATTACCGATGAAAAGCGTCTTTTTTACCAAACTAAGATGAATGTCTTATTGACGGTTTTACTAATTCATTCCATGATTACTCCAACAGCGCCCAAAATGATGGGTGCGCAAAATTGAAAGCGAACTTTTCAATTTTTAGAAATTCTCGTTTTCTCACGACTTTTTGGGAACTTTTATAACCATGACCGAGCGTCGCTACAAGCTGATGTGCTGCACCATGTGCGCGTGTCTGATGTGCTGCTGCACGCAGACCGGCCGCGACGCATGGTTTCGATGTCGTGAGACCTGAACTTCCGGAACATTCAGCCATATTCCGGTGAGTCAGGTTTATCTCAGCGGGATCCCAAAGGCGTCGCGGAAGCGGCGCCTTTTTTTAGACTCCGAATTCATTCAGTTTCGTAATTTGACTTTCTGACAGAAATAACTGACAGAAAGCGGGGCTTCCTTTACGCCTAAAAACACCAAAAGACTTCGGTAATACATCATCAACTCATTTTTTAAAAGCTTTACTTATTCATTGACGTCCAGGGCCATCATCATGAAGATCTCTACCATTGCCGTTCACGGCGGTCTCACCGACACTTCCCACTACGCTGCCGCATTCCCCGTTTATCTCACATCGACCTTTATCCAAAAGGGCCCGACGGAGTTCCGCGAATACGGCTACAGCCGC
>SCPO01001123.1_pt1 | contig 39649 bp, 31 predicted proteins | sample 6106821 | NCBI WGS metagenome assembly SCPO01 (sample SAMN10720448, study PRJNA508395) | human gut metagenome | isolation source: Participant 2 stool, 0 month | host: Homo sapiens | collected 2017 | reverse complement strand
CCTGCTGTATACATTGCTCGATATACACCATTCAATGATACTAATGCATTAGTTGCTGTTCTAATAATTCGTTGCCAGAAACAGAAGATGAAGGACTGGTTTCCAAAGCATCCTCACTGCAAGCTACCACAGACATTGCAGCCATCCCGGCAAATATGTATTTAAATATTTTTTCATACTTTCCTGTAGTCTTTTAAATTGTTAGAAATTAATTTCAAAACCTACTGAATAAGTCTTGTTGGGAGCATAAGAATAGTCTGTTTCGCCCTTGAAGTTATACTGTGGGTCCATACCGTCCAAATGAGAAAATAAAGCGAGATTATCTACCGATCCGAATATGCGGACAGACTCTAGCCCGGCCTTCTTTAGCCATTGTTTGGGAATAGTGTAGCCCAAAGTGATATTTTTGATAGCAAAGTATGAAGAATCAACTAAAAACGGTCTGAAGCTGTGTAGGAACCTCCATTTGAATACGAGGTACATCTGTGATGTCACCAGGTTGTTGCCAACGTCTCAAAGCATGTTTGTTCCATGTATTGCCTGCATACATAACCTCCATAGAACCAGCGTATAATGAATCATAAACTTTACCTCCTATAGAATATGTACCCAATATTGACAAATCGAAATTCTTGTAAGAGAAATCGGTATTGATACTACCATATAAATCAGGTATACGGCTGCCGGAATAATATTTGCTGTTCGCAGCTTTTGATAGTCACTGCTGATATATTCGTTAGTGATGTTGCCATTATCATCCTTATCATATACCCAATAGAGCTGCGCTCCTGTTGCAGGATCCACACCGGCAGATTTAGCCATATAATATGTATTAATAGGCATTCCTCTTTAATACTGAAAACTCCCTTGATAATTTCAGGAGATTCCCCAGTCAGTTTCAGCACTTTATTGGTTACAGTAGAGCCCATCCAAGTTAAGTTCCATATAAAATCAGTGGTTTTGATAAGGGAACCACCTAAGCTAAATTCAAACCCGGTATTACGCATAGAACCGATATTCGCGTTGTATTCAGAGAATCCACTAGAAGTAGCCTTGGGGTATCCCAGCAACATATCCGTTGTTTTGCGGTTATAATATTCAGCACTGACATTCAAGCGTCCGTCAAACATACTTGCCTCAATACCGACATTTAAATTACCGCTTTTTTCCCATGAAAGTTTTTTGTTTTCCAAAGCACCGATCAGGCCTCCTACTTGATTGGCATTCGGATATTCCAATGGATAGAGTCCTTGCCAAGGATAATAATCTGGTACATATCCTCCTTCAAGACTATCATATCTTAACAGATTATCATTACCTTGTTCACCATAACTGATTTTAGCTGATAAATTAGAAATCCAAATCAAATTCTGCATAAACTTTTCTTGTGAAATTCTCCAGTTGGCACCGACAGACCAAAAAGTACCCCAACGGTTATCTTTTTGGAAGCGTGAAGAACCGTCCGTACGGATAGAGGCTGAAAAATAATATTTTTCATTAAAGTTATAATTGAATCTCCCAAAGAAGGATTCCACACGATAATCTTCCGAATATGAATCCGCATTGTATAGATTTGTACCCGGACGCAATTCAAGAATACCATCTACTAAATTGGTTTTTCCGGCAGACAGAAATTCATATTTGTATGCATAAAATTCATGACCAACCAAAAGATCGATGTTATAAAAGTTAAAAGAACGCCCCCATGTCAGTAACTGGTTAAAAGTATAAGATTGGGTTCTTCTGTTATATTTCATCAACAAACCGCCGGCAGCTGCCTGATTACCATGGTGCATATTCATATATGATTTTTGAGATTTGTTCCGGTAGTCCAGACCAAAGTTCAAAGTCAGCTTAATACCTTTAGCCCATCCGGCATCTTCCGAATCTGAGCCAAATGCCAAAAATGTGCGCAAACCAGCTACATCTGTTTTTATATCAGCCTTGTCATCTACCAAACCGCCTACGGGATTGAAATCACTATACTGTGGGCGTTGTACACTACCGTCACCGTAGTCCAGTTGGCGATTTCCATCAGCATCTAATACATCTTTACCATCTTCTCCCTTTATATACACCGGGTAAATCGGAGCCATAAATTGTGCAGAGTACCATACATTTGAATTAGATGAACCTTCGTAATCACTAAAATTTTGTGTGGAATTGGAAAGTGACACATTCAATCCAGTCTTCATCCATTTATTCACTTCAGTGTTTATGTTTGCACGGGCATTATAACGTTGGAAACCGGTATTAATCAAGATGCCATCTTCATTTAAATATCCCAAAGAGAACATATATTTGGTCTTTTCTGTACCTCCATTAACAGACAACTGGTGTTCATGACGAAATGCATTGTCTCTTTGTATTGCATCCATCCAAGATTCATTCCATGCGGATGTAGCATCACCCTGCACTCTACCTGTTGCAGGATCTATAATTGTTCCCCATGTGTAATTTTTAAATGGATTATATTGTTCTCCACCTAAAACGCCACCTAAATCTGCTGATGCTTGTCTACCGGCAGCTTCCCAGTTATATCCATTGTCAAAGATATATCCGTTGCGTAAACCTTCATACGTTAACTGTACAAATTCTTTTTGGTCAACCATGTCATAGGCTTTCAAGGAACGTGAAGACCAACCTGCCGTAGAACGCCAAGATACCTTAGTCTTGCCTTCTTTTCCTTGTTTGGTAGTAATCATAATTACACCATTTGCACCACGGGCTCCATAAAGGGCTCCGGCTGAAGCATCTTTTAAAACTGTCATGCTTTCAATATCGGCAGGATTGATAGAACTCATATCCCCACTAAAAGGTATTCCGTCAACTACATACAAAGGATCTTGTGAGGCATTGATGGAACCGTAACCGCGAATCACGATCTTGGCAGCTTCGCCAGGTTGACCTGAGCCTGAAGTTGTTAACAGACCTGTAGTCTGTCCTTCCAATCCTTTAGTAACATTACTTATAGGACGTAATTCCAGTTTCTTATTATTAATAACGGATGCTGATCCTGTAAAAGATTCCTTTTTTGCAGTGCCATATGCAACAACCATCACTCCAAGCACTTTAGTATCAGATTTTAAAATGATGCTAACATTCTGTTTGATAGAAACCTCTTGACTAGCCATTCCGATAAAGGAAACTACCAAAGTCTTTGCGGAACTAAAATATACAAAAAAACATCTAGTAATCAAATATTTAGCATTCTGCTCTCTTGTAGATATACAATATTACATCTATTATAACAAACTATAAATCAACTATATATTATAACATAAAAAAATAATTTGATTTTATGTCTACTTTTATTCTACTTAAACATAAAAAGATGCCTAGTAATCTAAGCATCTTTTTTATTATAGACCTATTATTAGCTATTCGTTTTTATCAGTAATCTCACTATTGGCATTTAACTCCTTATCGGGGATTTGATAAATGAATAATTTACTACCTGCAGGGACTTCCTTTGGAGCAATCGCACTATGATTAATTGCATGTGTTCTATCCAAACTTTCATTACGACGTTTCATGTCAAATAAACGACGACCTTCACCCCACATTTCAATACGCTTTTGAAGTTCAATTTCTTGTAAAAGTGCATCACTTGTTGCAGATGTTTCATATTTTGGATTACGAGTTTTCATAATCGTAGTCAGCATTGTTTTGGCTTCATTTTCTTTCCCTGCCCTATATAATGCTTCTGCAGCTACAAAATACATTTCACCAGTACGCAAATAAATATAGTCAGAGCAAAAAGTATCACCTGTAGGAGTAAAACCAGGCGCGGTAGAACCTATATCAATAAATTTGCGCTGCACATATTGTCTTACTTTATAATGAGTATTTGTTTCTCCCAAATCAACTCCAAACCATTTTTTACGAATGTCATCATCTGAAATTTTTCATACAAATCACTGGAAATCATTTTGTAATTTCCTAAATTACCACCATATCCCGGGCCGTAAGGATCAACTTGACTCATGAATGAAGCGTAGAATGTATTTGTTTCACCATTAATATCAGCCCCCCATAACACTTCGCTCAAAGAAAGGTCATTAAAGCCGGAAAGTAATTCTTTTTCACTCATCAGTGAGCCACCTTCAATAGCCAATTTTGCGTATTTAGCAACTTCATTCCATTGATCGGGATAATCATTAACAAATGAAAGAATGTTTGCATAAATAGCAGCTGCTGCATATTCATTTAATTCATCTTTCTTGGCTATTCCTTTTCCTTTCAAATAATTATATCCTTTATCTATATCACTTAATATCTGTTCATAGACCTCACTTACAGGAACACGATTCAATTTGGTTTCAGATTCAGTATAAATAGGAATACCTAATTTATCTTTATTCCATTCATAAGGTTGCTGGTACATGTTTATTAACCAAAATAGCAGTAAGCACGTATGGTGTAACTTTGTCCCAACATCTTCTCAACACTCTCATCACCGCTATCCGCTTGTTCTTTCAGACCGCTGATTACTTCATTTGCACCACTGATTACAGCATATAATTCTTGCCAATAAGTGGTCGTACGACGATAACTTGAAGCACGGTTGTCAAGCAGATAATCATATACGAAGAAGTGTGAAGTCATATATGCCATATCATCTCCCATCAAGTCTGTAGCCAATTCAAATGCCTTTAATCCGAAATCATCATGACTTTGCTGTGCTTCCGGAGAAAACATATTTTTGTAATATCCTGTAATATATGCTTGAATAGCTGTAGGATCTTTATCAAGCAAATCTTTAATTTGGTCTTCTGATGCATTTTCTGAAGGTTCCTTGTCCAAAAAGTCATCGCTACAAGATCCCATCATAAACGCTGCAGCCAATATTGCTAAATATTTTGTATATTTCATAATTCTATTCTTTTAAAAGTTCAAATTAATGCCGAATGATAAAGTACGAATCGCAGAATAATTAGCAGCCGAATATCCATAAGCATATTGGCGTGGGTCCATACCTTTACGTTTAGAGAATAAAGCTACATTATCGGCAGATACGTAAATACGTGCACTGCTTGCTGATATTGCTTTCATCCATTCTTTCGGAAAAGTATATCCTAATGAAATGTTACGGATGTTAAAGAATGATGCATTTATCAAGAAACGTGAAGATTGGCTATTACTATTTTGTGCACCATCCATTATAGGCACATTGGTATTTTTATTTTCCGGAGTCCAAGCATTCAAGATATCCTTGTGCCAGTTACTGCCAATATTGCTTCCCGCATGCATGAAAGAAGAATACATGCTGTCATATATCTTTCCACCAATTTGAAAGTTTGTAGCTATAGAAAGATCGATTCCTTTGTATGCAAAATCAGTTGAAAAACCTCCTTGGAAATCGGGCAAAGTAGAACCTAATTCATATTTGCTTGCCTGAGTATAGTCTTCGGTTACGGTCCTTCCAGTCACTTTGCCATTAGCATCTTTCTCATCCATATACCATTGTGCTGCTCCTGTTTCTGGATTAACACCTGCGTATTCATAGGTATAAAGATCATAAATAGACCCTCCTTCCATTAAGCGGAACAAAGAAGCAGTACCATGAATAATTCCATTCTCTCTTTTGTCTTCTGGAAGATTCAAAATCTTATTGCTATAATGTGTACCGTTAAAAGATAAATTCCATATAAAATCTTTTGTTTGAATTGGGGTGGCAGAAATAGTAAATTCAATCCCCTTATTCTGCATATCCAACAGGTTCATTGGAACGTAAGAAATTCCAGAAGAAATAGGATAAGGCATATTGTACAACATATCCGAAGTCTTCTTCAAGAAATATTCAGTTTCTAGTTTCAAACGGTTATTAAGAAAAGCAGCTTCCAAACCGATATTTAAATTTTTGCTTTTTTCCCAAGTCAAATCTTTATTTCCACGATAAGTTTCGACTACAGAGAAATCTCCGTTATTATTGGTTACAGAATATTGCTTCAGATATGGTTGATAGACTACATAACCATTTATATCAAGAATTCCATCATTACCTTGTGTTCCATAACTTGCTTTTAGTTTAAGATTAGACAACCATTCCACATCTTTCAAAAACTCTTCCTGTGTTAATCTCCAAGAACCTCCGACAGACCAAAAAGTACCACGGCGGTGATCAGGATGGAATTTGGAAGATTCATCTGAACGAATACTTGCAGATAGATAATATTTGTTATCAAAATCATAGTTTACACGACCAAAGAAACTTTCCATACTATGTTCTTGTGTATATGAATTCATATCACTCATAGTTATGGCATTGTTGAACTCAGGATTTCCAATAGTATAAAATTGTATTTATGAGTATACTGATATTTCAGTGTATATGAATAAGATTCGTGACCAGCCATTATGTCAATATTATGATGACCAAATGCTTTACTATAGGTTAAAAGTTGATTTGCTGTAAACGATTCAATACGTTGATTATATTTATAAGTACGACCATTCACATTAGCAGCATCCCCATATAACTGATTCATGTGATCTGTACGGATTTGATTCATTAAATCATAACCAATGTTAGCAGTCGCTTTTAAACCATCAATAATATTAATGTTAATAGTACCACGGCCATTAAAATTGTCATTCAAAGTCTGATGCACATCCAACCCAGAATTAGCTGCAACATTTTGATTACTGAAACCGCCCATACGTGTACTGTATGTACCATCACCAAAATCATAAACAGTGTTGCCTTCTTCGTCATATATGCGATTTCCGTTTTCGTCATACGCATATACAGGATAAATAGGAGCGATTTGCTGAGTGAACATAAAAGCATTAGAGTAATTAGACAAACTAGCATTTTGTGACTGGCCTGCATTTTTTTCCGCTCTTGCGTAAGCCAAATTACCATTGATATCAATAAACTTATTTACAGTATGATTAATATTGGCACGTGCTGAAATACGTTCAAAGTCAGTATGTCTTAAGATTCCTTCATCTTTCAAATATCCCAATGATAAAAAATGAGTTGTCTTAGCGTTACCACCTTGCAGACTCAAATTATATTCCTGACGCATACCATTATGTAATGCGGCATCAGCCCAATCGTCATTATGGCGTAGAGCCGCAGAACTAACTACGCCATCTGCTGAAACCATGGCATTATTAGCTACACCGATGAATGGATTGTATCCAATGCTACCTATTAATTCTTCGGAAGCTTCTGCACCTGTAGATTGATTTTTTAAAGTATTCCAGGCTGTTAGTACGTATTCTCTTTGATCTTTCATGATATCATATTCTGGAACACCACGAGTATTTACTCCCCAGCGTGCATCAAGAGTAACTTTGGATTTATCTACCATACCTTTTTTAGTAGTAATCATCACAACACCATTTGCTGCACGTGAGCCATAAAGGGCTGCAGATGCAGCATCTTTTAATATAGACATACTTTCAATATCGGCAGGATTTAATGCATTAACCGACTCTTCGTCATAAGGCATACCATCAACTACGTATAAAGGAGCCGATGATGCGCTAAAAGAGCCAATACCACGGATTCTTATTTTAGCATTTTCTCCAGGCTGCCCACTGGTATTGATTACTTGTACACCTGCTGCTGCACCTTCCAAGGCTTTAGATACTGAAGAAACCTGCATTTTTGCTATTTTTTCTCCACTAACAGCAGTCGCTGATCCTGTAAAAGATGACTTTTTCGCAGTACCATAAGCTACAACCACTACATCGTCAAGCATCTCTGTATCAGATTTTAAAATGATGCTAACATTCTGTTTAATAGAAACCTCTTGACTAGCCATTCCGATAAAGGAAACTACCAAAGTCTTTGCGGAACTAATTATTTATGTAAATATTTGATAATCAGCACAAAAGTATTTCTTCGCTTTACCTGCTTTTCTGCTATATAAATTGTTTGAGAAGTATAAAAGAAATAATTTTCTACCTTTATTCTACTGAAATAAAGTGTTTACTTCATTTTTGTTTTAAATATATTTTGACTATATATTATAAAAGAACTGATATTCTCAATTTAAATGAAAATATCAGTCCTTTCCTTAGTACCAAATAACAATATTTGCTGTATATTAGTTATTTATATGCAGGATTCTGATCTGCTATTGTTAACGCACCGTTCGCATCAATTTCATCTTGAGGTATGGGCATTTCTAATTTGTCTGAACCGGCAGGAATCAATCCGACTCTGCTCCAATCCAATGTTAAATTTGAACGATCCATTGGTAAATCTCTGCGCTTAAGATCAAATAAACGGTGACCTTCAGCAAAAAGTTCACGACGACGTTCATTCTGTATCTCTGTTTTTAAAACATCACCTGTGCCTGAATATGCATTTATACCGCGTGCTTCCCTCACTTTATTCAAAGCAGCTAAGGCTTCATCTTCATGATTATTATCAGCGGCTAGTTCAGCTATAATTAAATACATTTCAGAACCACGCATCATATTATAATCACCTTCAGCAAAAGCTACTGTACCAGAGCCTTTTGTTCCATCGCTATCGTCATTCTTCCGGCTGTTAATTTTGCATGTGACATAGCTGCCATTGCGTTTGTAATATTTGCCATCTATCTTTACAAATAAAGTTTTACGGATATCTGTATCATCAAAAATATCAATCAACTCTTTTGCAACACCTAGAGAACTGTACCCGTCTTTTACATAAGTAGAATCTTGGTCACAATAGTACCAAAATGCTGGCAACGATAAGAATGATTGCTTGTCAGTAGAGGTACATGTAAAATACCATATTGTTTCAGTGTTATTTTCACAGAACTTGTTTTTATAATCAGCTTTTGACATCAATGTAATTTCTGATAAAGCTTTGTTTGCATGTGACGTTCCATTAGTGTAATCGCCTAAGTCTAAATAAATTCTAGCAGCAATTCCATGAGCTGCCTGTTCTGTTATGTAACATTTTGAAGAAGAGGATGTACCTGTCAATAAAGTACAAGCCTTTTCAATATCATTCACCATTTGAACATAGCAATCTTTTACCGTAGAGCGAGGTATGTCTGTAGTTGAAGATGTTAAACGAAGAATAACTCCTGGATTATCAGGATATTTATTAACAGGTTTTGCATACATTCTAATCAAATAGTGATATGCATAGGTACGCAATGCCAAAGACTCTCCTTCAATACGATTACGTTCACTACTTTCCGGTAATGTTTCTAAATTATCTAAAATAGCATTACAGTTATCAATTAAGCTATAGCAACCAATCCAAGGATCCACAGAATAAGTACTGCTTGGAGTAATAGAGTATTGATAAGGTGAAACAAAACGATTATAGTTACCTGTACTGTTTACCATTGCATCATCAGCCATCACATCAGGCATAAAGAAAATATATTGATTGGTATAATGAGCGTAATGGCCATTAGTAAACCAGTCATAAGCACCAATTAACACCTGCTGTGCTCCTTCAGTACTAGTGAAAACACTTGCATCTGAATACTGGTCAGAAGGAGTTACATCCAAAAAATCATTGCAGCCGCTTAATGAAGCAGTCAACAGTATAGAAGCAAAAATATAGGATATTTTTTTCATATATATCTGGTTTATAAGTTAGAAAGTTAGATTAATTCCCGCAGTAAATGTTCTCGCCAATGGAACTGTACCGCCTCCATCAAGCAAACCATCAACACCACCTAATTCTACATCATAACTTTTGAATTTTTTATCCAAATTCCAAGTTATCAAGTTGTCTGCACTGACATAGATACGTACATTCTGTAATAGATTTTTTTTGATCAGTGATTTGGGTAGTGAATAACCTAAACTGATATTCTTTAACTTAATGAAATCTGCATTATGTAGATAACGACTTGATCTTCCATTAGAAGTATTGGAATTATTTGGAATAAATTTTGGATTGGAAGCATTTGTGTTTTCCGGTGTCCAACTATCTGCTTGTTCTGTTATCAACTGATATCCAGTCTTATTTCCATCATTTAATAAATTTTCCTCATATACATCATATATCTTACCTCCAAATCCGTAAGTAAACATGAATGAGAAATCTACACCTTTCCATGAAACAGTATTAGTCAAACCTCCGGTTGCTGAAGGAAGTGCAGACCCTAATTTATATTTTGTAGCTTTAGAGTATGTATTGGTTGTGGTACGTTCTCCTGTAGGGTTGCCTTTATCATCAGTTACATCCATATACCACAGTGGGTCTCCATTAACGGGGTCTACACCAGCCCATTCTTGCATATAGAATTCATAGATACTATAGCCTACAGTCCGAATTTTGGTGCCAACCACTTCTTCTTTTTGAGGATAAGATGTTATTTTATTATTGTTAAAAGCAATATTAAAGTCCGTTGTCCAAGTGAAATCTTTCGTATTGATATTTGTTGAATGCAAATCAATTTCTATACCTTGATTACGCATACCACCTAGGTTTGATATAGCATTTTCAAATCCGGTTGAGGGCGCCAATGGTTTTTCAAGTAATAAGGCATCTGAAGTTTTATTGTAATATTCAATACTACCATTCAAACATCCAAATATTCCAAAATCAATACCTACATTAAAATTTTTAGACTTTTCCCATGATAATTCATCATTAGGAATTTGCAGGTGTGTAATGCCGTTTTGACCATTGTAATTGTTTCCTGTATCATATAAGCCTTGGAAGCCATACAAATAATCAGATTGTTTGTTACCTGAAGTTCCATAACTGGCACGTAATTTTAAATCATCAACCCATTCAATACCTTTAAAAAAATTCTCTTCACTGATACGCCAGTTGCCACCGATAGACCAGAACGTCCCCCAACGATGTCCAGGTGCAAACCGTGAGGAGCCATCGGTACGAATACTGAATGAAAGAAAGTATTTGTTTAAATAATCATAGTTTATGCGCCCGAAAAATGATTGCATACGCTCGTGATCTTTCTTTGATTTAGTTTCATAAGGAGTAGAGGCCATACTTAATTCAATCATTTCACTATTAGAAAAACCTGTAGCATGGGCATGAAGCATGGAATAAGTGTTCTTATATGCTTCATAACCGGCCAGCAAACCAATATGATGATCATTAAACAAAGAAAAAGCATAATTCAACGTACTGGTAAATGTGGATGTGATGTCACTAATAGCATATTTGCTTAATCGTCCATCTACTGCCGCACCATTACCATGTTCTGGATTATACCAACGCATTTCATCCATATTGGTATAGTCATAAGAGAAACTGTTACGCCAATGTACACCGAAAATATTCAAATCAATAAATGGACTAATTAATGCCCGATGCGTTTTAGTATTGTAGATATCCATTTTCGAAAAAGCCAGTGTGTTCATGTCATTGAACACAGGGTTCACATAGTTATAAACAGGATTGCCTTTTTCATCATAGATTTTATTAAAATCATTATCCAATTTATAGAGCGAGATAGCATTAGGGACAAAAAAAGCATTGGTTAAAGGTGATGAACCACCTCCACCGCCCGGAGGGGTGTTTTGCTCATTGACTGACATTGTGGATGTTACACCGATTTCTGCCCAAGGCTTAATTTTACTGCTGACATTAATGCGGGCAGAATAACGTGATAAATCCGAACCAACGGCCAAACCATCTTGGTCCATATATCCCAAAGATATAAAATATTTAGATTTGTCACTACCACCACTGATGCTTAAATCATATTGCTGGGTAGTTGCTGTCTTAAACAGTTCATCTAAATAGTCTGTATTTATCATAGCTTTTGCACCACTTGCCAAAATTCCCTCTCCAGTAAAAGGATTAGCCATATTAAAAGGATTGGCTTTATACATATCTTGTACAGATGCATTAGCTGCAATACTAGCTGCTTCGGAAGTCATTCCGTCGCTTATGTTTTGAGTATAGAATCCTTTGTAATAAGTCTTATAATGTTCTGTAGAACTCATTAAATCATAGCCATTGGAAGGTAAATGTGAAGAACTTACTTGAGCTTTAAATTCGATCTTTGCTTGTCCGGAAGCACCTTGCTTTGTAGTTATCATGACAACCCCGTTAGCAGCACGCGAACCATATAATGAAGCGGCAGACGCATCTTTCAGAACCGATATGGATTCTATGTCATTAGGATTCAAATTGGATAATGGATTTACAGAAGTTCCATAACTATCTTCATCTGCGACTTTTGATATATTCTTTGATGAAACAGGAACGCCATCAATAACATACAAAGGCTGGCTGGATGCGGACATAGACCCAATACCGCGGATACGTACTTGGCTTACTGAACCAGGTTGACCTGATTGACTTTCTACTTGTACGCCTGCGGATAATCCTTGTAACGCTTTCTCAAAAGAAGCAGTTGGGACTTTCTCTAAAGCATCCGATTTCACAGTAGCTACCGAACCTGTTAATGAATTTTTCTTAGCAGCACCATACGCAACCACCACAACTTCATCAAGAGTTTCAGTATCGGGTTTCAAACTAATATGTAAATTAGACTTGACATCCAATTCTTGACTCTTCATTCCGATAAAGGAAACTACCAAAGTCTTTGCGGAACTAATCATTTATGTAAATAATTGATAACCAGTATATGTATTGCTGAATCTCTTATTCGTTTTCCTTGATTTAAGCCGTTTAAAGAGTATGATAATAATAATTTTCTACCTTTCTTCTACTGAAAAAAGAATTGACTTGCAGCATTCCTGTTCGTTGTTACTCTGTTCATAAAATACCTGAAGTACTAAGATTGATATTTCTCAACTTTTTAAATATTTCAAAACTTCCAAAGATTGTTTGCACTTTAGATTACAAAAGAAGATAGTAGGACATGAAGTAAATTAGCGAACTATTATTATCATTTTCTGATATAGAATTTTATATGCGCATATTATATGATATACATATATGAATTTTGCAGAAATTCAATAACCTTGATACCTATTTTCTACCCGGTTAGGCTGAGATGGAAATATTGTCACATTTTATTTCTTTTAGTTTATCGTATTGCAATCACAACAAAAAATTATCATGTTCACAAAACGATAAACTTTATTAAGAAGATAAGGCTATATTCACTTTTGAAAATGATTCTTCTTCATCTTTATAAGAGATAATGTATAGACAATAGAGTTAATTATCTTTTTTGACATTTTTTCAAGTCTCGTATAATTGTACTTCCCATAACTTCTCCATAAATTTGTGTTGTAGCAAGGTTTTTATGTCCTAATAATTTTTGCACGGTTGTTATATTAGCACCTTTATATATCAATAAAGTAGCATTAGTATGCCTTGCAGAATGGAATGAAAAGTGTTTGCTTATTTTTGCCAATTTGCCAATTCGTATCAGCTCTTTATTTACACTTGAGTTATTTTTAATTGAAAAAAATGAGCTCCATTTTCCCTGGTATTTTTGTAATAAAGTTAAAGCCTTACCTTCAAACAGCAAGTTTAAAGGCAATTTCACTTCTGTACCTGTTTTGACAGAGTCAAAGATTAGCCATAATTTCCCATCTATTTTTACGATATTTTTCTCATTCAAATTCACAAAATCAGAATACCGCAATCCCGTATAGCAGCAAAATAAAAATGCATCAAGAGTATGTTCCAGACAACTATTTCTTCCTGTCAAAGACACTTCTTCCAATTTTTTCATTTCTTCCGGTAATAAAAAAACATGTTTTCCTTCCTTCATTTTAATTTTATATCTTCTGAAGGCATAGTTATTGGGGTCAATGTATCCTTTATTAATTGCAGCATTAACAAAAGATTTCAAATGTTTCATATGCTTGGCTACTGTATTTGTTTGATATCCAGATTCATAAAGAAATTTTTCAAAATCCGTAACGAAATTATAGGTTAAGTCTTCAAACTCAATTGTCGGTTTGAACGATTGTAAAAGGGATATTGTTGTTAAATGGTTGCGCTTAGTGCTATCTTTTAGCTGAGAAGACATTATTTCTTTACGCGCAAACCCTAAGAATGAAGCATCTGTATTCGACTTGAACTCTTCTTTTATGAGGCTTAAGGTTATTGTTTTTCCTTGCCTCCACAAACTTAATTCTTTTTTCTCTAATTCAATAATAAATTCATTAAGCATGCCATTCAGCGCATCTTGGTTAGGATGATCTTTGATAATTTTCCTTTTTACATCCCATTGTTCTGGCCGTAAATAAACATGTGTGGAAAAATACACTTTCTTTTTATTCAAGTAGGCTTCAACTTGGACCAAAGCGGTCCCTCTGTCATTTAAACTTTTTTTTCGATTGTAAACGAAACGATAACTGATTTTCCTCATAATTTAATTCTTTAATTGAAATTCTATAATAAGACGCAATAAAGAAAAGTAGAAAAGCATTATCCTACTATTTTGTTCTCATCTTTATATTTATTAGACGATTCGTTAACATTTATAGGTTAATGTATGTTTACCTGATCACTTATAAATTGAAAGTTTCTCTTTTTAATGACTTAAAAAAAAGAATAAATATGAGGTTTATTTTCGTCTTTTGTGAGTTTTAAATGCCTAAAAGCATAAAAATATAGCAGTTTAGTATGTTTTTTACAATAATTTGTTTGATATTACAATTTTATTCATACCTTTGTCATTTGTTAGAGTGAATGAATTTATATTAATGTAAAGTTAAACTTTAAGAGAGAATTTTATGAAAAGAAAATTAATGCTGTTATTGACCTGCCTTTTTGTAGGTATAGGTTTGGTAACCGCTCAGATCACGAAGGTAACAGGTACTGTTATTTCGGAGGAGGACGGATTACCCGTAGTTGGCGCCTCTATTTTAGTAAAAGGTACTACTGTAGGTACAGTTACTGACATGGATGGTAAATTTACATTATCAAATGTTCCAAGTTCCGCAAAGACTTTGGTAGTTTCCTTTATCGGAATGGCTACACAAGAAGTAGCTATAAAACAGACTGTTAATATCACTTTGAAGTCGGATGCCGAAGTGCTTGAAGAAGTGGTAGTAACAGGATATGGAGTTCAACGCAAAGCTTCATTTACTGGTGCTGCTGCTATTATTGGTGAAGATGTTATAGCCAAAAAATCTGATGCTAATTTTGTGAAAGCACTAGAAGGAGCTGTACCAGGCGTACAAATGAGCAACTCTACCAGTATGCCTGGTGTTTGGAGCGAGATTTATGTTCGTGGACGTGGTTCTTTGAATTCAGGCACTCAGCCATTATATGTAATAGATGGAATGCCTGTCAACTCTGAAACAGATGGTATGAGTACGACTACAAATAATAATTTTGATCCGATGGCCGCAATCAACCCTTCTGATATTGAAAGTGTTACAGTTCTAAAAGATGCTGCGGCTACAGCCATTTATGGTTCACGCGCAGCTAATGGCGTTATTGTAATCACTACTAAAAAAGGAAAAGAGGGAAAAATGAGCATCAACTTAGACATTAAACAAGGATTTGTTTCAATGGGAAATCATAATATGGATTACGCCAATGCTCAAGAATCTATGAATCTATTTGCTCACGGACGTTCTGTTGCTTATGGTAACACCTATGATGAGAGCTATGATTATTTGAAAAAAGTATATCAAGGTTATGGTTGGGATGGTGTTTCATCCTACGATTGGATGGATGCTATCACCCGTAAAGGATACTACCAAGACTACAATGTAAACCTCCAAGGACGTTCTGGTTCTACTGGTTATTATGTTAGTTTAGGTTATTTAGATACTGAAGGATTGATTATTGGTTCTGACATGAAACGTTATTCAGGACGTTTGAACCTAGACTCTAAGTTCAGTTGCTTTACTATCGGTGTCAACGCTTCATACAGTAATTCTACCCAAAACGGCTTTTCACAAGCTACAAGTGGCTCTATGTCCAGCGCTACTGTAGCAGCTATAAGTTCTATGAATCCTATGATGCCTTTCTATAATGAAGATGGAAGTTATGCCAATATCAGTAATTATAATCCTCTAGCTTTATATGATGAAAAGCTGGTGAAATCAATGAAAACAATAATCAAACATTGAACTTCAACCCATATTTGCAGATTGATCTCGGAAAAGGTATTTATGCAAAAACTACCTTAGGTGTAAATATTGCTGATTTACGTCAATATCAATATTGGAGTGCATTATATAATCCACAAGCTGTTGATTATAATGGATTAGGTCAACAGTACAATTCTCGTTATACAACAATTACGTGGAACAATGTATTAGGTTGGAACTATACTTTTGACAAACACAATATTAACTTGTTATTAGGTCAAGAGATGCAACGAAAGAATTATTTCTATGAATATTATTCAGGCTCTGATTTCCCATTTGCAGCTGATGGAAAAACCGACCTTTCTACTGCTGGAACTCCTCAAGGATCGGAATATTATAAGAAAGAAGCTCGATTGGCATCATATTTTATGGATGCACACTACTCTTACGAGGATAAATATTATGTATCTGGTTCATTCCGCCGTGACGGTTCCTCTGTTTTCGGTTCAAATCATCGTTGGGGTAACTTTTGGTCTGTTGGTGGAAAATGGCGTGTAAGTGGAGAAGAATTTCTTAAAGATAATTCTATTATTACCAATGCCACTCTTCGGGCCTCTTACGGAACCGTAGGTAATCAAGATATCGATTGGTATGCAGCACGTGGTTTCTATTCTTCCGGATACAATTATAACGAAAAGCCTGGTATGACTCCCACTAGCATCTCTAATTCAGATTTGACATGGGAAACTTCAAAAATTTGATATAGGTTTTGATTTATCTTTAATTAATCGTATCCATCTTACTTTCGATTATTATAATGAAGAGACGAGTGACGCATTGTTTGAAGTACCATTGTCCATGACTACAGGTATGTCTACAGTATACCAAAATATTGGTGCAATCCGCAACCGTGGTATTGAAGCATCTATCAATGCATCTGTTATCAACAACAATAATCTTACATGGAATATTTATGCAAATATGACATGGAACAAAAATAAGATCATCAAACTATCTACAGATGAACCCATAGAATATACTTATCAAATTATTGAAGAAGGACGCCCCTATCGCCAATTCTATATGAAAGAATATGCAGGCGTTGACCGCGAAAATGGTAAACCATTATGGTATCTGAATGAAGAAGGCAACGAAACGACCTCCGACTACAATGCAGCAGCCAAACGTTATGTAGGCGATGCTGACCCCAAAGTTTTAGGTGGATTCGGTACAAATTTAAGTTGGAAAGGATTTGACTTTAACATGAACTTTACCTATAGATTAGGAGGAAAAGTTTTCGATTCCGGAGCTTCATTCACCGGATTTGGTATGGCCAATCGTACTCCGTTGAAAGACGTTGCATTAAATTCATGGACAGAAGAAAATAAAGATGCCAAATATCCACAATATATTTATGGAGATCCCAATAAAGCAACTCAAACTTCTTCTAGATTCTTATATAGCAGTAATTTCTTACGTATCAGTAACATGACCTTAGGTTACACTGTGCCCGTAAATCTAACAAAGAAAATATTCATTCAAAAATTACGAGCTTATATATCCATTGATAATTTATATACATTTACATCCAATGATTTTGTTGGATATAATCCTGAAACCTATTCCAATGGTGTAATTGCGTGGCAATATCCAGTAACCCGTACATTCATCGGAGGTATTCAATTAAGTTTTTAAATAAGGTAAAATTTAATAAAGGAAAGATATGAAAAAATATATTTTAAATGCAATTGCCATTTTTACATTTGCAACAGGACTTTCCTCATGTGGTGACAGTTTTCTTGAAACTGACAACTATAAAGGAGTGGACCTAGAAGGAGGGCTCAACACTGTAACTAACGTTAGTACAGCATTAAATGGAACTTATTATCAATTATTTTATTATGCATTTGCTGGTAACTATGCTTTAGCTATTGGTGATATTCCTACAGATATTACTTATTGGAATACTAAAACCGGACATTTTGATGGTATTTATACCTATACTTTTACAGATACAGATACTTATTTAAAAAGTATTTGGGAGTATGGTTATAAAACAGCTGATAATGCAGCACGTGTAATTCAAGCTTCTCAAGCACTATATAACAATGCAAGCGATGATGAAAAAACAGAACTTAATATGTATATGGCTGAAGCTTATGCTCTAAGAGGTTACGCACAATTATTGCTTACTAATATTTATGGGCACCAAATAAAAGTGAATGGACAAGATTTTTCTTCCGAACTAGGAATCGTCATAATTGACCAACCCAAAGAAGCATTGACTAAAATCAGCCGTTCTACTGTTGGCGAAAGCTATGAAGCCATCATCAATGACCTAAAAAATGCATTATCCCATTTTGAAGCAGCTGGTAAAGACAGAGGAGAACTCCAATATTTAGGAAAAGCTGCTACTAATGGTTTATTGGCCCGTACCTACCTATATTTAGAAAATTGGGATGAAGCAAGAAACTATGCAGAACAAGCACTAAAAACAGCGGGTATTACTACTTTAACCAACGATGCTAATGCATACAAAGCTCTTTATAATAGTGAAATATCAAATTCCGAAAGTATGTTTGCTTTAGCTATTACTAATACAACAAACTGGTCAGCTAATTCATATGGAACTTTGTGGTCTACATACAACTTTAGTCCTAGTCCTAAACTAATTTCAATGTATGCAACTAACGATTGCCGTAAAATTCTTATTGATGGAAGAGATAAAACTTCTACAGAATCTGAACCTGTTTACACAGGTGGTAAAATTGCTCACTTTTCGTCAGGTAACCCTGCTCGTGGAACTAATTATATTGTAAATGCTCCGGAAATGTATTTAATTAAGGCTGAAGCAAATGTACAATTAAACAAATTGAATGAAGCCAAAGAAGCTTTATTAGTAGTAGCCAAGCGTAATTTAGATATAAAATCAACAAACGATTTACCGAGCGAAAAAGAAAATCTTATGAGTTTTATAAAAGACGAACGTGCTCGTGAGTTATTCCAAGAAGGTATGCGTCTATATGATTTGCGTCGCTGGAATGAAAGAGTCAGTGTATATGCCAACAGTGCTCCAGCCATCAAATTTACTTATACTAATTACGAAATATCAAATTTAGTATTTCCTATTCCTAGTGCAGAAATCAACGCTGGATTCGGAGTAACTCAGAACAATTGGACAAATACTCTTCCAAAATAAATAATCACATTTTTTATTTTGAAAGAAAAAAATGCTTTTCAAGGGATGCCCCCATACACAGGAGCATCCCTTGAAAACAAATATCGGGCATTCCTTATGCAAATACATTGTTTGTGCCAACAGACTTATCCATCAACATCTTCCATTCAATTTTATAAGAAAGAAGCGATTTCCCGCCAATCCCTCATATCAAAACCAGGTTTAAAAGGCAAGCTCTTCTCACCTTTTATATTATAATAAACATTTCCCATCCCTACGTTTTTCGCACCTTCAACGTCATTCTTCCAATTATCTCCAATCATTAAAGAAGTATGCAGCTCGGACTGCGTAGCCGACATGGCAAAATAAAAAATCTCCGGAAACGGTTTATGTACTCCTATATCCTCTGACAAAACTATTTTCTTAAAATATCCTTCCACACCGGCAGAACGCATCTTCTGCTCTTGCAATTCCCTAAATCCATTGGACAAAATATACAGATTATAAGCGGATGCCAAATATTCCAAAGCCTCTCTTGCATGAGGCATCAGTTTCTTCTTGTAAACTATATCATCAAAAAAATTATCCGAATAGGCTTTCACCAACGCTTTATCTGCAACGCCTACCTGCAACAACGGATAGGCAAATCTTTGCTCATTCAACTCATCTTTTGTAATCCTACCAGCACCATATTCATTCCACAACTCCTCATTCTTCCCGCTATACAAAGTATAAAAATGCGAAAAAGAACGGAAATAACGATCAAAATGATATTTATCATACATGTCTTGGAATGTATCACGAGCGTTTTCAGTAAAAGCCCATACCGTATCATCCAAATCAATAAATATACTTCTATACATACAACATAAAGCAGATTAAAAAAGGGTTGCGTCACTCACGGCACAACCCTTTCACAGAACAATAATTTAAGTTCCTTATTTCACCTGAATAACAAGATAGCGTGATACGCTCCAGAATTCAGTAGGATTTGTAATCTTCAAAGTCAGCTGGCCTTTCGCATCTTTCACCAGTTCATATGAACCAGCCGGATGTGTAGTCAGCAATTCGGCGCGTTTAGAATACAACTTGATTTCCTTATCAGTACGAATATCAATCTGAGTAAAATAATCCTTATTAAAATCCGCACTTTTCAGGACATCACCTTTTTCAAGAATTTTCTGGTCCTTCAATTCAGATTTTGTACCAAAAACAAACCAGGCAGCATTCAAAGCTTTATCCTGGCTGGCTACAGTTGCAGCCTTCGCCTCATTTTCAGCGGTCAGTTCACTTACATTCTGGCTTAAACCGGCCACAGCATCATCCAGCTCAGCGATACGAATATTTTTTGAAGCCAATTCAGCCTGCAAAGTCTCAATCTGCTGCTGTTTAGCTTCCAACTCCTTCGTCAGGTTGGCTACAGCTTTCTTCAACTGAGCGGAATTATACTGACTATTCTTCAATTGCTTCTCCAGTTTCGCAATCTGCTCACGGTTTGACTGTAATTTTTCACTGATGAAGCGAATATCTTCTTTTATCTTATCAGCACTATTCTCACGAATAGAACCACTCTGTAAGTCTACACGATTCTCAGCTTCATTTATCTGACGAAAACCTTCCTGTACTTCATTGAAAGCACCCATGATATCGTCCAATTCAGCATTTCTGTTTGACAGTTCTACCATCAAAGAATCATTTTGAGCCTTCAAGGCATCTTTCTGAGCTCCATTACCGCATGAAGTCAATAAAGCCACAGATAACAACGATAAAAATACTAGTTTTTTCATTTGCTTTACATTTTAAGTTTATTCATTTTTAGTCCTCTTTCCCACCGAGTACGATTACGATTTCACCTCGCGGCTCGTTTTGAGTGAAATGCGCTATAACTTCAGTTAATGTGCCCCGAACACTTTCTTCGTGAATTTTTGAAATCTCACGACATACGGAAACAGGCCTTTCGGCACCGAAAAACTCGGCAAATTGAGTTAAGGTTTTCACCAAACGGTAGGGTGATTCATAAAATATCATCGTCCGTTTTCCTCTTGCAAAGAGGTCAAACGGGTCACTCTTCCTTTTTTTTGTGGCAGGAATCCTTCAAAGCAGAAACGTTCATCAGGCAATCCCGACGCCACCAGCGCAGGTACAAAAGCAGTAGCTCCAGGCAAACATTGCACCTCAATGCCACTCTTCACACACTCACGCACTATTAAAAATCCGGGATCAGAAATACCAGGAGTTCCGGCATCAGATATTAAAGCAACAGTTTCGCCCGCTTTGATGCGATTCACAATACCTTCCACTGTTTTATGCTCATTAAACTTATGATGAGACTGCATGGCGTTTTTAATTTCAAAATGTTTCAAAAGAATACCCGAAGTACGCGTGTCTTCCGCCAATATCAAATCAGCCTCTTTCAACACACGGATGGCACGGAAAGTCATATCCTCTAAATTTCCTACTGGAGTAGGTACGACATACAGTTTTCCCATAAAACAATTGCATTCTGTTATACTGGAACAAATGTAGAAAGAATTTAAATGCATAAAGTTAATTGTCCCAATTATTTAACAGATGTTGCACTTTTGTTTAACATTATATCTTTTATTAATAAATTTCCAAGTGAAAATAATCCTTTTTCGGGGTACAAGTCGTACATTTGCACTCAGAATTAATCTAATTGTTATAACTAAATTATGGTAGTTTTTTCAGAAGACCACATCCAGGAAACACGTAGAAGAGGAAGAATAGAAGTAATATGCGGCTCAATGTTCTCAGGTAAAACCGAGGAACTAATCCGCCGTTTGAAAAGAGCGAAGTTTGCCCGTCAACGGGTTGAAATATTCAAACCGGCCATAGATACACGCTATTCGGAAGAAGAAGTTGTATCACATGACAGCAACTCTATTGCCTCCACCCCTATTGATTCTTCTGCCAGCATCTTGCTTTTCTCCTCAGACAAGGATGTAGTGGGTATAGACGAAGCGCAATTTTTTGACGAAGGTTTGGTTGATGTATGCAACAAGCTGGCTGACAACGGGATAAGAGTCATCGTCGCCGGATTGGACATGGATTTCAGGAGAGTTCCTTTCGGACCTATACCTGCCTTGCTGGCTATTGCAGACGAAGTAACCAAAGTTCATGCCATTTGTGTGAAATGTGGGAACTTGGCCTATGCCACCCACCGAATCACCAAAAGCGAAAAACGGGTCCTATTAGGGGAAAAGGCAGACTATGAACCTCTTTGCCGGACCTGCTATATGGAAGCTTTGAAAGAGGAAACTGAAAATAAATAACACACACTTTATGATACAGAAAAAAATAACATTCGATAGTTTTATCCGCGGAATATTGACAGCGATGGTCATTATCGGTATTCTATATCTGGTCAACCGACTCAGCGGAGTGCTGCTTCCTTTCTTCATAGCATGGCTGATAGCCTATCTTACCTATCCGATGGTCATTTTCTTTCAGAACAAATTGCGTCTGAGGAACCGGGTAATCTCCATATTGGTTGTTTTGCTGGTATTACTGTCCATTATCACTTTAGCATTTGTAGGACTTGTACCACCAATCATTGAAGAATTCGGCAAACTGAAAGAATTGCTCACCGCCTATTTTATCGAAGGATCCAAGCAAGCAGCCATTCCCGGCACAGTGGCCAATTTCATAAAAGAGCACATAGATATGTTGAAAATACACGAAGCGCTGAACGAAAGCAATTTTGCGAATACCATGCGTAATGTTCTTCCCCAAGTATGGGCATTGCTGACCCAATCTGTCAATATTGTATTCAGTGTATTCACCTCATTCATCATCCTGCTGTACACTTTCTTCATTCTATTAGATTATGAAGCCATTGCACGGGGATGGATAAAACTGATCCCTGCCAGACACCGTGAAATGACAGTACATATTGTCACGGATGTACAGGACGGCATGAACAAATATTTCCGCGGGCAGGCGTTTGTCGCTTTTTGTGTAGGGATTCTGTTCAGCATAGGGTTTCTTATTATTGATTTCCCGTTAGCCATCGGTTTCGGATTGTTTATCGGGCTTCTCAATATGGTTCCCTATCTTCAGCTTATCGCTTTTATTCCCACAGTCTTATTAGCCTTACTGAAGGCTGCGGATACAGGAGAGAATTTCTGGTGGATATTATTTTGCGCCTTCCTTGTGTTCTGCATCGTACAAATTATACAAGACGGTCTGATTGTACCGAAAGTTATGGGAAAAATCACAGGATTGAATCCTGCTATCATTTTATTATCCCTCTCCGTCTGGGGGGCATTAATGGGAATTGTAGGTATGATTATCGCTTTGCCTTGTACCAGCTTGATGCTTTCTTACTATCAAAGATACATACGAATAAAAGAAAAAGAATTTTCCGGAGGGATAGAACACTCTGATTTTCAGCACAAAGAGAATTCTAACGAAAAATAATTCAAAAAAATCAAGTAATATATTTGCATATTTCATCTAAAACGTCTACCTTTGCACTCGCAATTCGGAAGAATAGCAATAACAAAGGATTGATTCGCTAGCTCAGCAGGTAGAGCACAACACTTTTAATGTTGGGGTCCTGGGTTCGAGCCCCAGGCGGATCACAAGAAAATCAGAGAGTTACATAAAAGTAGCTCTCTTTTTTTATGCCCAAATTGCGTTGGTTTACATGGTTCAGTTAAACCGAGAGTTAAACCAAGAATGGAAGCAACAGTTAATGTAACATGTTACAAATCAAAGGTTTTAAAGAATGGCGAATCACCGCTTATGGTGAGAATCTGTAAGAATGGAAAGAAGAAGTACAAGAGTATAGGAATCTCTGTCAATCCTGCGCATTGGGACTTCAAGAAGAATCTGCCCAAGCCCAAGTGTCCTAACTATGCAACATTGCTCATTCTCATAAACGAGAAGATTAGCGAATACCAACGAATCATCTTGGATAAGAAAGTCAATAACGCTGAGTTTACCGCCACAACTCTACTCCAAGCCACAGACACCCTACAATCCAAGCACCCCGTATCTGTTGGGGAAGGATTCAAGAACTATATCCAAGCACTCAAAAACGAGCATAGACTAAGATATGCAGGAATGTTTGAAGTGTCCTATTCCTCTTTTGTAAAGTTCAACAAGCATCTTGACATGCCATTCTCTGATATTGATGTTGCTTGGCTAAAGAAATATGAGCAGTGGATGAAGTCAAACAACTATGCGGTAAATACAATCGGAACTCGGCTTAGACATTTACGTGCGGTATTCAACCGTGCAATCGAAAACAAGCAGACCACCGCCTACCCTTTCAATTCCTACAAGTTGTCAAAGGTGAATCAGCAGACAGCCAAGAGAGCAATATCCAAGCAGGACATTCAAAAAATCATCAATTATAAAGGCAAGTCTGATATGGAATGTTTGGCGATAGACCTGTTCACGTTCTCCTACCTCACTGCTGGAATCAACTTTATTGATATGGCTATGCTGGAGCGGAGCAACATAGTGAACGGTCAGCTTGTCTATTACAGGAAGAAGACCAAGAAGCAAATCATTATCCCCTTGCAGGATAAGGCTGTTGAAATTATTCAAAAGTACAATAACGAGCGTTCGCCTTACTTGTTCCCGATACTTTCACCATTCCATAAGACGGAAGTACAGGTTGCAAACAGGCTGCATAAGGTGTTGGCAAAGGTAAACAAGCACCTCAAAGATATTGGTGATAAATTGAAGTTGCCACTACCCTTGACCACATACGTTGCCCGACACTCGTATGCGACAGTTCTCAAACGGGCAGGAGTTTCAACAGCTATTATCAGTGAATCTTTAGGGCATAGTTCGGAGAAGATAACGCAAACTTACCTCGACAGTTTCGACAATGAGCAGATAGGCAATGCCATGAAGAATTTACTTTGAAGCCATTGCAATATGAATGAAAAGTTATATCTTTGCATCAATTCTACAACGTGGTAGAAGATACGGGCTAAGACTTAAATAAGCCCTCCTAATGGTTCACGTGACAGTGCAGTTATCAAGTGAGATAATCAAGAAAGGCAACCATATAAGAAGTCAGTCAGCAATTAAATTCTACTATATAAGTAGCGGCTTCTGCAACTAAGTTCTCGGAGCAATGATCTCCGAAACTTATTATTGGATGAAGATTCATTCACACCTTGTAAGGGTGAATTATATCCAATCGTAAGGGAACTTGGTTGCAGGAGTTTTATTTATCCCCCCTTAGTCCAATTGTTAAATTTCTAAATTCATCAAATTATGCCAATGAATTTAAGAATCCGAACAATTGGATTGAGCCGCCAATCGGTGCTTGTCACTCCGACAAGTCTTAATCGGCTCACGAGTTTTACAACTTTATATGGGTCTGAACTCCATTCTTCGGGTGGGGTAACAAAATCATCATGCCCATATAATAACAGGTTCTTCCAAGTTTCTTACCCCCTAAATCCGATGAGCCATGAATGACACTACGCACAAGACATTGGAAGTGGAGGTACTGAACATCCACAAGGGAGAGTATCTGTCCGAAGCCTTAAAAAGACAAGGCTACCCCATGCTGCCGAGCAATGCCATTATTAATAAGGTAATGACAGGAACAGGTGCTACTTACATGGAATTGAACCCGAAGTTAAGTCCGAGAAATTCTATCGTAATCGAACCGTATCGTTCTGCGGTGGAGAACAAAGTGCAAGCATTTGACGAAGTGCAAGGAGTGTTCAAGGAAGTAACCGTTAAGAAACTGACCGCCTACCTCAACAACTCCAATATCAAATACAAGAAAATCATCACCACTCCCGAAGGGTTTCAGACCAAAGTCTTGAAGGCGGCCAAGAGCTTGAAGATGAACATCTATAAGGAGTTCTTCAACTTGTACGATGAATCCGAACACATAACGGAAGACACGGATTACCGTAGGAGCATATCTTCCCCAATGAAGGAGTTCTTCAAGTTCGAGGGAAAGGCTCTCGTATCTGCCACTCCGTTAAAGCCGAGCAAGTACACCTTAACTCTATTCCTGCGCCACCAATTCAAGTGGATAGAAATTAAGCCCGACTATGACTATCGGGAAGATATGACTTTGATAACGACCCGTAGTTTTTACAGTCGGGTGAAGCAGGAAGTAAAAAGACTGTTGGATAACGGCTCTCCTCATGTGTGCATCTTCTATAAGACAACAGAGGGTATATGTAACATCGTGGAATCATTGCTGCATGACGGAATAATAAAAGAGGATGATTACAAGGTGTTCTGTTCAAAGGAAAGTGCCGACAAGCTAAAGAGCCGTTTCTTGGAACACAGTACGGACAGGTTGGAACTTCCCCTAAGAAAAGTGAACTTGTTTACTTCTCGATTCTTCCCGTCAATAGACATCAATCTGAAAGAACTTTGCGATGTGCTGGTGTTGTCGAACTACGACCATGTGAAGCATACCCTAATCAATCCGTTTACCGAAGCCATCCAATGTCAAGGAAGATTCAGACGCGTCTTTCCAAACGGTAAGAGATATAACTCGCTTACGATTATCGCTTCAATTCCGAATGAACTTAAAGTTAATTCCGAAGAAGAAATTTACAAGGATATTGACGCGAGGATTAAATCTTACCGAGCCGTTCAAAAAGAAAAATTGAAAGATGATGATTTCACATATTATGATAAGGACTTAAAACGGTTACGGTTGAATGAAGTCTTAAATCCCGAACGGAACGGATTTGACAGGTTCGCCATAGAGCAACTATTACTTGACGAGCAGGTTAAGAGATATTACCTCTCACCCGATGCGCTTAGACAGGCATACGAGAACACAGAATATTTCAATGTGGACTTCCAGCCCGAAGATGAAGCGGTCGGTGAAGATGATATTTACAGAATCAAAGCAGCCAAGACCAAAGAGAAATGGCAGTTCATTGTATCCGTCTTAAGCAATATCAAGGAAGATGAAAATGCCGTACAGCTTATCCGAGCCAAGTGCGTAGAGGAAGAATGGCTCATCAATGCGTTCTTCAAGTTAGGGCGGGAAACTATCGAACAGCAGAAGTACAGCAAGACTGAAATCAAGAAGCTGTTGGAACAGACCGAGCAGAAAGAAGCCATGCAACGGAGATTCAGCCGAGAGTTCCTATCAGACATAAGACGTGAATTTGAAACGGAAACGGGTAACGATTTATATATCCCCGTAAACGATGTGCTTGATAGAATTTCTTACCTGTTGGACTATTACGGGATAACCTACTCCCGATATGGAGACGGCAAGAACGGTACAATGTGCAAGCTGTCCGCTCCTTTCATTGAGGAATATTTCGATGTGACACGCAGCAATCGGGGCAGTGCTAAAATCAAGCTGGAGAAGTTCAAAGATGAATTACTGAACCGACATTAAATGAAGTGCAGGCTGGCGCAGCCAGCCGGAACTTCGTTCCGTCTGACTGCACCCCTCTTTTAGTCCCCCTTATGCCTGCCGAAGAAAAAGAATGCTTTAATAATTGCACTACCACCTCACATCGTCTATTAAAAAGACATCTTCTGTTGGCAGCGTATATGTTCACAACTCTATTCCCGTAGCCGACCAATTACTCACTAATGCTCCGAACTTCCTTTGATTGAATATTTAGGGAAAGACATAGAACGAGCCTTAGATGCAAGCGAAGAAATTCACTTGTGTTTAGGGTTTGTTCTTGTTAAATCCGCTCAATTAATAACCCTTTAAATTTCAATTATAGATAGATTATGAAAGCTGATTACACAGTTGGAGAAGTGGAACTCACTTACAAATCCACATCAAAAACTCGGAGTAAAATTTATAGCTCGGAGGATGCTTACAAGGTCTTACTCCCCACATATAAGGAGGGTACAATCTGTTACAAAGAATATTTCAAAGTCTTGTTCCTAAACCAATCCAGCCAAGTTTTAGGTTACACTCTCATATCAGAGGGAGGGATAACAGACACAACCGTAGATGTCAGAGTAATTCTACAAGCTGCATTGCTCACCAATTCAGTAGCTATCATTCTTGCTCATAACCATCCAAGTGGTAACATGAAACCAAGCAGGCAGGATATGGAGATTACTAAACAGGTCAAAGAAGCTGCAAGACTTATGAGAATAACAGTAACAGACCACCTCATATTAACAGATGCAGGATATTATAGCTTCGCTGATGAAGGACAGTTATAGCGTATCATCTTAAAAGGACATTCAATTTTTAAGTTGGGTGTCCTTACTTACATAAGCTGAATGTTCGTTCAGCATTTGTAACCAACTATTAATAATTGTGAATTATGAAGACATACATAGCATATTTAAGACAATCCACCATGAAGCAGCAAATATCGGGTCTTGGTGTAGAAGCACAACGAGAGATTATACACAACCATGTAAAGAATAAACCCATACTTGCTGAATACATTGAAACGGAGAGTGGGAAGAAATCTAACAGACCTCAACTTCTTGCAGCTTTAGCGATGTGCAGGAAAACTAACTCTATTCTGATTGTAGCCAAATTGGATAGGTTGTCAAGGAATGTAGCGTTTACTTCAAAGCTGTTGGAGAGTGATATTGAGATTGTGTTCTGTGACTTTCCACAAGCTAACAGATTAATTCTGCATATCATCAGTAGCATAGCTGAATATGAAGCAGGATTAATCAGTCAGAGAACCAAACAGTCACTTCAAGCCAAGAAAGCAAGAGGTGTACAACTTGGTAAAGCGGAGAACTTGATGAATAAATTTGAACAAGCTGTTCAACATAGTATCGTTGCCAACAAGGCTAAAGCGGAGAACAATCCAAATAACATGAGAGCGATAGCACTGTTACGGTCACTATCAATACAAGGCAAATCTTTATCTGAAATGACTTGTCTGTTGAATGAGCAAGGTTTTGTTACATCTAAGGGATGCAAGTTTCAGATTACACAAGTCAAGAGGTTACTTGTCAGAGCAGGGTTGATGTCGTGAAGTCACTTTGAAAGGCAGGACAAATTTAGAGCAAGGTCAATTTTATATACCCCAATCTAAATTTGTCCTATCTCTAAATTCAGTCGGAGAAATTGACTTTAGCTTTATAAATCCATGTGGGTAACAAAATCTAAAATTCACTTCTTATAAGGGGATTTATCATTTTGATACCCGCATGGATTTACAGAGTATGGATGCAAATCTTATTAAATATCCCGTTCAGACCATGTTTGAGAGCATGGAAGTTACTATAAATCCTCACTTCATGCCTATTAATTTAGAACCTTTCGCTATCTTTGCACCAATTCCAATGAACTAATGAGATAGAGAGTTGGAAGGACATATTTAACGAAAGGTGTTATTGAAATTATCTTCCATTCTCAAATCTCGCAAATTTGACAACGGTACGAAGATGATAGCAGTAGCACCACATCATTTGATATATACCTACCTTATATATTCTTATAAGGCTTTAGATATTGTCAAATTGGTGTGGGCTATTGTTTTATCCGTACCAAAGGCAATGCGAGAGCCAGAGAATGAGATAAGACAGTATGTTCCCACACCTTTTTTATTGTAACAGCTTATCCATAGGGAACAGGTGGGCATAATATCATTATCATTATGAAATACTTGTTTATCTTTTTACTTATCATTGCATTTACCAGTTGTGGTAATTCTAACAAAACCGTCAATAGCGAGGATACTGAAACCGTCAATGGTTACAGATATGAAAAAGGCAGCGATGAAGCCTTTACAGGTACAGTTAAATTTAAGAACGGTACAACAAAGGAATATAAGGACGGCAAAGTCACATCAAGAACAATCTATCATGAGAATGGACAGCCTGCTTCTACCAAATATAAAGATGAGAATGGACGCTATTACAAGAAAGTGGAATATGACAAATCGGGCAACAAGATTGATGAAAAAGTTTATGAATAAACCTTATCAGCATATCTAAATGACAACGGACATAGTAGTTTATAATCGTAAATAATAATCAATTTAACAACAATGAAAACTTTAAGATTAATTGGAACGACCTTATTAATGGTCATGTTGGCTGTAAACTTTACAGCGTGTAGCGATGATGAAGATGAACAGACAATCATTGAACAAGCCAACCTTATAGGTAAATGGCAGTCCACTTGGGAGAAGATTCACAAAGTGGAGAATGGTAAAGAAGTAGTTACTTCTGATGAAGCATATACCAATGGTTTATGGGAGTTCAAGGCTGACGGTACTTGCATAGAAAGTTATGTGGACGGTGGACATACAGAAACAAGTCGTTGGTCTTTGAAAGACAATAAGCTGACTATCTCTTACAGTGACGGCTATTCAGATGTCCTTACTATCAATGAACTTACAGCTAATAAATTGGTTCTCGCCTTTGAGGATTGGGATACAATGGATGATGGTAGCGAGGAGTTGGACGATATTACTACGACCACCTACAAGAAGATTAATTAATTACTCAATCTACTTGGACGGAACAGCATTTGAGGAAACTCTTATGCTGTTTTTTATGGAGTACGAATATTGAAATATTCTTCTTTATATGGAGAATTGACAAATTCATACCCACATAAGTTTTAACTCACAATTAGCATACCTAATGAAGTAACCTAATTGTGATGTTCTATTACCCGTACTAATTCAATTTAAGAGTGGCTATTTCCTCTAAATTATAGCAGGAGATAAGCCATTTCAGAGATAGTAAATTTAATGTTAAATCAATGAACCAGTTAAACCGAGAGTTAAACCAAAGGTAGAATAACTGAGAATTTGTGCAACTACTGATTAAAGGATAAGATTCGCTTGCTCAGCAGGTTGCATTTGAAAGTCGAGCCGTAGGCGAAGGCTTTTAAATGCCCTGAGAGACAACACTTTTAATGTTGGGGTCTTGGGTTCGAGCCCCAAGCGGATCACCAAAGAATCAGAGAGTTACACCAAAGTAACTCTCTTTTTTTATGCCTTAAACGCGCCGGTTTACATGGTTCGGTTAAACCGAGAGTTAAACCAAGAATGGATTTTCCGGATCAGTTTTCCAAAATATTCTTGGCGTATCAGCCTTTCCCTTCAGCTCCCACTAGAAAGTTCGAAGCATTTATGCCCTCATGCCCTCACTGCAAACATAACAAGCTAACTATAAACCATTTATACGCCAATGGTAAAAATACTTGCTCTCACTCATACCCTCATGCCCTCACTACATTTTCAAGGAAAATTTCACATAGCATACTGTTTATCAATCATATACTCTCTTTTTTATAAACTATTCCAGCTTGACACAAAGTAGAGCATTCCAAGTCTTTTTCAATGAAAAAGCACCATAAAAGATTTGTACCTCCAAGGAATGACGGCTTACGATGCATCGGCAGAGATAAAAAACACCCCTGCCCTGATGTGGATTTTCATTCTGAACGTATGGAAGTTCATATACATACATATAAGAATGAATATAATATATGTATAACCCTGTACATACACCGGATTCATCACTAAAAGATTTTACCTGTATCCCCAAACCTTTCCCGCCGTATGATTAAAGGTTTTCTTCCCGTCTGTTTTATCTCCGCAAGCCTTTGGAGTTATCTCCATAAGCTTTGGAGTTATCTCCCAAGGCTATGGAGTTAACTCCAAAGGCTATGGAGATAGAATACATCCGCATAAAAAGGGTTAATCTGGAGATAGAAAAGGCTTATGCAACAGGGCTGGATGCGATATGCATTCTTTTAATCCCGCCGACGGATTATTATTTTTCCGTATCTCCTCCTCTTGAATGTCACAACAGCAGAAAAACCGGACCGACAAGCTTCTTTCACACACACTACAGATGTTTATACCGAGCCTGAAAAAAGATATGAATGGAACAATAAAAACAGCCTTCATTAAATTTCTACCACCTCAATTTACCAACTGTTCAAACAAATGGACACACTGTTCTATTTCTCCCTTTTAAACATAAATAATACCGATGGCTTGTTCATTCCTAGAATAATAAATACCTTTGCAGCCTTAATAAAAAAAGCAATGAAGTTTGATATAAAAAAACATATTTATTTAATACTTTTATTCATCTTATCTTTCACTGTAGAGACAGCTCAGTCACAAGAAGTTACCAACATCCATATAGCAGCGACAGATACGGTGCCAACCTATACCAGCGACTCTGCCGTTATCAATTTCTTAAAGGATGCCGGCATTCCTATCACCCAAAACAGCAAACTGAAATTATTAAAAAGCGGTCGGGCCAAATTCATCGATCTCTTTGAAGAAATACGGCATGCCAAACATCATATCCACTTAGAATACTTCAATTTTCGCAACGATTCCATAGCGAACGCACTATTTGATTTATTGGGAGAAAAAGTGAAAGAAGAGTGGAAGTCAGAGCTTTGTTTGATGCCTTCGGCAATTTGTCAAACAACAAGCCATTGAAAAAGAAACACATACAAGCAATCCGTGACAAAGGAATCGAAATTGTCAAGTTCGACCCTTTCAAATTCCCTTATATCAATCATGCCCTGCACAGAGACCATCGCAAGATTGTAGTCATAGACGGAAAAATAGGATATACCGGTGGCATGAACATAGCCAATTACTATATAAAGGGTCTGCCGGAAATAGGCGACTGGCGCGACATGCATATCCGTATAGAGGGAAATGCCGTAAACGAATTGCAGGACATCTTCCTGGCCATGTGGAACAAAAGCACCAAACAACACGTAAGCGGAAGCCAATACTATCCCCTACGAAACGATTCTACTTTCAAGGGAAATAAGAATGTAGCCATTGTAGACCGCATTCCGAAAAAAGAACCCAGACTGATGAGGCAGACTTATATCAAGTCCATTGATGCCGCACAGGATAAAATACAAATAGTGAATCCCTATTTCACTCCCATTCCAAGCATTAAAAAAGCCATAAAACGTGCGTTGAAGCGAGGCGTTGAAGTAGAAATCATGATACCGGGCAAATCGGATATTCCTTTTACCCCCGATGCCGCGTTCTATACAGCAAACAAGCTGCGTAAGAAAGGAGCAAAGATTTATGTGTACAATGGCGGGTTCCACCACTCTAAGATCATGATGGTGGACAGCCTGTTCTGCACTGTGGGAAGTACGAATCTGAACAGCCGCAGCCTACGCTATGACTATGAGGTCAACGCTTTCATTTTTGACAAAGAAACCACACATGAACTGAACACCATGTTCGAGCATGACAAGCTGGACAGTACCCTGTTTACCAAGGAAGAATATAAAAAACGCTCCGGATGGAAACGCTTCGTCGGTTGGTTCGCCAATCTGTTCACTCCGTTCCTATAAACCTCTGCCACTTCCCCAAACAAAGGTTTACAGATTGTTTCATCTCCTGCAAGGACGGGGCTTATCCCATCCGCAAGTATTCTCCATGCAGTAAAGCTTGACAGGTCATCATCAAAGAGAGCAATACCTGTAAGCAGGAGAAAGGTTACTCCACCATCACGGACGGTATCCCTGACAAGTGTGGAAAACCACGGCTTAGCTGCAAGGAAACGCTTTTCTCTCCGTATGTTTCACTTTATTATAGAACAAAGATAAAATAAATCGCTTTTTCATCCCCATAAACTACGATATTTTTCTTATTTTTGCCCAAATATGTAATTCCGCCCGATAAGGCATAAGAGAACGAGACAGAACGATGAGAGTAGTTGATTTAATAAAAAGCACGGACAATACGGCTTTTTCTTTTGAAATTCTCCCTCCGCTGAAAGGAACGGGTATTGAAAAACTGTATAAAACGGTTGATACGCTACGCGAATTCGACCCTAAATATATCAATATTACAACCCACCGCAGCGAATATGTGTACAAGGAGCTGGGAAACGGGCTGTACCAACGTACACGCCAGCGCCGCCGTCCCGGAACAGTTGCTGTTGCCGCCGCTTTGCAGAACAAATACAATATAACGACAGTGCCACATATCCTGTGCAGCGGTTTTTCCCGCGAAGATACAGAATATGTATTGTTAGATCTACAATTCCTGGGCATCACCGACTTGTTGGTACTGCGTGGTGACAAGGCAAAGCACGAATCAGCTTTCGTACCCGAAAACAACGGTTACAACCACGCCATAGAACTGGAAGAGCAGATCAATGATTTCAATAAAGGCGTATTTGTAGACGGTTCCCCCATCAAGGTAACAGGAACTCCGTTCAGTTATGGAGTAGCCTGCTATCCTGAAAAACACGAGGAATCACCCAATATGGAACAAGATATTTATTGGCTGAAGAAAAAGATTGAAGCAGGAGCTGAATATGCTGTGACACAGATGTTCTATGACAACCGCAAATATTTCGAATTTGTAGAAAGGGTAAGAAAAGAAGGAATCAATGTACCTATTATTCCGGGTATCAAGCCTTTCCGCAAATTATCCCAGCTGAACATGATACCCAAGACGTTCAAGATAGACTTGCCGCAAGAACTGGCAGGCGAAGCGATGAAATGTCAAACAGATGAAGAAGCGGAAAGTCTTGGCATAGAATGGTGCATACACCAGTGCCGTGAATTAATAGCCTGTGGGGTTCCCAGCATTCATTTCTATACCGTAAGTGCCGTGAACAGTGTAAAGGAAGTTGCAAAAGCAATTTATTAAACAGTAAATAAATGACTATAAAAAGCAATGTTATTTAAAGATGTAATAGGACAAGAGGAAGCAAAACAGCGGCTCATAGCCGAGGTAAAAGAAGGAAGAATCCCTCATGCACAACTGATTTGCGGTCCCGAAGGTACAGGAAAGTTGCCTTTGGCAATAGCTTATGCCCGTTACATCTGCTGTGAAAACCGTGGTGAACAAGATGCCTGCGGAATTTGCCCCACTTGTGTGAAATTCAATAAGCTGATACATCCCGACCTGCATTTCGTTTTTCCTGTTATCAAGAAAAAAGCCGGAAAGGATACCGTATGCGATGATTTCATAGCAGACTGGCGCAACTTTGTCCTGCAGAACCCATATTTTAATCTGAACCATTGGCTGAAAGAGATGGGAGCAGAAAACCAACAGGCGCAAATCTTTGTAAAAGAGAGCGATGAGATTGTACGAAAGCTCAGCTTGAAATCCAGTCAAGGCGGTTACAAAATCATGATTATATGGCTTCCCGAAAAGATGAACGTGGAATGCAGCAACAAACTGCTGAAGTTACTGGAAGAGCCTCCTGCCATGACTGTCTTTTTATTAGTATCCGAAGAGCCTGATGCCATTTTGCAAACGATCCAAAGCCGTACCCAACGATTTAACATTCATGGGATCAAAGAACCTGAGATCTCAAAAGTATTGCAAACCAAATACGGACTACAACCGGAAGATGCTGACGATATAGCACACCGCTCAGAAGGCAATTTTCTGAAAGCACTGGAAACCATACATCTGAGCGAGGAAAACAAACTGTTCTTTGAACTCTTTATAAATTTGATGCGCCTTTCCTATCAACGGAAGATACGCGAAATGAGACAATGGAGCGATGCGGTAGCCTCCATGGGGCGTGAACGTCAGAAGAATTTTCTGGCCTACTGCCAACGTATGATACGAGAAAACTTCATATACAACTTTCATCAACGTGATTTAGTGTATATGAATCCCGAAGAACAAAATTTTTCCACCCGTTTCGCACCGTTTGTCAACGAGCGGAATGTGATGGGCATAATGGACGAACTTAGTGAAGCACAATTACATATAGGACAGAATGTGAATCCCAAAATGGTGTTCTTTGATTTCTCTTTAAAAATGATTGTGCTATTGAAAAATTAAAAGTTGAGAATTGAGCATTAAAAAATAACAGAACCGCATGGCATTTATTTCTTAGTTCTCAATTTTCAATTCTCAATTAAAACAGAATTATGGACAATGAATTCAAATTAAAGAACGGAAGCGGCTGTTTGTGTTGCAAAGGCTGCGGACGACAGGATAAGCAGCTGAACACCTACGACTGGCTGGCTGATATTCCCGGCAACACCGAGGAACAGGAAATGGTTGAAGTTCAATTCAAGAATACCCGCAAAGGGTATTATAAGAACAGCAACAAACTGAAGCTGGAAAAAGGAGATATAGTAGCTGTAGAAGCAAGTCCCGGACACGATATCGGTACAGTAACCCTGACGGGAAGATTGGTACCTTTGCAAATGCGTAAGGCAAACATCAAACCCGATGCCGAAATCAAGCGTATCTACCGCAAGGCAAAACCTGTAGATATGGAAAAATACGAGGAGGCAAAAGCCAAAGAACATGACACAATGATCCGGTCCCGCCAGATAGCCAAGAATCTGAACCTAGACATGAAGATCGGTGATGTGGAATATCAAGGCGATGGCAACAAAGCTATCTTTTATTACATCGCGGACGAACGTGTAGACTTCCGCCAACTGATCAAAGTACTGGCCGAAGCTTTCCGTGTACGTATAGAAATGAAACAAATTGGCGCCCGTCAAGAAGCCGGACGCATTGGCGGTATCGGACCTTGCGGACGTGAATTGTGCTGCGCTACCTGGATGACAAATTTTGTATCTGTATCTACCAGTGCGGCACGTTATCAAGATATTTCTCTGAATCCCCAAAAGTTAGCCGGACAATGTGCCAAGCTGAAATGCTGCCTAAACTATGAGGTAGACGCCTATGTAGAGTCCCAAAAACGCCTTCCAAGCAAAGAAATGACTTTAGAAACGACGGATAGTACATTCTATTTTTTCAAAGCGGATATTTTGAAGGGAACTATCATGTACTCTACTGACAAAAACTTCATAGCTAATGCTGTAACCATCACCGCACGCCGTGCTTTTGAAATTATTAATATGAACCGACGGGGTGAGAAACCGGAAAGCTTAACCGAATCTGTCAAAAAGAACGAACCTCAAAAGCCCGTTGATTTAGTAGAACAAGAAAGCTTAACCCGATTCGACAAACGAAAAGGCAACAACAGCAACCGAAAGAAAAAACGTAAGCCGGAAAATAACGGTAATAACGGAGAAGGTACTCCCAATGAAAACAGACGTCCGCAACAACCTAAAGAGAACCGGTCACAACAACCCAAAGAAAACCGGCCACTTAGAGAAGGACGTCCCAAACAACCTAGAGAGCCTAAAGAAAACAAGGCTCAGCAGCCACGCGAAGAGAACGGAAACCGCCCTAAAGAAGAAAATCGCAACAGGGAAAGTCGCAACCGGGAAGAGCGCAGTCGTGAAAATCGGGAAGACGGAAACCGGAACCGCAATAAACGCCGCCCCAATAATGGTAATAATGAAGGAGGCAGTGAAAACCGGAATAACGGAGGAGGAAAGGAAAATGACAACAAGAACAACGGAAACAATAGCCAAATCCCGAATGAAAAGCCACAAACTCCTGTATCAACTAAAGAATAAACTGACATGGCTGCCAATACTCATATTGGCAGCCTGTCAAACAATTTCATCTATCACTCTTACGCCCCCGTCCCCCTTGACGGATGGGATAAAAGTGATACTCTTGTTTATACCCTGCCCAATTCTATCCCTGCCGGAAATTACGAAGCAGAAATCGGTATCCGTTATCAAGAATCTTATCCTTACAGAGATATTTGGCTAGAAGTCAGCCATAACACAAAGGATACTTTGACTTACGTCACAGACACTTTACAACTTTTTCTGGTTGACGAAGCTGGAAATAAAACAGGAAATGGTCTTTGTGGATTATATCAATGTGACCTGCCTTATAAAGCATCTATTCCTATCCGTACAGAAGGAAGCGCACGTACTTTCCGCATCGTCCATATCATGACGGACAACCCGTTGACGGGAATCAGCGATATAGGTATCCGGTTGCGCAAACCGGAAAACCAATAAGCTCTAACGTTTTCCCCGCCCTGCATCAATACGCAAGAATACAAAAAGCAAGATCGTAAATCCCCACAAAGAAGATCCCCCATAACTGAAAAAAGGCAGTGGTATGCCTATAACGGGGGTCAGTCCTAAAACCATACCTATATTAATAAACAGATGGAATAAGAAAATGCTTAATACCGAATATCCATAAACACGGGCAAAACGAGTATGCTGACGCTCCGCCACCACAATAAGACGCAAAATAAGTCCGGTAAAAAGAAACAATACGGCCGCCGAACCTATAAAGCCTTCTTCTTCCCCTACCGTACAGAAGATAAAGTCTGTATCCTGTTCAGGCACATACTTCAGTTTAGTCTGTGTACCATTCAAAAAGCCTTTCCCCCATAAGCCTCCCGACCCAATAGCAATCTTACTCTGATTCACATTGTATCCTGCCCCCGCCAAATCTTCCTCCATACCAAGCACCACTTTAATACGTATCTGCTGATGTGGCTCCAGCACATTATTGAAAACATAATCGGCAGAAAAAAGAAATCCCACCGAACCTATCGCAAATAGAGCAATATAAAAATAATTACGCATACGTTCATGCATAGAAAGGAAGATCAAATAGAACAATAAAACTACGCACAATCCATATTGGAACCAAGTAATGTCAAAAGGGATAACATAATACGAAAATAATAAAGCCAGCAAGGTACCACCAACACCAATCCCTCCGATATACCACACTACCGATGCTTTTTTGCAATAACTATTAACTAATAAAGCAGAAAGGATGACTATCAGCAGCAACACAGAAAATTCACCGATGGAAGTACAGTCATCCGCCATCAATTCATTGCCAAAACGGATTCCAACTACAAAATAGACCACGGCGCAAATCCCGGCAAACAAAATAGAACCCGGCATCCCCTCCCGGTACAGCATAAAAAAGAAAGCCAGATAAACCAAAGCCGACCCCGTTTCCCGTTGCAAAATAATAAGCAGCATGGGCAGCAACACCATCCCTACCACAGGCAATGAATACTTTAACTTACTCATTGTAAACCCGTAGACATTCATAAATTTAGCCAAAGCCAGCGCCGTGGCAAATTTAGCAAATTCCGCCGGTTGCAAACTTACAGGTCCGAATTTTATCCATGAGTAAGATCCCTTAGTATCCTCTGCCAGAAAAGGTGTTATCAACAACAGCAGCATCATGCCTCCATATAAAATGTAAGCAAACATATCATATAACTTATCCTCCAACATCATCAGGATAAATCCGAGCCCCAAGAGCAACAGATCCATACAAACTGTTTTCCTGCCCTAGTGTCAAAACTAAAAAATCAATCTCACCATAATCATAGCTGGCTCCATACGCTGAACCATCCAAAGATAACCAGCATCAGATAAATGCAGATAGTCATCCAGTCCACTGATTTCCATATACTATCGTTCGTGTATGCCATAATCTATTCGTCTGTTTTGTATTTCCGCCGCTTTCGCCTCACTTTCCGGTGAAAGTTCGCCTTTTAAATATTTCTCCATCATCAATGCACCGATAGGTACACCATAGGTTGCTCCCCAACCTCCATTCTCTACATAGACTACCACGGCAATCTTAGGATCATTCATTGGTGCAAACCCCATAAAAGCAGAATGGTCCTTTCCACGGTTTTGCGCCGTACCTGTCTTGCCACACACTTCAATTCCCGGAATATTCGCATTACGGCAAGTTCTCCAATACTGCCGAA